>OCZS010000325.1_pt1 | contig 15520 bp, 11 predicted proteins | sample 1539071 | NCBI WGS metagenome assembly OCZS01 (sample SAMEA3113584, study PRJEB22503) | soil metagenome
GGATCTTGGCGAACATGTCCTCGAGCAGGAAGCGGACGTCGACCGACTCGCAGACCCGGATCGGGTGTCCCGATCCCGGCAGGTAGTGGCCCTCGGCGCCGAAGCGGGGCGCCGGGAAGACCCGGAAGGTCCCGCCCCGGGGATAGAGCATCAGGGAGATGGCGGGCGAGTCGCCCAGGGATCGCGACTCGATCGGCTCGGGGTGGTAGGTGTCGTTCCATTCGTGCAGCTGGCGGATCAGGTACTCCCCGAGCGGGCCGGCCTGGCCGATCTTCTCGTCGAGCTCGGCGTAGCCCACCGACACCATGGAGTAGACGCTGCTCGGCACCTGCCAGATGCGGATGCCGGAGTCGAAGACCACGTTGGCGCCCGCGATGTCGTTGGACAGGTTGAACTCGATACCCGGGCCGGAGGCCAGTCCGCCGTAGCCCACGCCGCCGATCCAGATCACCACCACGTTCCGGTAGACGATCTCCGGGTCGAGCAGGATGGCCGACGCCATGTCCGTCAACGGCCCCAGGAACGCGACGAACAGCGGGTCGTCGGGGGTGGCCAGCCGGCTCTCCTCGATGATCAGCCGGGCGCCCGGCGAGTCCTGCGGAGTGTGCTCGTCCACCAGGCCGGTCGTCGCGCCGTCGGCGACGGTGATCTTGCCGGTCAGGTTCATCAGCCGGAGCAGCAGCTCGATCTCCTCGCGGGACTCGGCCATGCTGCGCTGGCTGCGGCGGGTGCCGAAGTGGGCGGCGATCAGCCCCCGCAGGCCCAACGTCGGGGAGAGGAGGGCGTGCACGAGGGCGAACTGGTCATCCGCCTCGTTCTTCGCGTCGGTGTTGAGGATCACTCTGCGCTGTGCGGCTCGGGTCATCCGCGGTCGTCCTTCCCCGGTCTTAACGGGTTGCATATCTATTCGGTGTCGCATAATGTATCACAAACGCTGCAGAACGCGTCAAGTCCGGGGCCGAGACTTGTGCTCGCAGCCGAGAGGAGAGCGATGATCCTGTCGATCGACCAGGGGACGACCAACACCAAAGCCGCCCTGGTGGACGAGGCGGGGCAGGTCGTCGCGTCCGGCAGCGCTTCGGTGGGCTTGGCGTCGCCGCGGCCCGGTTGGGTGGAGCAGGACGCCGACGAAATCTGGTCGAGCGTGCTGACCGCCGTCGCGGACTGTCGCGCGGCGGGCCCGGACAGCGCGCTGGCTGGAGTGACCGTCGCCAACCAGCGGGAGTCGGTGGTTGCGTGGCGGCGGAGTACCGGCGAGCCGCTGGGTCCGGTCATCGGCTGGCAGGACCAGCGGACGGCTCCATGGTGTACGCGGCTGGCTACGCCGGAGGCGGACGAGCGGGTCCGGGCGCGCACCGGGCTGCGGATCGACGCCATGTTCTCCGGCCCCAAGTTCCGCTGGCTGCTCGACCAGCTGGAAGACGTCCCGACGCCCGAGGTGTGCCTGGGCACGGTCGATGCTTGGCTGGTCTGGCGGCTGACCGGCGGTTCCAGCCACGCCGCTGAGGCCGGCAACGCCTCGCGCACCCTGCTGTACGACGTGGTGGACCTGGACTGGTCGCTGGAGCTGTGCGACCTCTTCGGCGTTCCGGTGGAGACGCTGCCGATGGTGCAGCCGTCGAACGGGGAGTTCGGGCAGACCCGCGGCGTGCCTGGGCTGGCGGACGGCATCCCGCTCCTCGCTGTCCTGGCCGACTCCCATGCTGCCCTCTACGGCCAGGGCGGCACCACGCTCGGCGTGGCGAAGGCCACGTTCGGCACCGGCTCGTCGGTCATGACGCCGACCGCCACCTTCTCGGGCGACCGGACGGCGGTGCCATCCACGCTGGCCTGGCTGACCGACCGACCCACGTACGCACGGGAGGGCAACATCCTTTCCTCGGGCGCCACGCTTTCCTGGATGGCGGCCACCCTCGGCCTCCCGGGCGTCGCCGAGCTGATGGCCCTGGCCGCCGAGGTACCGGAGAGCGACGGGGTGGTCCTGGTCCCGGCCTTCGCCGGACTCGGTGCTCCCTACTGGGACCGGGTGGTCCGGGCCGGCCTGTCCGGGATCACGACCTCGACCACCCGGGCCCATCTGGCCCGGGCCGCCGTCGACGCGGTGGCGCACCAGATCTGTGACGTCGTGGAGGAGATCGACCAGGACCAGCCGATCAAGGTGCTCCGGGCCGACGGCGGCGCCACGGCGTCGTCGTTGCTCATGCAGACCCAGGCGGACCTGCTGGCCCGGCTGGTCGATGTGGCGGACGTGGCCGAGGTGTCCGCGCTGGGCGTCGCACAGCTGGGCTGGTCCCGCCTGGGCGTCCAGGTCCCGCCGGTGGCGGCCACGAAGTCCTTCGGCCCGACCCTGGCCGAGCCGGAGCGCCTAGCTCGTCGCGAGCGGTGGCGGCACCAAGTTGCCCGCGCCCGACGGAGCGGTGAGCGAGGATGAATCTCTATTCAGCTCAGGAGGCGTTCTTCTCTTGGTGAGCTTCGCCGGCATGGTCAGCCGGACCCAGCCCGACGGGCAGGTGCGGTTGATGACCAAGGTCGCCCAGATGTACCACGAGCAGGGCATCCGACAGACCGACATCGCCACCACGCTGCACATCTCCCAGGCGAAGGTCTCCCGGCTGCTCAAGCGTGCGGCCGAGACCGGCATCGTCCGGACCATCGTGACCGGTCCACAGGGCGTACACACCGATCTCGAACAGGCGTTGGAGCAGCGCTTCGGCCTCCTCGAGGCCGTGGTCGTCGACGTAGAGGGCAGCGAGCCGGAGATCCTGGCCGGACTCGGCTCGGCCGGCGCCATCTATCTGGAGAACACCCTCACCGGCGGCGAACGCGTCGGCATCTCCTCCTGGAGCCAGACCCTGCTCGCCGTGGTCGACCGGCTGCGTCCGCTCCGCGTTCCGGGAGCGGAGACCGTGGTCCAGCTGGTGGGCGGCATGGGCGTTCCCGCGGTCCAGACCGAGGCCAACCGGCTGCTCGTCCAGCTGGCGGAGCTGGTCGGGGCAACCCCGCGGTTCGCCCCGGCGCCGCTGCTGGTCGGTCGGCGGGAGATCGCCGAGAACCTGCTGGACGACCCGGTGATGGCCGACGTCGCCCGCCAGTGGCAAGAGCTGACGATGGCTCTGGTGGGGATCGGCAGCCTGGAGCCGTCCGAGCTGCTGCAGCTGAGCGGCAACGCCGTGGACCCGGTCGACCAGCAGGCGCTGCTGGCCCAGGGCGCAGTTGGTGACGTGTGTCACCGGTTCTTCCGCGCCGACGGCGAGCTCGTCGCCAGCGACATCGATGCCCGGGTCGTCGGCATTGCCCCGGACGCGTACCGGGCGATCCCGCGCCGCGTCGGTCTGGCCGGCGGGGTGCGTAAACGCACGGCCATCCAGGCGGCCATCTCGGGCGGCTGGGTGAATGTGATCGTCACGGACCTGGCCACCGCGCGCGACCTGCTGGCCGCATGAGCACTGAGCGAGGTGCGGGGCAGATGAGCGCCCACGTCGCGGCAGTGGCGCGAGGTGGAGATCGTGCTCACCGGGCCCGCGCTCAGCAACCCCTATCTCGATTGTGATCTCTCGTCGTCGGCTTCCTCCACGACTCCGGCGAGACGCTGACCCGCCCGGCCTTCTGGGACGGAGGCCGCACCTGGCGCCGGTGTTGCAACCGGTGTTCCCGTCCGGTCGATCGACGGCCGACGTCAGTCGTACCGCAGCCCGGCGCCGGCGGGGTAGACCGGGTCCTCGGTGTCGTTGGCGACATCGGTCTGGGCGGCCAGCACCGCGTCCACCGACCGGGGGACCTCGAACGGCAGCACCCCGACCGGAGCGAGCTTTCCGGTCAGCACGTCCACCAGGGCGGCGGGGGAGCAGCCCACGTCGGCGACGATCGCGCCGGCGAACTCGGTGAAGGGCGTCAGAATCGCCGGCCGCTCGAGGTTGACCCTTCACCACCAGCGGCACCGCCTCCGCCAGCATCCGCAGCCGCGCGAGCAGCCCCGGCCGGTACGTCAGGGACCCCTGGTGGAAGACCGCTTCGAGGAACAAGTCGTCGCGCGGGTCGAACGGCGCCTCCACCCGGACCACCGCGATGTCGGCCGCCGCTGGGTCGGCGACGACCTGGCCCAGCCGGGCCACCTCCTCGGCCGGTAGGCCCTCGACATACACGGCCCGGATGCCGGCCAGAGGGAGCACCGGTCGACCGTCCAACCTCCCGTTGTGCAGGAGCACGACGGACTCCGCCTGCGCCCGGTGTCCCGCGGCGCGGAACGGCTCGGACCCCACGATCTGCTCGGCGGCGTCCTCGTCGACGAACGGGTCGTCGAACAGGCCAAGCTGGAACTTCACGCGCAGCAGCCGCCGCGCCGACTCGTCCAGCCGCTGCTCACTGATCCGCCCGCTGGCCACCGCCTCCAGCACCAGCTCCGGACAGGCCTCGCCGCCGAGCTGGTCGGCGCCCGCCGCGATGATCTTGACTACTCGGTCCAGTGGGCTGAGGTGCTCGACCCCCCAGGCCCGCGCCGGAAGCGGCCGGCCGGCCACCACGGTGCCGGTGACCAGGCCCCAGTCGGTACAGATCACCCCGTCGTAGCCCAGCTCCTGCCGCAGCAGGCCGGTCAGGATCTGCCGGTTGTAGCCGAAGCCCACCGCCTCGACCCGCTCGCCACCCAGCTCCAGGCCGACCGGCATGCCGTAGTAAGGCATCAGGGCCGACGCTCCCGACTCAATCGCCCGGCGGAACGGAACCAGGTGCTCGTCGAACCGACCGCCGGGATATACCTGCTCCCGGCCATAGGGAAAGTGCGGGTCCTCACCGTCTTGCTGCGGCCCACCGCCGGGGAAGTGCTTGGCCATGGTGGCCACCGAGTCGGGGCCGAGTTCGGGACGCCGCTGGAACCCCTCGATGTACGCGGCCGCGACGTCGGCGACGAAGGCCGCGTCGTTGCCGAACGAGTGGAACTGCCGGCCCCAGCGCGGCTCGGTGGTCAGGTCGATCTGCGGGTGCAGGCTCGAGCGGATGCCGACGGCCAGGTACTCCTGCCGCGCGATGTCGGCGAACTCACGAATCCGCTCCGGATCGCGCAGCGCGGCCAGGCCGAGCGGCTCGGGCCATTGCGACATCGCTCCGGCGGCGAAGGCGGCGCCGGAGTTGGCCGCGAAGCTGTGCCGCGGGTCGGTGCTCACCGTGACCGGGATCGAGTGGGCGGTGCTCGCCGCCAGCTCCTGCAGCGCGTTCGACCAGCGCGCCGACTCCCGGGCCGAGGGCAGCGCATGCACGTTGACGTGGCTGATCAGCGCCGTCGTCACCACGGCGCTGGTCGACGAGCGGGCGACCCTCCCGTGGCCCTCCATCAGCGTGCCCTGTGGGCCCACCTCGATGATGCTGTGGAACAGCAGGCCCGCCTTCTCGGTCACCGACAGCCGGCCGACGAGGTCGTCGGCCCGCTCGTCGGGCGTACGGCGGGGATCCTCGAACGGCGCCATCACCCCGTCGTGGTCGAGGTCCCGGAACGCGGTGCCGTCCGGGGCGGTCAGGGTCTTCAGGTGTGGTCCGGGCACGGGTTCTCCCTCGGTTGCCTCATGCGTCCAGCGCCGCGGCCATCCGGCGCTCCAAGGCGTACGCACGGCGCACTCCTGGCTCCTCGTCGAACACCATCGCCCGCCCCTCGCCGGACCACGCCGGCCACGGGGCCCGGCGGTTGCGGACGAACTCGACCCAGGCGCCGTGCATGGCGTCGGCCAGCGGCTGCGGCGGATCGGGGTGGCAGGAGGTCTGGACCTGCGGCGCGTCCAGGCAGTCCCAGGCGAACGGGATCTCGGCACAGTGGCTGCTCAGCCCGGTGTCGGGATGCGCCAGCCGGAAGTCGTACAGCCAGGTCGGCGCCGTCGCGCGCCGGTCGGCCCGACGGACGGTCGGGACTCGGAACGTCAGGTCGGTGACCAGCTGGCCGAGCACCGACGCTGGCCCGGCCGGCAGGGCGGTGTAGGTGGTGACGTACTCATCGGCGACCGGTGCGAGCCGAGTGCGGGCGAGGGCGGCGGGCAGGTCCTCTCCGGCCACCAGCGGGGCGAACGCCGACCCGGCAGCGGTGAACTCGTGGGCGGTGCAGCCCGTGAGCAGAGGCCGCTCGGCCGTCTTTCCAGCGGCGAGCGACTCCTCGACGCTCGCCGGCAGCACCTCGCCGTCGAGATAGGGCAGGAAGGCGAGGCTGATCCCGCCGGTGGCGAGGATCCCGGCCAGCGCTGTGTCCAGACCGCCGGGCGGGGGACCGGTGGTCACCCGCTCCTGCAGGTTCAGCACATCGTCCTCGCTCAGCCGGGACAGACCGGCGCAGGCCCACTCGACGTCCGCCAGGTCGGCCAGCGCCGCGCCGTTCCGGCGGGCCACTTCGGCATCTTGGAGCGGGAGCGCTCCCGACTGGCCGATCGCCGCCACGAACAGCCCCTGGGCGGCGGGCGAGACCAGCAGCGCCCAGACCGACCCGCCGCCGGCGGACTGGCCGGCGATGGTGACCTGGTCCGGGTCTCCGCCGAACGCCGCGATGTTGTCCCGAACCCAGCGCAGCGCCTCGATCTGGTCGAGGAGGCCTCGGTTGTGCGGGGCGTCCGGGATCCAGCCGAAGCCGTCGAAGCCGAGCCGGTAGGAGATCGATACGGTAACCACGCCGTCGCGGTTGAAGGCGAGCCCGTCGTACCACGGGCTGGAAGCCGATCCGGCCTTGAACCCGCCGCCGTGGATCCAGACCAGGACCGGCAGCAGGGCATTCTGCTGCCCGGGTGCCGGCGTGAACACGTTGAGGTTCAGGGTGGCCTCGCCTGGGAAGGAGGGCTCCGGGATGGCCGTGACCTCGGCGAAAGGCCGCCGTTGCGGCGTCGGGCCGAACTCGATCGCGTCGCGTACGCCGTCCCAGCCGGCGGCCGGAACGGGAGCCGCGAACCGGCGTTCGCCGAAGGGCGCCTCTGCGAACGGGATGCCGAGGAAGGCGGCGGACCGGGCGTAACCGTCGGCCGCTCGATGCCGCTTGGTATTCCGCCAGATCCCGCGGACCGCACCCTGCCCGATGGTCACGACCGGCGCGTCGGTCACGGTCCCACGTCCAGGGTCACCAGCTGCAGCTCCAGGCCCTCCGAGCAGACGCTGATCTCGACGCGTCCCTCGCCGGTCGGACGGACGACGGCGAGGGCCCGGCCGTCGAAGGTGGACCAGGTGTCCGCGTCGAAGCGCTCGGTCGTCTTGGGGTTGGCGCTGCACAGGCCGGCCAGGCGCCCGGCGCCGGAGACCTGGACGGTCACCGGCCGGTCCGCACCGGTGACCAGCTGTTCGTCGGCGTCGCGGAGCTCGATCGCGACGAAGGCCAGGTCGGCGTCGTCGGCCCGCAGCCGGGTCCGGTCGGCCGACACCACGAGCGACGGCTCGGCGGCGGTGGTCAGGCCGGTCCGGCCGACCTCGGTTCCGTCGCGGTAGGCCACGGCGACGAGCTCGCCCGGGACGTAGGTGGTGTCCAGCACCGCGAGCATCGGGCGCTGCTCACCGACCGGTGTGCGGGCGACCTCGGTCCCGTCCCGCAGCAGGGCGACCTGGTCGGCATCGGCGTACACCTCGACGGTGACCGGCCGGCCCTCGTGTCCCGGCCAGGTCCACGAGCTCACCGAGTCGCTCCAGGCCCATGGGGTCTGCATGGCCACGTCGTGCGCAGTGCGATCCGGGCGCCGAACGGCCACGTACGGCTCAGTGCGCAGACCGTAGACGATCTCCCGGTAGTAGCTGACCGGCCGGCGCCAGCCGGTGATGTCCAGGTCGCCGCACCAGGCGGTCAGGTAGGGGAACTCCCGCTCCACCGCCGCGACCGCGGTCTCGTCCTCGGCGTAGGCGGTCGCGCCGATGCCGACCTCGCCGAGGTAGTCCCAGCCGGTCCAGGTGAAGTCGCCGATCACGTTGGGATGGTCGCGGACCAGCGGCCACAGGGTGCCGATCCGCGACGGGAAGGTCTCTGACCCGACGATCACCCGGTGGGGGAACAGCTCCTGGTCGACGGTGTAGCGGCCCTCGGCGTAGTTGAGTCCGAGCACGTCCAGCACCGAGCTCGACTCCGCCGTTCGCTGGGCGACGCTGTGGCTCGAGCCCAGAAGGTTCATGGAGTCGCCTACGTCGGCGAGCATCTCGTTCAGGTTGGCGCCCAGCTCGGCGAGCATCGCCGGGACCTCGTCCAGCACGGCGAGAGCGGCGTTCACGCCGTTGGTCACCAGGCGGGTCGGGTCCAGCGAGCGGATCTGCTCGGCCATCCGGCGGGCCAGTCGTGCCCCGTGGGGAGTGCCGGTCTCGACGATCTCGTTGCCGAGGGAGTACATGATCACGCTGGGGTGGTTGTAGTCCTTGGTGACCAGAGACTCGAGGTCGGCGGCCCACCACTGCGGGAAGTCCAGCGCGTAGTCGTGGCTCGTCTTGCCCCGGGTCCACATGTCGAACGCCTCGTCCATCACCAGCATGCCCAGCCGGTCGCAGGCCTCGAGCATGGCCACCGAGAGCGGGTTGTGCGCCGACCGGATGGCGTTGAACCCGGCGGCCTTGAGCAGCTCGATCCGGCGCTCCTCGGCTCGGCCGACGGCCGCCGCGCCCAGCGGCCCGTTGTCGTGGTGGATGCAGGCCCCGCGCAGCAGCACCGGTTCGCCGTTGATCCGCAGGCCCCGGCGGGCGTCGACCTGGATCGTCCGTACGCCGAAGGTGGTCCGGACCTCCGATCGTGACTCCCGACCCGACACCGAGGGGGAGACGAGGGTGCTGGCGGCGGCGTAGAGGTGCGGGTCGTCCACGCTCCACCGCAGCGGGCCCGACAGGTACATCCGGTGCCGGACCAGGGCAGTCTCGCCCGGAGCCAGGGTCACCGGCGACTCGTCGACGTCGACCGACCGACCGTTCGGGTCGGTGACGGTGGTGGTCAAGGTCGCCGTGGTGGTCGCCAGGGTCAGGTTGACCACGCGGGTGGCCACTTCGACCACCGCCTGGTCCGGCTCGACGTCCAGGGTGGTGACCCGCACGCCGTCCGGAACGATGTGCACCGGATCGTCGACGTGCAGCACGACGGGCCGGTGCAGCCCACAGCCGGAGTACCACCGGGAGTCCTGGCCGGAGCGCACCTCGACGCGGACCTCGTTGGCGCCGCCTAAGCGTAGGTAGGGCTTGATGTCGACGAAGAAGCGCGCATAGCCGTCGGCCCGGTTGCCGGCGAACTCGTCGTTGACGAACACCATGGCGTGCCGGAATGCGCCCTGGAACTCCAGCCGTACGGCGCGGTCGGCCCAGTCCGTCGGCGCGTCGAACGTCTTGAGATAGGTGTATGCGCCCGGTGGGTAGTAGGCGCCGGCCCCCTTACCCGGAACGTCCGGCGAGCGGTCGGCATCGCGGAGGGCGTCGTGCGGCAGCGTCACCGGCGTAGGCGTGGCCGACACGCCCTGAACAACGGCGAACGGACCTAGCGGTTGCCGGTAGCTCCAACCAGTGTTGAACGGCTTAGCGGTCATGGGCAGAAACCTCGCTAGGTCGCGGTGGGTCGGAGACGGACAACCGTGCTGGGCCAGCGCTCCACCAGTATGGACGGGACCGTGCCGGCCCGGGAGTGCCGGCCAGGAACCCCCGATGTTCGCTGGCAGCGAACATGATGCCCCTCATCAGACCGCCCGATCGTCGAGCCAACGCTCCACCTCACATCCTGGCCTCTGCCATCGTCTACAAGACGATGAGCACCAAACGACCGTTCGAGCAGATCGTGATCCAGCACGGGCCCACCGTGCTGAGAGTCTGTCGGGCCCTGCTGGCCCGGTCCGACGCCGACGACGCCTGGTCCGAGACCTTCCTCGCCGCCCTGCGGGCCTACCCGAGCCTGCATCCCGACGCCAATGTCCAAGCCTGGCTGGTCACGATCGCCCACCGTAAGGCGATCGACGCGCTGCGCGCCGAGGCACGCCGACCACTACCGGTCCCCGAGCCGCCTGAACCGGCGAGCCTCCCACCCGACGAGGGCACCGACGACGACCGGCTGTGGGCCGGCTGGCGGGCCCTCACCGACAAGCAACGGCAGGCCGTCGCCCTGCACCACATCGCCGGACTGCCGTACGCGGAGGTCGCCGACCGCCTGGGCGGCACAGCCGCGGCCGCGCGGCGGGCCGCCGCCGACGGCATCGCGGCGCTGCGCCGCGCCCACCCGACTAAGACCACGACCACTCTGGAGCCGCACTCATGATCGATCAGAACGCGGAAGCGCAGCAACCACCAGCCACCGCGGCGAGCAGCGTCGACATCACCGCACCCGACCTCACCCCGGCCGGCCCGACCGACCCCGCCGAGCTCGACCGGCTGCATGAGCGACTGGTCGCGGCGGCCGCCGCGGAGGGATCGCTCGACGTCGCCTACCGGACGGTCGACTCGCCGCTGGGTCTGCTGCTGCTGGCCGCGACCGAGCAGGGCCTGGTCCGGCTGGCCTACGAGCGGGAGGACCACGACCAGGTGCTGCAGGCGCTGGCCGCGAAGGTCAGTCCCCGCATCCTGCGCGCCCCCGGACGGCTCGACGACATCTCGCGCCAGCTGGACGACTACTTCGCCGGCTCTCGGCGTACCTTCGACGTCCCGCTGGATCTTCGGCTCTCGGCCGGCTTCCGTCGGCAGGTGCTGGACCACCTGCGCACCATCGGCTACGGCCAGACGGAGTCCTACACTGCGGTGGCGGCCGCGGCCGGCCGACCCCGGGCGGTCCGGGCCGTGGGCTCGGCGTGCGCGACCAACCCGGTGCCGGTCGTCGTGCCCTGTCATCGCGTGCTGCGAACCGACGGCACACTGGGCGGTTATGTCGGCGGCTTGGGGGCTAAGCGCACGCTGCTCGCGCTGGAACGCTAGGTTTCGCTGTGAGCCTTGCCACCGCGGCGTGTTTACACTGTAAACTCGGTGTGTCCGAAGGCTCAGCCCGGACCCGCGCACGCGGGCCCCGTCGGAGCGAGAGAGGAGGGCGCAATGAACAGGGGACTGATCGGCACCATCATCGGTGTGCTGGTGGTCATCATCTTGGTGATCGTCATCCTGCGGATGACCTAACCGTCACCGACCACACCGGGGCGGCCGGCGGGCGTTTAGGCGCTAGGCCGTCCCGGTACCGGGCGCGGGCTGGCTCTCGGTCTGAGAGCCGGGCCGCGCCTGCGCCGCAACGAGGGCCCGGTAGCCGGCGCTGAGGTCCTGGTTCCCGAGGCTGGCGCTGTCCAGCCGGTCGTTGATCTCGCGGAGCTGGGTCAGCACCTGGGCGGGAACGCCGATCCGCTCCGCCTCCGCCGCGCCCACGTTCAACGGGCCGGCCACCAGTGACGCTGGCTGCTCCCGCTCCGCATCGCGGGACCCGCGTTGCTCCCGGGCGGCGTCGAGCAACCGCCCCGCCGCATCGGTCCGCCGCCAGTTCGCCAGCAGCGCATCCACATCCAGCCCGGACCGTTCCGCGACCAGGATCGCCTCGCCGAGGCCGACGGCGGTCGCGGCGACCATCAGCTGCTCACAGGCGTGGGCGACCTGAGCACTGCCGATCCCGCCGACCCGCAGACACGGCCCGAGCAGCGACAGCACCGGCTCGATGCCGGGGTAGGTGCTCGACGCCGCGCCGACTGCGACGGAGAGCTCACCATGAAGTACGGCCGACCGGGGCCCGGACAGCGGAGCGTCGACCAGCCGAAGCCGGCCCGCGGTTCGGTCCGCGACCCGGTGGGCGAGACCGCGTAGCCCGTCGGGGGCCAACGCCGTCGCAATCACGGCGATGGTCGGGCTGTGCACCCCGGCCTCGAAACCGCTGGGACCGGTGAGCTGGGCCTCGATCTGTTCGAGATCACCCAGCAGGAAGAACACCACCTCGCATCGGGCCGCCAGATCTGCCGAGCTTGCCGCCCGGGCGGCGCCTACGGCCTGCTGCCGGACCAGCACATCCGGCTTGCGCCCGAAGACCGACACAGAGGTCCCGGCGGGCAACGCATCGATCAGCCGATGGGTCAGCGGGACCGCCAGGAACCCTGAGCCCAGCACCCCGACCGACCGCGGGTAAGGCGACTTCTGCGCGGACCCCGGCGCCACGTCCGCCACTATATTGAGCCGGGTTCTGAGCCCAGGCCGCGCGGCTGGTCGCCCGAGAGCACGATCGATACCACCCGGCGGAGCTCGGCAGTCAGGTCAGGCTCCGGCACGCTGAGCTGCCACACTCCGTAGCGCACGGTGGAGGGGAAACGGTCCGGTTGTGGTAGTCCGAGCGGGATCGGCTGGCTCAGCAGCAGGCGCACCTCCGGGCCCTCGAGGCCGATCGCGCCGCTGCGCACCACACGGGCGAAGCCGCCGCTCCGCCGCACGGCCACCGTGGCGTGCTGAGCCTGGTCGCAGGGCGGGACGAACGAGCACGGCACGGGCAAGTCCTTCCTGCACCGATCGCGGACCTTGACTCAGGACTCCAGGAGAGTCAATCTGGGTCGAAGACAGGTTAGCGAGCCTCTCGGCCGCTAGCCTGGCACGTGGGTCGGTTGACGGCATGCGCGCAATCGGTGACGGCCGCCAGTTGGGGGCGATTCCGGGGCCACGGGGGCCACGGACCGAGTTTTGCGGGGCAGCCGGTGGCCACCCGGGCTACGCGTTGGGGAACGCCGAAGAGCACCTAACGCGGTTTTGCTGTGTCCACTTTAGGACATGTCTCCTTCCTGCACCGGTCAATATGCTGACTCGGCCGGTCAATCTGCGTAGCGTCCTGACTGACACGTCAGGCACCCGCCGCACTCACCATCCACCCGGCGCGGGTCAACTTCGGAGGTAGCTCCCATGCACAACACCATGATCGTCCGCGGCCACACGCTGAAGGGCCACACGCTCAAGGGCCACACGCTGAAGGGCCACACGCTGAAGGGCCACACGCTGAAGGGCCACACGCTGCGCGGACACACACTCTGACCCGACTTGTATCGGCCAGCTGGCCTCGCTGACCCATGGGTACGCCGCCCGTCACCGACGGGCGGCGCCCTTGTTCACCCCGATAGTGGGCTAGTGGTGCAAGGAAAGTTCCGGTAGTCTGGGCCATAGGCAAGCCAGCACTGATCTTCCGAAAGGAAGCCGGGATACCTGACGTTCCCGGTGGCCTGGAAGCGCATAGCGCGACCGGGCCAGGTAAGAGCGAGCGGGACTTTCCCCGAGGTCCTGCTCGAATCTCCTCCCCCTGGGCGACGCCCGCGGTTCAATCTGGACCGCGGGCGTGGCTTCCAGGTGTCCTCGTCAGGACTCGCCGCGTAGTCCGTCGGACCGCACCAGGGCGGCGCCCAGCTGCAGCCGAGTGGTGACGCCGAGCTCGTCCATCAGCTCTGAGATCCAGCGGCGCACCGACCGCACATTGATATTGAGCGTGTTGGCGATCGCCGAGTCGGTCGAACCGGTCATCAGCAGCGACACCAGCATCTGGCGCCGCGGGTCGTTGTCGGCCGTGAATGAGGTGAGGATCGGCACGGAGGCGTCCCAGACGGCCTCGAACAGGAACTGCAGTGCCTCGACCAACAGAGCGTGCCGCACGATCGAGGCCCGGAGCTCGTGGCCGGGGTTGTATGAGCGCATCGAGGGGATCAACGCGGTGTGCGCATCGACCAGGATCAGCTTCATCGGAACCGGCGCGGTCCTGGAGCGTTCGCCCTTGCGGGCGAACAGACCCAACTCGGTCAGTCGATCGGGGTCGAACCCCGGGTGGTAGACCACCCGGAGGGTGACATCGCGTTCCAGGGCCCGCCACTCCGGTTCGTCACTGAGGCCCTCCACAGTCACGTCCGGCCGGGCCTGCGCGTACGGGGCCTTGTCGAAGGCGCAGATCTCCCGCTTGGCCGAGTCGAGCAGGTCCCGGTGCGCAGCGACGATCGACTCCCGCCCGACCAGGATCTTGATGTCGTCCTCCTGGGTCTCGCCGGCGGCGAGCAGGTGGCTGTTCAGCGCCTCGGCGGACACGCTGGCCATCTCGATCTCGCTCAGCCGCTGCGCCTTGAGGTGGTTGACCACATCGAGCAACGGGAGTGGTCGCCAGCTCATTGAGGACTGGGTCGCCAGGCCGAGCCGGCGCAGCTCCTCCAGCGTGTCGCGCACCTCGTCCGGTGTGGTTCCGGTCAGCTTGGCCATCTCGTCGACCGAGGCTGAGGACAGCGGGGCCAGGGCGACGTAGGCCGCCTCGGCCTCGGCGCTCACGCCCAGCGGCTGCAACATACGGCGGTTCCTTCGGCCCGGTTCTCGCGGTGCTTATAGGTCAATAGTGACTGACCGAGGCAGGTAGGTGAAGGATACGCTGACGCAACGGGGCGGCGACCCGCTCGCCCTCCGAGCACTTCGTACGCGTGGAGGGACGGCGCAGCATGGCAGAACTGGCACAGATCGGGGTAACCGGGCTCGCAGTCATGGGCCGCAACCTGGCCCGAAACTTCGCCCGGCACGGCCACCGGGTGGCTATCCACAACCGGACCTACGCCCGGACCGAGGCCCTGGTCGCCGAGGCCGCCAGCGAGGGAACCTTCATCCCGTCGGAGTCGCTGACGGACTTCGTGGCGTCCCTGGAGCGACCGCGCCGGGTGCTGATCATGGTCAAGGCCGGGCCGGGCACCGATGCGGTGATCGACGAGCTGATCCCGCTGCTCGAAGAGGGCGACATCATCATCGACGCCGGCAACGCGCACTTCCCCGACACCATCCGGCGCGAGGCCCAGCTCAAAGAGCTCGGCCTGCACTTCGTCGGCACCGGTGTCTCCGGCGGTGAGGAGGGGGCGCTGAACGGTCCCTCGATCATGCCCGGCGGCTCGCCGCAGTCGTATGCGTCGCTCGGGCCGCTGCTGGAGAGCATCTCGGCCAAGGTGGACGGCGAGCCGTGCTGTACCTACGTCGGTTCGGACGGCGCCGGCCACTTCGTCAAGATGGTGCACAACGGCATCGAGTACGCCGACATGCAGCTGATCGCCGAGGCCTACGACCTGATCAAGCAGGCCACGGGGGCCAGTGCCGCCGAGATCGGCAAGATCTTCTCCACCTGGAACTCCGGCGACCTCGAGTCCTTCCTGATCGAGATCACCGCCGACGTGCTCAGCCACGTCGACGCGGCGACCGGCAGCGCCTTCGTGGACATCGTGCTGGACCGCGCCGAGCAGAAGGGCACCGGACGGTGGACGGTGCAGAACGCACTCGACCTCGGCGTGCCGATCACCGGGATCGCCGAGGCCACCTTCGCCCGGGCGCTGTCCGGCTCGGTGCCGCAGCGCGAGGCGGCCCGCGCGGCGCTGCCCGCCCACACCGTCGGCTGGAACGTGCAGGACACCGAGGCGTTCGTCGAGGACGTCCGCCAGGCCCTGTACGCCTCCAAGGTCGTCGCCTACTCCCAGGGCTTCGACCAGATCGCGGCGGCCAGCACGGAGTTCAGCTGGAACATCGACCGCGGGGCGATGGCCCGCATCTGGCGTGGCGGGTGCATCATCCGAGCCCGGTTCCTGAACCGGATCACCGAGGCCTACGAGCGCAGCCCCGAACT
>OCZS010000326.1_pt1 | contig 15480 bp, 17 predicted proteins | sample 1539071 | NCBI WGS metagenome assembly OCZS01 (sample SAMEA3113584, study PRJEB22503) | soil metagenome
CGTAATTCGTTCTAGAATTACGATCAATTTATAATAATGTTACTAATGGTACAAAATATTAGTTAAACAATTAAATAGATAAAAGAAGTTTAATTTCTAATAGTATACTAATTATTATCATCATCTTTTAGAATTGAATAAAACTAATTATACTAATAATAATAATAATAATAATAATAATAAAAAACAAATTATATTTTGGAAAAAAAAATTCGAATGAATAAAAATTTTTACACTTAAGAGTAGGGAAAAGTTTAAAATTTCCAATATCTAAAACCAAATTTCAAAAACTATAGAAACTATCAAAAAAAGTTATAATTAATAAATTTATGTTGTTATTAAACATTTAATCCTTAAAAAGTTGTTTGATCAATAAATTATATGGACAATAATAATACTCATACTTGTCAAGTATGTGGTGCTACAGTTACCGACTTAGTTTCAATTAAAGTTGAAAATGATAATGTGATTAAGTTAGGTAAATTTGTTAATGGAAATTGGATTTGTGATGATTGTTTTTTGAAAGAAAGAGGAATAGAATCAGAATCTATAGATTATTCAACTGAAGAAAAGGATAAGTCTAAAGATATTGCGTCATCTAGAGATGTTTCGCCTAATACTCCTCCTGCTTGATTTATAATGATCCTTCTATTTTATTTTAACCATTTAATAGATCTTAATGTGTCTATTTTTTGTCCATGAATAAAAGAATATGATGACCATAGGATATAGGAGGGTAAATATCTTGTATATGCTGTTAATTTTACTAACTAATAGTAATATTCAGAAAATAAAATAAATAGTAATGTTTAATGTTTAAATTAATTAAAAATAAATTTAAGGTTTAAAATTCGAAAAGATAGTATGTTAATCTAAGCAGTTATTGAATCCTTCAAAATATTTTCAATTAGTTCATCCAGACTAGCACTTGCTACACAACATACTCTATCTGCTCCTCCATAATATAAGAAAATTTTTTTATCAATTATTACGGTACCAGTGGGAAAAACAACATTGTTAACATCTCCTATTTTTTCATAGTCTTCCTCTGGTTCTAAGATGGGTTGTTTCGTTCTAGCAATAACTTTTCTTGGATCATCCAAATCTAAAAGTGCTGCTCCAGCTCGATAAACTTTGTCTGCACTTACGCCATGATAAATTAATAACCATCCTTCTTTTGTTTTAATAGGTGAGGGACCTGCGCCAACTTTGAGATTCTCCCAATCTTGTTCTGGCTTTAATAGTAAAATAGAATTACTTAAAGTTGATTCAGTATTACTTATACTTAACCATATACTAGGACGACTTATCTGATAATCGGGATTACTCAAACTAGTAGGTCGGTGTAATATGAGAAAAGAACTGTTATTAGAAATATGATAGTCTATCTTAAATTTATCAGGAAAGAAAATTACGTCTTTGTTATTATCAAAATCTTTAGTAATAATACCTAATTTATCAAATTCATCATAATTTTTTGTTACTGCTAGTGCAGAGAAGATTTTTGGATGATTTTTTACGTACTCTGAGAGAACAACATAAGTAACAAAGATTTTATCATCAATTTGTGTTATTCGAGGGTCTTCCATGCCGTGTTTTTCATAGTCTTCTGTTGGAAGAATCGCAATGTTAGGACGTCTATCAAATTGAATACCGTCATTACTACTGGCATACCCTATTCTGGAAATATAATGATCGTATTCTCCAATTGCTCTATATAGCATATGAACATACTTACCATCATATGATACTGAACAATTAAATACTGCCTTGGATTCCCACCAGTTATCCTTATTGGGAGTTAGTATGGGATTTTTCGAATATCTCTGAAATATCGTCATTATATGCCTAATTATATAACAATAACAATATAATTAGTATTAGGATAGATATTCCCGGATGGAAAATAGTAAACATTTAACTATAGGATTTATTTATTTATTCATCTATTTTTATTTTGTTTTAGAAGAACTATTATAATATTGTCTATCTAATGTTATTACTTGAATATTAAAGATGATTCTATTAATTTACATCGAATGTTAAAAGGTAAAATAGAAATTCAAAATCGTGTCCCTATAGAGAATATTTTTGCAAAAGAAAATAGTCTACTTAATTTAATTTATACGCCAGGTGTTGCATATGTTGCCTCCGAGATTGGAGAGAATAAAGACTTAGCCTATGACTTTACTTCGAAATGGAATAATGTAGCAATTATATGTGATGGAACAAGAGTATTAGGCCTTGGCAATATAGGTCCTTATGCAGCTCTTCCAGTAATGGAAGGTAAATCAGTCCTTTTTAAATTATTAGGTGGAATAAATGCTGTGCCTCTTTGTATTGAGACACAAAATAAAGAAGAAATAATAAAATTTGTAAAATATATCCAACCTTTATTCGGTGCTATCAATATAGAGGATATAGAATCGCCTAAAGTTCTGGAAATTGTAGAGAGGCTAAAAAAAGAGATTTCTATACCTGTATTTCATGATGATCAACATGGAACTGCTATAATTACCTTAGCAGCATTGATAAATTCTCTTAAGGTTGTAGGAAAACAGTTGGAAAAAATTAAAGTTTTAATTTTAGGAGCAGGTTCTGCAGGATATGGAATAAATAAAATTCTTAATTCTGCAGGTTGTAAGAATACAATAGTAGTTGATAGTAAGGGTGCTATTTATGAAGGACGCAAAGATTTGATCAACAATCAATTTAAATCTGAAATAGCATCTAAATCAAATCCTACAAAAATAGAGGGTTCTTTGGATTCTGTTATTAAGGGATCTGATGTATTTATAGGGGTTTCAGGAAAAGGTAACATTTTAAATAACAAAGTAATACCTACTATGAATGTTGATCCAATAGTTTTTGCATTAAGTAATCCGTATCCCGAAATATTGCCTCCATCTGCTTTGGATGTAGGGGCGAAAATTGTGGCCACTGGTAGGTCTGATTTTCCCAATCAAGTTAACAATGCTGTGATCTTTCCATCAGTTATAAGAGCTTTATTGGATCTACGTGTTAGGTTGTTGAATGAGAATTTGATGGTGAATGTTGCATATGCTATAGCAAATTTAGTAGAAATCCAACATCTAAAAACTGATTATATAATACCGCAGATAAATGATCAAAGAATTCTTCCTGTTGTTACTGAGACTTTAAAGAGTGTAATACAAAAAACAGTGACACATAATTATGAGAAACAAAATAACGGTGAGGATAAAAAAAGTTAAATTGTAAAAAATGAATTAATAAGGTATATTTTATTTGTTTCTACCATGAATATTTGTATGTTTATAAAGAACATTACAATACATATAGGGAACGAGATCGTATAATTATTTTATCTTATATAAGTATAATAAAATAAACTGAAAAATTCATGGTCAGCTATTTATACTTTCTATGCTTTTTCATGATATGCAAAACAATAGGAAAAACTTACTTGCATTAGCTACCACATCAATTTTATTTACTATCATTGCGGTCTCTTTTTTACCTACCGATGACCTAAAAGCTGATGCACAATCAGCAAATGCTACAAAATATAATCTTGAACCATTCCTTTCTTTGGAAGGTTCAACATTCCAAGATATTCCTGATAATGAGGCATTACAACTTGATAATTTTACTATAGCAACATGGTTTAGAACGAGTCCAAATTATACTGAACCTGGTCATATTGTTAACAAAGGTGGAATGGGTACTGATGAGGAAGGAATGAATTTGAATTACGGAATTTGGATTAATGAAAACAATGCACTGACAGGGGGATTTGAAGCAGAATCAGGAGATGATTTCCTTGTGAACTCGTCTAAGAATTATAATGATGGAAACTGGCATTATAGCGTTTTAACATTTAATGGGTCATCGTTATTGCTATTTGTAGATGGGAAATTAGTAGGAAATCAAAGCGCCATCACTGACGAACCCGATAATACTGGAGACCAACCACTTCGCATTGGAGCAAATTCGTTAAATGAAGATAAATTCTTTAAAGGAGACGTTGATGAGATAAGAGTATGGGACAGAGCATTGAATGAATCTGAAGCCAAAGACACATATTCAGGTAACCAATTTAATACAACAGGACAGACCTTGTTCTTATCATATGGAGATTATGTCAATAGTGAAGCAAAGCCTACTTATAAAAAATAGGTAAATAGGTTATTTTTTTATTTTTTTTCATAATCTCTACGTTATTCCATTCTTTAAAGTTATTACTATACTAATTCATGTTAAAACTCGAAGGATAAATATTGAAATGGCATTTAATATAAGAATAATAAGAAATAAAATAAATTTTTATTGTATGAGGGCAAAATGTATGAGAATAAAGACTTGGTTATAAATATTTAACAACCTAATATTTAAAAATTATCTTATTCTATATATAACATTAATATTTGATACTGTTCTATTAGTTTTATTGGGATTATTAGAACGCTTTTTATCTATATTCAGAGCAAAAGCTCATTCTGTTGCTGATAGATTTGAAGACCCGAACGAAATGCTAAATTATTCTTTCGAAAAACAACATGAATTAATAAATAAATTAAGACGGGATATAACTACAGTTGTAACTTCAAAAAAACGACTTGAAATTCAAAAAGCAAAACTTAGTACAAATATTTCTACCTTAGAACAACAAGCTCGTCGATCAATCGAATCTAATCGGGAAGATTTAGCAAGATTAGCACTAGAAAGAAAGAATTTGTTGCTTACACAAATTAAAGAATTAGAAAGACAGATTAGTGATATAGAAAAAGAACAAAATAAATTGGAGGATGCTGAAAGAAGACTTTCTTCTAAAATAGAAGAATTCAAGACACGTAAAGAAATGATAAAAGCGCAATATTCAGCTGCTGAAGCTCAAGTGAAGATAAAGGAAAACATGACTGGGATATCAGAAGAAATGAATGACCTTGGTATGGTATTAAACAGGGTAGAAGAAAAGACAGAAAATATGAAGGCTAAGGCACAGGCATTGGATGAAATGATAGACTCGGGAACATTAACTGATATTACAACATCTTATCCTGCTGGCGAGAATTTAGACATTGAAAAAGAACTTGATAAAGCTTCTATAGATAGGTCAGTTGAAGAAGAATTAACAAAATTAAAAACAGAAGTCGGCAAAACCTAGTTATTTTATTGTATTGATAAAATTGTGAAATTGTATGAGTCAAAATGATATTATTGTGAGAATATCGGGTAAAGGACAATTCAAAATTAATTCAGAAATATTAGACAAAATTAACAAAATTGATAATTCAATAGTTGATTTGATTGAAAACTATTCCTCAGGAGCAAGTGACCATAAAACTACTCAAAAAGATCTACAAAACAAATTGACAGAAATGATTAGTTTAATAACATCAAATGGACAACCATTAGATGATAAAGAAATTGTTACATCGGATACTATAATTCCAGATTCTGATCTTTCTATTGAAGAAGCAACAAAAATTTTTAAAGGAGAAGGAGTAATCTCAAGTCCATAGCTTTATAATTTTCTCTAAACAAGTATCAATAAAATACAGTATTAGAAGAAAAATATTATCATTAAATATCTTCTTCTTTCTTTTTAATCAGTCTAGATTAGATTGTAATAAAAGTAACATATTATTGTGCATAATAAATTAAAAGCAAAGTATAATAAATAGAACAATACAAATTGTTATCCTATTATGAATAAATCTTTTATTATGACTGCTCTCATAATTGTATTATTAATAATAGTTGGTTTAATACTACTCAAATTTTTGACTCAATTGGTTATACTAGTTGTTATAATAGGAGGAGCTTACTTATTGTATAGACTCTATTTAAAAAATAGACGTAAACGTTGATTATATAATTAAATAATATCATTTTTTTTAAAATTGCCCAAATTTGGATTTTTCATGAAGGGAATTAGGAGGATTTATCTAACACCACATACTATATAGTTAAAATAGTTAATAGTTGTATAAATTTTCACAAATAGGATTATATTTAATATATTATTTATATTTCAAAAAAAAAATTGAAAGTTATGAATGTTGTACACCAAAAGCGATTTTGACCGCAGCCCTATATTGGTTGATTTTTCCAGTAGAAGGATCCACTTTTCCTGTCATATCAATAACTTCTAATCCAGTAATTCCCTTTATTGTTTTACTAGCTTCATTAATAGCAACTTGAACTGCATCTTCCCATCCCTGAGTAGAACTCCCTACAATTTCTATTATTTTTGCAACATCAGTCATTATAATTTGAAGGATTAGAATTTATATTATTTAAGTTTTTTCGAATCAATAAGTTTTATTTTATATTTATTATTATTTATGAGAGATCTTATGTTATTAATGTCAATAAATAATATAATTTACATAATTCACAAAATTTTATTAGGAAATTAACATGATCCTTTATTCAAGAAAGATGATTTGTAATGACCTATGCAGAAGTATTTATCCTTTTCTAAAATGGAATATTCCAGATAGGATACCATAAAGAGGGATTCTCTTCTATCTTTATTGTGTCTGATATTTCTTTCATTATCTTAAATTCTTGATCATGGTTTCTTTTTTTATTATTCCATGATGAAGAGAATGGTACAAATGGATAAAATTTGTCAAGTTTATAATTATATATCAAATATTGGTTATTGTTTACAGGATCACTATCATTTGTACCATATCCGCTTGAAAATTCAAATATGTTTGCTAATAATTGTCGTGAAAAATTTTTTTCATGAATAATATCTCCTATAGCGTTTATTACTGCCACTATTTCTTCTATTGATCTTCCTTGGATAATGAACCACAGATAGCCATAATTATCTATTTTTGAGTCAAATGTAACGTCAAAATTAATATTTTTTTTATCTATTACAACTTTTAAAAAGTTATCAACATGCTCTTTCATCTGTTTAAAAGTTTCAGAATTTACACTCTTGACAAAAATTCCACATCTACCAGTACTTTTTAGACCCAAATTTTCATCAAGTTTTATACATGCTAATGATAAAGATGCAATTGACTCACTATCAATAAATGGATTACTTATATTGTTATTATTTTTGTCTTTGTCATTATCCGAAATTCCTAAAGTTTTTTTTATTTTGCTAAAAAATCCCATTGAATGATGATAAACAGCCTTATTTTGATTTATCCTTTTCTATTAATTTCTCTTCCATTCAGGCAATATTTCTCTTTCAAATAAATACTATTGAATTTTTATTTTAAATTAGAGTTTTTAGTTCTGTCTGCAGAATTATTCTAATATCCTATTTCTTATCAGTGTAACAAAAGAAAGGAAATATTAATAATGATTAATAATAATTATTGATCATCTATTCATATTGATTCATCTAAATAAAAAATTTTTACTTATACTATTTATTTTAATATTTATTATAGGTTTTGTAATTCTCTTTAATAGTGGTTCCGATAGAAATCCATCTATTTATTATCCCTCTCCCTATCAATCTCCCTATTATCCATTACCATCCCCCTCCATACCTTATGATTCGCCATATGACATGCCATACGGTGGTGATTTCCCTGATTCCCCTTCCCCCGATGATCAATATCCACTTACTCCTGAGGAAGATCTACGATCGTTTGATTCTCCACTAGATGATAGTTTCCGTTTTGAAGATCAATATCCACTTACTCCTGAGGAAGATCTACGATCGTTTGATTCTCCACTAGATGATAGTTTCCGTTTTGAAGATCAATATCCACTTACTCCTGAGGAAGATCTACGATCGTTTGATTCTCCACTAGATGATAGTTTCCGTTTTGAAGATCAATATCCACTTACTCCTGAGGAAGATCTACGATCGTTTGATTAATTGGTCAATTAACTTAGATAGAACAAGAATTTAGGTCTTATAATATATAGCCTATATTAGTAAATTATTCGTATTAGTGCATTCCTATTAGTGCAAAGTATGGTTAAAAAATTAGTAGTTTTGTAATTCTATAAAGGATCTTAATATCCATGCCATCTTTTCTTGTATTTTCATAACTGCTTTAAGAAAATTTGCAATTCCAGCGTCGCCAGAGCTGCTCAGAAATCTAACTCCTTTCTACCCTATACTGCTTTATTATTCATTCATGATCTAGTAAAAGATTTTCTAACATTTCCTCGGCATGTGATATCCTTTACGGTGTACAGTAAATCTTGTTTTCTATGTACTCTTTTAATATTTTAATCGATTTTTCTCCTATAGATCTAATTCATTCAACAAGCTCTTCTACTATTGCTTCTGACAATTCATATTGTTGTCCTAGAAATTTGTGAAGATAAATAGTTTTTTTGGTTTTTGTTAATAGTACAAAATATAATTATAAATTATCACTAAACTTTCTCGACTGTTCATCGATTTCCCGTTGTGGATTTTTGACAACCTTTTTATATTCATCTTTATGTTCTCTCCGGTCTAATTCCTTCTCATGCTCTTCTCTTACATGATGTAATCTATCTTTTTCGTGAATGAATTCCTTTCCGCATCCATTACATTTTAATATCGTAATATGATGGATATGCCTTGAATGATCAATTAATTCTTCATAAGTTTCAAATTTTTGTTTGTCCTCTTCACAGACAAATTTTTTATGATGAAAAAAGTTCATTACATATCGAATGTTATGGGTCTATTAAAACTATCTGTTATTAATAGCATTGTTACTAGAAATGACAATGCTATTAATAGAATATTCAAACTAATTTTTCTACTTTGCAATTATTTTATAATAGGTTTCTTAAAAATAAAAAATTTATTTGTAGAAAGAGAAACGTCAAATGAAGTATTATATTTAGTAGAAATTTGGATTTGGAAAAAATATTTGCTTCAATTCTTTATATTTGATTTAATATAATGTAGTAATACGTGGATGTCAAAATAAATAGAAATTAAAATTCTATCCATAAATACCATGGTCTTTGCATTTCCAATCCATAATATTCATTCCAAAATTACATTGTATCGCAACAATTGTGAATCCAATGCTTTGTGCTGAATCAATAGCCTCTGATATTACTAATGTAAGTGTTGAATTAATTGTTTGTTCGTCAGCAAAAGGATTAGGTAATGCTGGTGGTAAAGAATTTGATTTATTAGATATATCAAATACATGCTCAATGTCAGCTGCTCTAACATATCCTATTGTAGGAGATTTATCAAAATCACTTGTTATCATGGTTATGATGAGATCTTTAGACTTATTCAGAGAATCACTACTTCCTGTTATGGTATAGAGGTTATCAAATGTTCCTAATAGACCTGTACTCTCATTGATTATATTGAATGAAGAGATAGCCGTTTTGGCTATTTGTACAATTCCTTTTGATTGATCAGATAGAGTGAGTGATGTATCATCTGTAGTATTTTGTATTGAAATTGCTGGTTCCTGTGATAATGACGTAGGCAAACTGGTCAATGTAAGAAACAAAATCGTTCCCAATACAGAACAAATTAAATAATTGTTATGAGATTTTATATAAGAATTTTTATACATAATAAATCAACATTAATTCTTCTTTATTATTTAAATATACCGACTGATCTAAAAGTTAATGGAGCATATCCTTGATTCTTTGTAAAAGTTTTTCCACATTTTTTGTTCTTGATGAACATATTTTAAATTATATCAATGACTATTATTGTCTAATTTTTTTATTTCGCATCAATATATTGAAGACATAATATAGATTTTACAAAAAGAGTCTAGAAAAAGTAAAAAGGAATACCTCCCTTAAATTCCTTACTCGCTAGTCAGGTTTTCAAAATATAAATTTTATTTTAAGACAAAACATTAAGAAGGTAATATAATCCAAAACGAACCAGAGCTAAAAATCTAAATTTACTTTAAAAAGTTATTAAGAAGATTTATAATATTACTATAATGAGCGATGAATCTCAAAAAGACGAAATAAAAGATGAAATGCATCAGGTAGAAGATATAGAACAAGAGGAGCTTGAGGATGATGAAGAGGATGAATTTGAGGATGATGAAGAGGATGAATTTGAAGTTGAGGAAGTAACTGAAAATCAAGAAAAAAATGCATCAACAGATAATACAGTTTAGTTTGATAAATTGTTAATATTGGATATTTAACATTAGTAATTATTCATATTATTAAATAATTATTTGTAGTTTATTTTTTGCTTATAATATATTATTGTCTAAAATTAAGCTTCAATTTCTTTATAATTGTCATAATATTAAATTTTAATACTTTAATACCAAATAAAATTATAAGTTAAAGATGATTCTATTGAATAACTAAGTTTTTTTAATTAGGTCTAATAACACTCTAGATCTATTTAATAACTTAATATCTATATGCACGCACTACTTTCTGTTACCAATTGTTTTAATTTCTTTCAACTTTCTATCCAGGTTCACTAGATCTGTGGTAGTTCTTGTACTTTCAGATTAATTTTTTCAAGTAAATATGCGTCGATGTTTTTCAAGAATGATAAAATAAATCAGACTATGATTTTAAAAATATAGGTATGAGTAAAAAATAAAAATAGATAACTCGGAGTTTACTATCAAATAACATGGAAGTTCACGAAAACTCATCTACCTTAGGATTTCAGGAATATATGGTGGATGTAATGAATAAAGGATCTTTATCTCTTATGCTTTCAATAGGTCATAGGGTAGGCCTTTTTGATACTATGGTATCACTTCCTCCATCAACAAGTACACAAATTGCAATTGCTTCAAACTTAAATGAAAGATATACGCGAGAATGGTTAGCAGCAATGGTAGTTGGAAAAATTGTAAACTATGACCCCTCCAATGATCTGTATTTTTTACCAACGGAAAAGGCAGACCTTCTAACTAGAAACACAAAGACATACAATTTTGCCGCTTCCATGCAGTGGATACCAATACTAGGTCAGGTTGAAGATGAAATTGTAAATTGTTTCAAAAAAGGGGGTGGTGTTCCATATTCCTCATACAAACGATTTCATGAAGTAATGGAAGAAGAAAGTGCTCAAACAGTATTGTCTGTTCTCTTTGAATCTATAATCCCTTTAGTACCTCAACTCGAAGATAGACTTAAAAAAGGAATTAATGTTCTGGACATTGGTTGTGGCAGTGGTCGAGTGATGAATATGATGGCAAATCAATTTCCACTCAGTAAATTTACAGGTTATGACATTTCACAAGAAGCAATAAAAAACGCACAATCTCAATCTTTAATAAATGGTACTAAAAATGTCGATTTCAAAGTAAAGGATGTTTCTAAAATTTTAGATCCATCAACAAATCTATCTTTTGATTTAATTACAGCGTTTGATGCCATCCATGATCAAGCTGAACCTGGAACTGTCTTAACAAATATTGTCTCTTTATTGAAACCTGATGATGGAATTTTTTTGATGCAAGATATCCTTTCATCATCTTTACTTAAAAATAATATCGATCACCCCTTAGGAATATTCCTTTATACTATCTCTTGTATTCATTGTATGAGTGTATCGCTTGCTCAAGATGGCATAGGACTCGGTGCAATGTGGGGAAAGGAGAAAGCAGTTGAAATGCTTAAAGAAGCAGGGTTTACTAAAGTTGATGTTAAACAACTTCCTCATGACTTCCAAAACTATTATTATATATGCCGAATAAAGTAAATAAATCACTACATAACATTCTTAATAGTTACTCTTGTTTTAAAAAAGTCTAAAAGATAAGTATGGTTGAACCATTAGAACGCCCCGTATCGTCATACGTAAGCAAAAAATTTGTAATGGTTGATGAAAATGTTTCTGTAGCCAATGCAGTAAAACTTACCCAGCCAAAAAACATTGAAACAATAATTGTTACATCTAATGGAAAACCTATAGGTATAGTAACGGATAGTGATATTTTAGAGAAGGTCGTAATAAAAGGAGATGACTCGGATTTAGTTTTTCTAAACTCTATAATGACATCTCCAATTTTGACATTGCATAGTACCGCAAGTCTCAAACAAGCAATTGAATTAATGAGAATACGAAAAATTAAACGGGTTCCAATAGTTGATTCTCATAATAAAAATGCTCAAATTATAGGGATTGTTACACAGAAATTCCTTGCAGAAGCGATTCGAAATTCAGTAATAGAAAAAACTTTTAAAAGTTATAGAGTCTCAATAAAAGAAAATTACAAGCCAATTTTTGGTAATCTAGGTTTTATTATGCAATTTGCCGGAATCTTAATGATTGTTCCTGCAATATTTGGAACAGTATTAAATGAATTGGAATCTGCAGCATCAATTTATTTAGCAGTTATTTCCATGTCTTTGACTGGTTTTATTCTAAATACATTGGGAGAAAAAAGTTCGTTAAACTTGAAGCAATCTTCTATTGTTGTGGTATCAAGTTTTACACTGTTAAGCCTTTATGGAAGTTTACCTTATATGTATGTCAATCCATTTGAGTTAAATTCTGATTATTTATCTCTTTTTGTAAGTTCAGTTCTAGAAAGTTCTTCTGGTTATACAACTACAGGTATTTCTACAATAGAAAATCCTGAATCACTTCCAGAAAGCTTCGTATTTTATCGATCTTATACCCAATGGGTAGGTGGATTGAGTTTTGTTTATTTGGTGATGGCTTTGTATTATCCTGAAACCAAATTGGCTACGATGAGAAATATGATAGGAGGAGGAATTCTTAAGTTTAAGCAATTATTGTCTACTATTAGCATTATATTTGTGTTTTATACCATTATTTTCATTTTATTAATATTTTTTATTGGTAACATACACTTGATCGAATCCGTATCTTTATCATTTACAACTCTTGTTACAGGAGGTTTTATTCCAGATTCTACAATTTTCGATTCACTTAATTCCTATCAGCTAATAGTGATTATGGCAGGTATGATTATCGCTGCATTACCATTTGGTTTTCATTATGGTATTTTTAGTAAAGAGGTAAAATCTCGAAGATTAAGTATAGAGATAATTGTCTATCTGTTTTTTGTTTTACTTTTGGCAGGTTTATTTGTAATAATAGAACCTTCCATTTCAACACAAGATTGGCTTACTTCAGTATTTCATGTTGTAAGTGCATCTACAACAACAGGATTTTCATTTATTAACCTATCGTATTTATCATTGGAAGGAAAACTATTTCTTATTTTTGTCATGCTAGTAGGAGGAACAGCATTTTCAACTGCTGGGGGAATAAAAATAGCTAGATTATTATTAATCTTACAAAAATTAAAAGGCAATACAATATTTTTATCTATGTCTGACGCGTTTACACCATTATCAATTTCATCAACTGCAATTCAATTTCGTAAACATCTAAATGGCCAAAAATTCTCAATCACGAAAAAAAATGTGTCAAAATCCAAACATGATCTAGTATATCATGATAGTCAAAAACTCTCATTATTATCTGATAAAGCATTTAGAGATGCAATTTTGGTAGTTATTTTATTTGTTGTACTTTCTCTTGCAAGTGCAACTACTATTTCTTACCTTACTAAAAGTGATTTTGTCGATGCATTATTTGAATCTTCATCTGCTCTTTCTAATACAGGTTTTTCAGTTGGAATAACTACTATGGATTTGGATTTAGTATCCAAATTAATCTTGTCAATTAATATGGTATTGGGTAGGTTTGAAATAATAGCACTACTATACATTTTCATTTCTAGATTAAGGAGATAGTCTGTAAAATTATCTCTGTTTATTGTTTTTTATGTAATAGAGCCGGTACTTCAATTGCTTGATTAATTTTATTTCTGTGATAATTAGATAATTCAAAATTCAAAATTATTATCTCTACTTAAATTTTATTGTCTACAAAATAATTAATTCATATAAATCTTACTATTTGGTAAATAAAAAACCAGAAGAGAAAACTCTTTGTATTTGGATAATATCTGTTTAAATATATCTCTATATCGATCCACTAGGATATTTTTTCTTTTTCAATAAAATCCCAAAAAAAACTATTAGTTATTTGTGGGAAAGTACTTGCCACTTCTAATTCTGAAGCTTATGTATTTAATTTTATTTTTGTTTCTAGGAAATTAGTTAATTAATAATTCATTGTTTGAAAGTTTTAACTGCTTGTTATTCAGCTCCTGTACTATATTTAAAGCACATATCAAAAGTGTTATTCTTTAAAATCTGCTATCAGGAATATTTTTTATAATTATTTCCCATCTTTCTTTATTTGAGATGACATTCGAATATTTTTGTTCGACAAATTTGCAAGAAAAAAATCTATAATTAGGTGTATACATAACTATTCTATTCTATAAAAGGTCAAAATTCCTTTTCTAATAGTTGTTTTTGTAATATAAAGAAAAAATTTATAATGAGAAATCTATATTATTATATTGTATAATTATCTATGCCTAGACTTTTTAATTAATCTTTACGCTCAATTTTAAACCCTATCTTTACTTCTGCTTGAAATTCATTAACTTTATTATCTAGTATTCTAAATGTAACTCTGCCCAACTCTGCCCATTCTATATTATTTATTGTTTTTGAGGCTTCAGTAATAGCCTCGTTGACTGCATCATCGATGTTATTAGGAGATGTCCCTATAATATGGATATATTTGTAAACCATAAAGCTAGACAGTTTTCATTACTTAAAACTTTTCTCAATCTTATTAATTTATTTAAATCGATAAGAACTTAATTATCAAATATTGGTGGGATGTCCTTGTTAATAATTTTCGACAAAAATTTCTTTAGGAGGTTATCTTGGTTATCTTGATTATTTGGAACATCTGAATCCTTGGAGTCAAAGCTCCTAAAGTTATCATTATTATTATTTGGGTTATTGGCAAAATGTGAGGTTGCAGGAGTAGGAGTTTTTTCTGAAACAGGTGTGGGTATTAATCCTTTATCCTCATATTCACATTGTCCTACAATACGATCATTTTCTAGGGAATTATAATCACTAATCTTGTCATCTTGATCACACACAAATCGGTCAGCATCCTTTCCCCCCTTTAACTTATCTTTTCCTTCTCCTCCATCTACTACATCTCTTCCATCCCCTCCATCAATCTCATCATCGCCTATTCCTCCGTTAACATTATCATCATCATCACCTCCATTCAAACCATCATCTCCCTCTCCTCCATCAATATTATCTTCCCCTTTTCCTCCATCAATCTCATCATCTCCATCATGTCCTTGTAGAGTATCTTGACCATCTTCTCCAGATATAATATCATTACCATCTCCGCCTCTAATCTTATCATTGATTTCTGTACCTTCTATTGACACATGTACTAATGGTTTTGTCGAAAATTCATTAGGATTAGATACATCGTCAGCATTGCTATTACCCTCGTCGTCGTTATCACCGGACAACACCTCATTATCAATAACATTTTGTGCTGTGATGTTTTGCTGAGCTAACAGAAGGCTAAGTACAAACAATATGATTATACTATGACTGATATTCATACTTCGAATTTTAACAATGACTTTATAGTGACATTGATCTTTA
>OCZS010000327.1_pt1 | contig 15466 bp, 17 predicted proteins | sample 1539071 | NCBI WGS metagenome assembly OCZS01 (sample SAMEA3113584, study PRJEB22503) | soil metagenome
GGCCAGGTACTCGCAGTTGATCTGGTGGACGATGCCGGTGCCCGGGGGCACGACCTTGAAGTCGGCGAAGGCCTGCTGGCCCCAGCGCAGGAACGCGTACCGCTCCCGGTTGCGCTCGAACTCCAGCTCCACGTTGCGGACGAAGGCGTCCGGCCGCCCGGCGATGTCGGCCACCACCGAGTGGTCGATCACCAGCTCGGCCGGGGCCAGCGGGTTGATCCGGGTCGGGTCGCCCCCCAGGGTCCCCATGGCGTCGCGCATCGCGGCCAGGTCGACGATCGCCGGCACCCCGGTGAAGTCCTGCATCAGCACCCGCGCGGGCGAGAACGCGATCTCCCGGTCCTCGGCCCCCGCCGGGTCCCAGCGGGCGAACGCCTCCACGTCCTCGGCCGTGACCGCGCTCCCGTCCTCGTTCCGGAGCAGGTTCTCCAGCAGCACCTTGAGCGAGAACGGCAGCCCCCCCACGTCCCCGACCGACCCCAGCGCATCCAGCCGGAAGACCTCCAACGACCGGTCCCCGACGTCCAACCCCGCCTTCGCCCCGAAGCTGTTCCCCGCCATGACCCGGCCCTCCGCAAGTTCCCGTGTGGTTCCGCTCAGCAGGGTACCCGGTGAGCGCCGGGTTCAGGCCGCAACCAGGTCAGCTCCCCCAGGCGAACCCGGGCCAGGCGGGGTCGCGGGCGTGGGCGTGGAAGTGGTCGGGGATGCGGCGCATCACGGCGTCGATCCGGAAGGCGCCCTCGCCCAGGCGGGCCGCGGCGACCTCGGACAGGCGGGCCAGCATGTGCTCGCGCTCCTCGGGGGGCGGGTCGGGGCCGTGGCGGCGCCACACCACCATGGGCGTGCGGCAGATCAGGCACTCGGCCACCCAGCAGCGCTCGTCCTGGTGGAACCAGGGGGTCAGCGGCCGGGCCGCGCACAGGTCGCAGCCCGGCACCGCTCCCCCGTCGGCCGGCTCAGCCAATGAGCTTGGCCACGTCGGCCTGCTTGGACCGGACGGCCTCGGCGGCCTCGCGGAGCTCGGCCAGCTCGGTGTCGGTCAGGGGCAGCTCGACCACCTCGGCGACCCCGGCCCGGCCCAGCTTGGCCGGGACGCCCAGGTAGACGCCGTCGATGCCGTACTGGCCGGTGACCCAGGCGCAGACCGGCATGACCTCGCCGGTGTCGCCGAGGACGGCCGCCACCATGGCCGCGGCCGCGCTCGAGGGGGCGTAGTAGGCCGAGCCCGACTTGAGCAGGGCGACCACCTCGGCCCCGCCGTCGCGGGTCCGCTGGACCAGGCGCTCGATCGTCTCGGCGTCGGCCACCTCGGTCAGGGGCTTGCCGTCGACCTTGACCATGCTCGGCACCGGGACCATGGTGTCGCCGTGGGAGCCGAGGGTCATGGCCTCGACCCGGCTCGGGCTGGTGCCCAGCTCCTCGGCCAGGAAGTGCTTGAACCGGGCCGTGTCGAGCATCCCGGCCTGGCCCATGACCCGCTCCCGGGGGAACCCGGAGACCTCGGCGGCCAGCGAGGTCATCTCGTCCAGCGGGTTGGAGACCACGATCAGGACCGCCTCGGGCGAGGCGTCGGCCACCTTGCGGGTGACCTCGCCGACGATCTTGGCGTTGGTCTCCAGCAGGTCCATGCGGCTCATGCCCGGCTTGCGGGGCACCCCGGCGGTGATCACGACCACGTCCGAGCCGGCCGTCTCCTGGTAGCCGTTGCTCCCGACCACCCGGGTCTCGAACCCCTCGATGGGCCGCGACTGGTTCATGTCGAGGGCCAGGCCCTGGGGCAGGCCCTCGACGATGTCGGTCATCACCACCTCGTCGGCGATGTCCATCTCGGCCAGGCGCTGCACGGTGGTCGAGCCGTACTTGCCGGCCCCGACGACGGTGACCTTGGCCATCAGGCGCGCTCCTCCAGCTTGGCGATCACCGCGTCGGCGACCTGGCTGGTGCCGACGGCGGTGGGGTCGTCGCGCGACGGCTTCATGTCGTAGGTGACGCTCTCGCCCTCGGCGATCACCGCGGCCAGGGCCCGCTCCAGCCGGTCGGCGGCGTCGCCCTCGTCCAGGTGGCGCAGCATCAGCATGCCCGAGAGCATCATGGCCATCGGGTTGACCTTGTTCTGGCCCTTGTACTTGGGGGCCGAGCCGTGGGTGGCCTCGAACACCGCCACCCGGTCGCCCAGGTTGGCCCCGGGGGCGACCCCGAGCCCGCCGACCAGGCCGGCCCCCAGGTCGGAGAGGATGTCGCCGTACAGGTTGGGCAGCAGCAGCACGTCGAAGTTCTCCGGCTTCTGGACCAGCTGCATGCACATGTTGTCGACCAGGTACTCGTCGTACTCGATGTCGTCGTACTCCTTGGCCACCTCGCGGGCGACGGCGTAGAACAGCCCGTCGGTGTGCTTCATGATGTTGGCCTTGGTGACCGCCGTGACCTTCTTGCGCCCGTAGGCGCGGGCGTAGTCGAAGGCGAACTTGGCGATCCGCCTGGTCCCGGTGATCGACATCGGCTTGATCGAGATGCCGGAGTCGTCGCGGATCTTCTTCTCCTGGATGCCGTTGAGGAACTCGATCACCTTGGCCGCGTCCGGGGTGCCCTGCTCGAACTCGATGCCGGCGTACAGGTCCTCGTGGTTCTCGCGCACCACCACCAGGTCGATGTCGTCGTAGCGGGACCGGACCCCCTGGTAGGTCTTGCAGGGGCGCAGGCAGGCGTACAGGTCCAGCTCCTTGCGGAGGGCAACGTTGACGCTGCGGAAGCCGGTGCCGATCGGGGTGGTCAGCGGCCCCTTGATCGCCACCCCGTTGCCGCGGATGGAGTTGAGCACCTGCTCGGGCAGGGGCGTCCCGTACTTGTCGATGACCTCGGCCCCGGCCTCCTGGACGTCCCAGTCGAACTGGACGCCGGTGCCCTCGAGCACCCGGCGGGTCGCCTCCGACAGCTCAGGTCCGACCCCGTCCCCGGGGATGAACGTGACGCGATGGGCCATGGTGGAAGCTCCTTTGCTCGCGGTGTCGCTTAGCGTATCTCTACCCCTACGATTGAGGCTGATCCCGTCCCTCGAGACGACCGGAGGCACCTCCTGATGGCTGAAGCAACGGGCAAGGGACTCGAGGGCGTGGTCGCCGCCCAGACCAGGATCTCCGACGTCGACGGCCGGGAGGGCAAGCTCTTCTACGCCGGCTACGACATCGCCGACCTGGCCGCCCATGCCACCTTCGAGGAGACCATCCACCTGCTCCACCACCTGGAGCTGCCGACCGCGGCCCAGCTGTCGGAGACGGTGGCCACCCTGCGGGCCGAGAGCGTGCTCGACCCCCTGCTGGTCGAGCTGGTCGGCTCCCTGGCCGGGCGGACCGGCCCGATGACCACCCTGCGGACGGCGGTGTCGGCCGCGGCCGCCCTCGACCCCGACGACGACGGGTCGCCGGAGGCCAACCTCCGCAAGGCCTACCGGCTGATGGCCAAGACCCCCCAGATCATCGCCACCTACCAGCGGCTGCGGACCGGCGCGGACGCGATCGAGGCCCGCGACGACCTCGGCATCGCGGCCAACTTCCTCTACGCCCTGACCGGCAAGGAGCCCGACGCCCAGGTCGCCCGCGACTTCGACGTCGTCCTGGTCCTGTACGCCGACCACACCCTGAACGCCTCCACCTTCGCCGGCCGGGTCGCCGCGGCCACCCTGGCCGACATGTACGCCGCGGCCACCGCCGCCGTCGCCACCCTCCAGGGCCCGCTGCACGGCGGGGCCATCACCGAGGTCCGGGAGATGCTCGACGAGATCGGCTCCCCCGACCGGGCCCCTGAGTGGATCCGCGAGAAGCTGGGCCGCAAGGAGAAGGTGATGGGCTTCGGCCACCGCGTCTACAAGACCTGGGACCCCCGGGCGACCGTCCTCCACGACATCGCCGAGCGCCTCGGCCGCCACTTCGGCGAGCCCCGCTGGTTCGACACCTCGATGCGGGTCCAGGAGACGGTCATGGAGGCCAAGAAGCTCTACCCCAACGTCGACTTCTACACCGCATCGGTCTACTCCGCCCTCGGCCTCCCCCCCGACCTCTACACCCCCCTGTTCGCCGCCGCCCGCATGGCCGGCTGGACCGCCCACATCCGCGAGCAGTACGCCGACAACCGCCTGATCCGCCCCGACTCCGAGTACGTCGGCCCCGACCCCCGCTCCTGGCAGCCGCTGGAGTCGCGGGGGTAGGGCACGGCCCTTGCCTGACATCTACCCGGTATGCATACTGCGTATGTAGCCGGGAGGTGACCCTTGTCCGTCAAGCACGCGTTGCTGGCTCTGCTCGACCAGGGACCGCGGCACGGCTACGGGCTGAAGCACGAGTTCGAGGCCAGGCTCGGCCAGAGCTGGCCACTGAACGTCGGGCAGGTCTACAGCACCCTGGCCCGGCTGGAGCGTGACGGGCTGGTCGCGCCCGAGCCCGAGGGGGACGAGGACACGGAACGGCGGGCCTTCCGGATCACCGGGGCCGGGCGGTCCGCGCTGGCCGAGTGGCTGTCGGCGCCGGTGCCCCGCGAGGCCCTCTCCCGTGATGAGCTGCTGGTCAAGGTGGTGGCGGCGCTGGAGGCGGGAGCCGAGCCGGCCGTGCGGGTGATCCGGGCCCAGCGGACGGCCACCCTGGAGCTGCTGCAGCGCCACACCCGGTCCAAGGCCGAGGCTGCCCGGCGCGGCGACCTGCCGCGGCTGCTGACCATCGATCTGCTGATCGCCCAGGCCGAGGCCGAGGTGGCCTGGCTCGACCGCTGCGAGGCCCGGGTCGCCGCCGGGGCGAGCGACCCTGGAGGGGAGGTCCGACGATGACCGCGGTACTGGAGCTGGATCAGGTGGCGAGGGTCTACGGAGACGGCCGGACCGCGGTGCAGGCCCTGGATGGCGTGTCGCTCCGGGTCGCGCCGGGCGAGCTGGTGGCGGTGATGGGGCCGAGCGGGTCGGGCAAGTCGACGCTGCTCAACCTGGCCGGCGGGCTGGACCGGCCGACCACCGGGCGGGTGGTGGTCGACGGCACCGAGCTCGGCCGGCTGGACCGACGGCGGCTGGCGGCTCTCCGGCGGCGCCGGGTCGGGTATGTGTTCCAGGACCTCAACCTGCTGCCCGGCCTGACCGCGGTCGAGAACGTCGCCCTGCCTGGTGAGCTCGACGGGGTCGGCACCCGGCAGGCCCGGGCCGAGGCGCTGGCCGCCCTCGACCAGGTCGGGCTGGCGGACCGGGCAGGAGCGTTCCCCGACCAGCTGTCCGGGGGTGAGCGGCAGCGGGTCGCCATCGCCCGGGCCGTCGTCGGCCAGCGGGTCCTGCTGCTGGCCGACGAGCCCACCGGCGCCCTGGACAGCCTGGCCGGGGAGGCGGTCCTGGAGCTGTTGCGGGCCAGGTGCGAGGCCGGGATCGCCGGGGTGCTGGTCACCCACGAGGCCCGCTACGCGGCCATCGCGGACCGGGTGGTGTTCCTGGCCGACGGCCGGGTCGTCGACCAGACCACGGTCGCCGGAGGTGTCGTGTGACCGCCGGTTCGAGCCTGCGGGCCCTGGCCAGGCTGGCCTGGCGGGAGGCCGCCCGCCATCCCGGGCGGAGCCTGCTGGTGGCGTCCGCGCTCGCCCTGCCGACGGCGATGCTGGCCAGCGCGACGGTGGTGCTGCGCTACGGCGACCTCGCCGCCAGCGGCAGCTTCGGCATGAGCAACCTGTTCATGCTGGTGTTCCTGCCGATCGTGGCCGTGGCCGCGCTGACCGCGGCGGCCGCGCTCGGCGTCGGGGCCAGGCGACAGCTCCGCGAGCTGGGGCTGCTGGCGGCCGCAGGTGGCGGCGGCCGGCACCTGGGGGGGCTGGTGCTGCTCCAGGGGTTCGGGGTGGGGCTGGTCGGCGGGCTGGCCGGCATCCCCCTCGGCCTGGCCGTCACCTGGGCCACCCTCCCGCTGTCGCGCAGCTGGCTCAGCCCGGTGCGGGACGAGACCGGCGCCCTGCTGGTCCCGCGGTTCTCGGTCGTCGGGCGCGACATGGCCTGGACGGCCGCCTTCGCGGTGGTCCTGGCCCTGCTGACCGCGCTCCGGCCGGCGATCACCGCCGCCCGGGTCCCGGTGGCGATGGCCCTGGCCGGACGCCGGCCCGGCCGGCGCCTCCGGCCCCGGCTGGTCGCGATCGGCCTGGCGGTCGCCGTCACCGGCCTGACGCTCCAGGTGGCCGCCAACGTCCTGGCCGCCCGCGGGGTGGTCCTGCCCGTCCAGCTGGAGCTGCTCGCCTTCGGCTCCTTCCGCAGCATCCCGTCCCCGCTGGTCGTCACCCTGGCCGGGATGGCCCTGTGCACGCCGGCGCTGGTCGCGCTCTGCGGGCGGCTTGTCCCGGCCCGGCCGGCCGCGCTGCGCCTGGCCGCCCGTGACGCGGCCAGGAACCCGGGACGAACCGGCCCGGCGGTGACAGCGGTCGCGGCCGGCCTCGGCATGCTGGTGGTCCTGGCCGGCCTCGCCTCCCTCCCCGACACGCGGTCGAGCGGCCTGCTGGTGCCGGGAGAAGCCGGCTACCTGGTGCAGCCCCCGGCGCCGGGGTTCCCGCCGGCCCTGCGGGTCCTGCTGGCGATCTTCACCGTGCTGACGGTGGCCGTGGTCCTCACCGTCAACGCTCTCGGCCGGGCCGAGGCCCGCGACGACCTGGCCGTGCTGGAGCTGCTGGGGGCGTCCCCCCGGACCCACCGCGCCCTCGCCGCCGCCTCCGCCTGGCTGCTCACCGAGCTGGGCGCACTGGTGGGCGCCCTCGCCGGCCTGTCGCCGGTGCTGGTCGAGCGGCTCAACCGCTGGCAGTGGGCGCCATTCCCGATGGACGTGCCCTGGGCGACCCTGGCCCTGGTGGTCCTGGCCGTCCCCGCCGTGGCGGCGGGAGCCGCCGCCCTGGCCGCCAGCCGGCCGGTCCACTACCCGACCGGGCGCCGCCCGGCCTGACGGATGCCGGAGGGCAGGGGAAGCGTGGTAACCTTTACTCATGAGTGAAGAAGTAAAGGAACCTCGCCAGCGGCCGCGGACGACCCGGCTGAGCAGCAAGCATCAGGCCACGATCCCGGTGGCGGTGCTCGCCGAGGCTGGGGTCCGGGCCGGGGAACGGCTCAAGGTCGAGGCGCTGGGCCCGGGGAGGATCGTGCTCACGCGAGCCGATGAGGATTTCGACGAGCTGCTCGGGGCGCTCGGGAATGATGTCTATCCCCCGGGCTATCTCGAAGACCTCCGCGGCGAATGGGACTAGCGCTGCTCGACAGCTCGATCGTGATCGGCGCGCTCAGCCGCGACGATGCCATCCACGAAGCCGCCAGCCGGGCCGTCCGGGCCGAGCGGGACCGCCACGCGCTCGCCATCTCGGCGCTCACCTACGCCGAGATCCTGGTCGGCCCGCTGCGGGCCGGGGGACGGGCGGTTGCGGTGGTCGAGCGCTTCGCCGACCAGGTGCGGATCGCGGACCTTTCCCCTGACATCGCCAGGCTTGCCGCCCAGCTGCGGGCGGCGCGTGGGCTCAAGCTGCCGGTCGCCGTGACCGTGGCCACCGGCCTGCGCCTCGGGGCGGACGTGATCCTGACCGCGGATGCCAGATGGAAGGGCATCGAGAAGGTCGCCGTCGTCGACGGCCGGTAGACGTCGGGTCAGCTCGGGACCGGGCGGGGCAGGAGGCCGGCGGTGTGGACGACCTCGGGGACGGCGGAGGTGGGGCCGAGACCCATGAGGTGGATGCCGCGGACGCCGGGGAGGGTGCGGACGGCCTTGACCATCTCGGCGGCCACGGCGATGCCTTCGGCGCGCTGGTCGCGGGCGGTGCGGATGCGGTCCAGGACGGCGTCCGGGACCGACCAGCCGGGGAGGGCGGCGAAGCGCTCCAGCTGGGCGGCGGAGGCGGGCGGGAGGATGCCGGCCAGGATGGCCACCCGGTCGGGGAGGCCGCGGGCGGCCAGCTGGTCGAGCCAGGCGGCGAACTGGGCCACGTCGTAGATCGGCTGGGTCTGGACGAAGGCGGCGCCGGCGTCGGCCTTGGCGGCCAGGCGGGCGCCGCCCGAGGGGTCGGCGCCGGGGGCCTCGGCCACGCCGACCAGGAACCGGGCCGGCGGGTCGATCGGGGTGCCGCCGGGGCCGCGGCCCCGGCCGAGGTCGGTGGCCAGGCGGGCCAGGCCGACGGCGTCGAGGTCGAACACCGGCTTGGCCCCGGTGCGGCCCACCTCCATCGGGTCGCCGGACAGGCAGAGCACGGCCCGGATGCCGAGGGCATGGGCGCCGAGCAGGTCGGCGGTGAGGGCCAGGCGGTTGCGGTCCCGGCAGGTCAGCTGGAGCACCGGGTCGAGACCCTCGCCGGCGGCCAGCATGGCCGCGGCCAGCGGGGCCATGCCGACCCGGGCGGTGGCGTTGTCGGTCACGTTGACCGCGTCGACCAGCCCGCGCAGGGCCCGGGCGGCCCGGCGCACGACCCCCGGGTCGGCCGACCGCGGCGGGACCAGCTCGCCGGTGACCACGAACCGGCCGTCCTCCAGCAGCCGCGAGAGGTTCATCCCTGGCGGGCCGCGGCCACCGTGTTGGCCAGGAGCAGGGCCACGGTCATGGGACCGACCCCGCCGGGAACCGGGGTCAGGGCCCCGGCGACCTCGGCGACCTCGGGGGCGACGTCGCCGACGATGCGGCCGTCGACGCGGTGGTTGCCGACGTCGACCACGGCCGCGCCCGGCTTGACCATGCCGGGGGTGATCATGGCCGGGCGGCCCGCCGCCGCCACCAGCACGTCGGCCTGCCTGGTGAACCCGGCCAGGTCGCTGGTCCCGGTGTGGCACAGGGTCACGGTGGCGTTGGCCCCCGGCGCCTTGGCCGACAGCAGCACGGCCAGGGGCCGCCCGACCAGCAGGCCCCGGCCGACGATGACCACGTGGCTGCCCTCGACCGGGACCTTCTCGCGGCGCAGCAGCTCGACGATGCCGATGGCGGTGCAGGGGGCGAACCGGGGGTCGCCCCGGAGGAGGCGGCCCGCGTTCTCGGGGTGCAGGCCGTCGACGTCCTTGGCCGGGTCGATCGCGTCCTGGACCGCGACCGGGTCCAGCCCGTCGGGCAGCGGCAGCTGGACGAGGATGCCGTGGACCCCGTCGTCGGCGTTGAGCTCGGCCACCGCGGCCAGCACGTCCTGCTGGGAGGCGTCGGCGGGCAGCTCGACCCGCCGCGACCCGATGCCCGAGCGCTCGGCCGCCCGCTGCTTGGAGCCGACGTAGATGTGGGAGGCCTCGTCGTCCCCGACCAGCACCGCGGCCAGGGTCGGGCGCCGGCCGGCCGCGGCCAGCCGCTCGACCTCCTCGGCCAGCTCGCCCCGGATGGCCGCCGCCACCGCCTTGCCGTCCAGCACCCTCGCCGCCATCGGCATCCCTCCCATGGAGCCGTTCGTGCTCCCCCGTGAGGGGGGGCCAGGCTATCCTCCGTTAGCAGTGGTTGCCCGTGATCGGCCACCACTCACTGTAGTCAGCACTTACGCACTGACAGGTGCTGGTCTAACCCGATGAGATTCGGTGCCGGCTTCTCGCTTCGATGTGGTCAGCCCGACTGGGTCGGGTCTTACGTCCACTCCACGAGCGTTTACCGTCTCCCGGCCACTCCGGGCGACGTGATCTATCAGCTTGGCGAGGTTTCGGGCGGCGTTGAGGTCTCGGTCGATGACATGACCACACGCCTCGCAGACGAAGATGCGCTCGCCGAGGGTGAGCTTGTCTTTCACCCATCCGCAGGCCGAGCACGTCTTAGACGACGGATAGAAACGGTCGGCGACGACTAGCCGACTGCCGTACCAGGCAGTCTTGTAGCTGAGTTGACGGCGCAGCTCGGCCAGGCCGGCATCGGACAGGACCCGGGCGAGGCGGCGGTTGCGAACCATCCCGGCAACGTTGAGTTGTTCCACGACCACCGTGCCGTGTCCGGTGGCGAGGGCGGTGGTGAGCTTGTTGATGGCATCGCGGCGGAGGTTGGCCGTACGAGCATGGACTCGGGCCAGCGCCCGTCGAGTCTGCCTCCTGCGCTTCGACTGGGGTTTACAGCGGGCAAGCTGACGGTTCAGCCGACGGAGCTTGTGCAGCTGGCACTCAAGGGAACGAGGATTGGCGATCCTGACACCGGTGGACAGCACGGCCAGATGGCGAACGCCGACGTCCACCCCGACCACGGTTCGTTCGCCGTTGCCAGCCGAAACATGTCGTTGGACCTCGACGGTGAAGGAGACGAACCAGCGGTCGGCCTGACGGCTGATGGTGGCGGCGAGAATGCGGGCGGTGCCCAGGTCCAGGCGGCGGGTGAGCTTGCGCGTTGACTCGTGAGACTTGAGGACTCCAATGCGCGGGAGCTGGACGTGCTTACGGTCGGGCAGCACCTTGATCGCGCCGGTGGTGAACCGGCAAGCGTCTCTGGCCCGGCCTTTCTTCTTGAATCGCGGGAAGCCGACCGGGCGTCCCTTGCGGCGGCCACTGCGGGAGTCGCTCCAGTTCTTCAGCGCCCTGGCCAACCCGTCCAGGCCGCTGCTGTAGGCCTCCTTGGAATTCTCGGCCCACCAGGGGGCGACCTGATGCTTAGCTTGATTCCACTCTCGTCGCAAGTCAGGGAGGGTCCATGGGACCTGAGCCGTGGAATCGACCCGACGCTGCTCCAGCCGCGCCTGCACGAGGTGAAGGCCCCAGTTGTAAGCGAAACGGGCCGCGCCTGCGTGCGATGCCAGGGTACGTTGCTGGCTAGGAGTGGGGTCGAGCGCGAACCGGTAGGCCTGGGTCACTGCCGCCATTGGGGCGCCATCCTCCGGTCCGTGACGGTGTCTACCATTCACAATAAAAGTCGACCGCGACAGTCGGCGGGCAAGGCTCGGCGGACCCCCACTCGTCAGCCGGTGCCTAGCGAACCCGGGAGGGCGTCATTGAGGAGCACATCCACGTCGACCTCGCAGGCGGCTAGCTCGCCGCCTTGTGGGTCGTTGACGATCCGGTCGGTCTGCTCCAGGCAGCCGCAGTTCTGACTCGACCCACCCCCGACGAGCGGCAGCGCGCCGAGGGCCGGTTCGTGCCCGACGTGCTCGGCCCGGGCGTGCGGGTGCTGTTCTGCGGCATCAACCCCGGGCTGTGGTCGGCGGCGGTCGGGCACCACTTCGCCCGGCCCGGGAACCGCTTCTGGAAGGCGCTCCACCTGGGCGGGCTCACCCCGCGGCTGCTCGCCCCCGACGAGGAGGCCGAGCTGGTCGCGCTCGGCCTTGGGATCACCAACCTGGTCGAGCGGGCCACCGCCGGCGCGGCCGAGCTGGGCCCCGGGGAGCTGCGGGCCGGCGGGGCCCGCCTGGCCGCCAAGGCGGCCGCGGCCAGGCCGGAGGTGGTGGCCGTGCTCGGGGTCGGCGCCTACCGGACCGCCTTCGACCGCCCCAAGGCGGCCGTCGGCCCCCAGCCCGACCCGATCGCCGGGTCGCGGGCCTGGCTGCTGCCCAACCCGAGCGGCCTCAACGCCCACTACCAGCTCCCCGACCTGGCCGAGGCGTTCGCCGAGCTGCGCCGTTCGCTTGGCTGACCCGTCAGGAGCTGGGCGGGGCGGGCAGCCGCAGCCCCTGCATCCCGCCGTCGACGGCCAGCACGGTCCCGGTGGTCGCCCCGGCCAGCGGGCTGGCCAGGTAGGCGATGGCGGCGGCGACCTCCTCGGCGGTGACCAGCCGGCCGCTGGGCTGGCGGGCCCGCAGCCCCTGGAGCTCGGCCTCGGGGTCGGCCGCGGCGGCCAGCAGCCGCCGCACCCAGGGGGTGTCGGCCGTGCCCGGGTTGACGCAGCACACCCGGATCCCCTCGGCCAGGTGGTCGGCGGCCATGGCCAGGGTGAGCGACAGCACCGCGCCCTTGGTGGCGCTGTACAGGGCCCGGTCGGGGAGGCCGACGGTGGCCGCGATCGAGCAGGTGTTGACCACCACCGCGTCGGCCGAGGCGCGCAGGAAGGGCAGGGCGGCCCTGGTCACCCGGACGATCCCGAGGACGTTGATGTCGAACACCCGGTGCCACTCGTCGTCCGGGTTGGCCTCCACCGTCCCGGCGGCACCGACGCCGGCGTTGTTGACCAGGATGTCGAGGCCGCCCAGGCGGTCGGTGGCGTCGCGGACCGCCGCCCGGACCGCGGCGTCGTCGGTGAGGTCGGCGCGGACCTGCTCCAGCGGGGGCTCGGGGGTGGCGGCGGCCACGTCCAGGCAGGCCACCCTGGCCCCCCGGGCGGCCAGGAGCCGGGCCGTGGCCAGGCCGATGCCGGAGGCGCCCCCGGTGACCAGGGCGCGCAGGCCGGCGAGCTCGGGGTCGGTCACGGGACGGTCCGGTGGCATGCCGGGCCCGGTCAGTGGCGGAAGTGGCGGCGGCCGGTGTGGAGCATGGCCATGCCGGCCGCCGCCGCCGCCTGGGTGACCTCGGGGTCGCGGACGCTGCCGCCGGGCTGGGCCACGGCCAGCACGCCGGCCGCGGCCAGGGCCTCGACGCCGTCGGGGAAGGGGAAGAAGGCGTCGCTGCCGGCGGCCGCCCCCCGGGCCCGCTCCCCGGCCTTGGAGACCGCGATCCGCACCGAGTCGACCCGGCTCTGCTGGCCGGCCCCGACCCCGACGATGCGGCCGTCCCTGGCCAGCACGATCGCGTTCGACTTGACGTGGGCGGCCACCGACCAGGCCAGGGCCAGGTCGGCCAGCAGCTCCGGCCCCGGGGGGTCGCCGGTCTGGAGATCCCAGCCGGCCGGGTCGTCGGCACCCGGGTCGGGCTCCTGGGCCAGCAGGCCGCCGGCCACCGAGCGGACGCCCAGCCAGCCGGCCGGCCGGGCCGGGTCGACCTGGACCAGCCGCAGGGACGGCTTGCCGGCCAGCACGGCCAGGGCCTCGTCGTCGAAGCCGGGGGCGACCACCACCTCGGTGAAGATGCCGGCGATCCGCTTGGCGGTGGCCGCGTCCAGCGGCCGCGACAGCCCGACCACGCCGCCGAAGGCGCTCTGTGGGTCGCCCTCGAGCGCGCCGGCGTAGGCCTCCTCGAGGGTCGCCCCGAACGCCGCCCCGCACGGGTTGGTGTGCTTGACGACGGTCGCGAACGGCCGCCCGCCGTGCTCGGCGGCCAGGGCCAGGGCGGCGTCGGCGTCGAGCAGGTTGTTGTAGGACAGCTCCTTGCCGGCCACCTGCCTGGCCGCCCCCAGCCCCCACGGCCCGGCCGGCCCGTCGGCGGCGTAGAACGCCGCCCCCTGGTGGGGGTTCTCCCCGTAGCGCAGGGGCTGCCGCAGCCGCCCGCTGACGCCGAGCCGTTCCGGGAACACCGAGCCCGGGTCGGCCGCCTGGCCCATCCAGGTGGCCACGGCGGTGTCGTAGGCGGCGGTGCGGGCGAACGCCTTGGCGGCCAGGGCGCGGCGCTCGGACGGGGTGGTGCCGCCGGCGGCCAGGGCGGTCTCGGCCAGGGGGTAGTCGGCGGGGTCGCAGATGACGGTGACCCAGGCGTGGTTCTTGGCCGCGGCCCGGACCATGGCCGGGCCGCCGATGTCGATGCGCTCGATGGCCAGGGCGGGGTCCACGCCGGGGTCGGCGACGGTCTCCTGGAACGGGTAGAGGTTGACCACCACCAGGTCGAAGGGGGCGATGCCGGCCTCGTCGAGCTCGGCCTGGTGGCCGGGCTGGGAGCGGTCGGCCAGGAGGCCGGCGTGGACCCGGGGGTGGAGGGTCTTGACCCGGCCGTCGAGCAGCTCGGGGAAGCCGGTCAGCTCCTCGACCCGGGTGACGGCCAGGCCGTGGCCCTCGAGGGCGGCGGCGGTGGAGCCGGTGGAGACGACCTCGACCCCGGCGGCGGCCAGGGCGGCGGCCAGGCGGTCCAGGCCCCGCTTGTCGAAGACGCTGACCAGGGCGCGGCGGATGGGCAGGCGGGTCGTCACCGGGCTACCTCCTCGGCCGCCACGATCCGGGCGCGGCGGCCCTCGACCCGGACCCGGCCCTCGGCGACCAGGCGGACGGCCAGGGGGAGGAGCCGGTGCTCCTCCTGCTTGATCCGCCCGTGGAGGCGGTCCTCGTCGTCGCCGGGCTCGACCGGGACCGCGGCCTGGAACAGCACCGGGCCGTGGTCGACCTGCTCGTCGACCAGGTGGACGGTGCAGCCGGTGACCTTGACCCCGTAGGCGAGGGCGTCGCGGACGGCGTGGGCCCCCCGGAAGGCCGGCAGCAGGCTGGGATGGGTGTTGAGGATGCGGTCGGAAAAGGCGCCGACGAACGCCGGGCCGAGGATGCGCATGAACCCGGCCAGGCAGACCACGTCCGGGCGGGCCGCGGCGACCACGTCGCGCAGGGCGAGGTCGAAGGACGGGCGGTCGGGGTGGTCGGCCGGGCGGACCACGGCGGTGTCGACGCCGGCCCGGCGGGCCCGCTCCAGCCCGAAGGCGCCGGGCCGGTCGGCGCCGACCAGGACGACGGTCATCCCCGAGCCGCGCTCGGCGGCGGCGTCCAGCAGCGCCTGGAGGTTCGAGCCGTGGCCGGACACCAGCACGACCACCCGCTTGTCGTCGGCCACGGCCTCCCCGGTCCTCGGCCCCTGGTTCTGGGCACGGCGGATGCTGCCATCGGGGGCCTGCTCCGGCAACCGGTGGGCGACGCCCGCTGAGAGGATTGAACCACTCCTGCGCATGTGGTTCACTGCGCCAGCCTGCAAGAACGGACGCCGCAGCACGCCCCAGGCGGGAGGAGCTGGACCACGGAATGAGCACCCGGAGGGGTGCCCCGGTGAACCGGGGAGGCACCCATGCCCATCCGGCGGGGGTGTGGCGACCGGGGTCCGTGCCCGAGCAGCTCGGGGTGGCCGGTCTCGGCGCCGCCGGGGCCGCGGCCGCCTACCAGGCGGCCATGGGCGGGGACGGGCTGTGGCTCCCCTGCCCGCTGCGGACGCTCACCGGCATCCCCTGCCCGCTGTGCGGGATGACCACCGCCGCCACCGGCCTGGCCTCCGGCGACCTCGGAGCCGCCCTGGCGGCCAACCCGTTCGTGCTCCTGCTGGCCGGGTTCACCCTGGTCATGGCCGTCCTGATGGCGGCGAGGGCGCTCGGGCGGCTGGACCCCCCGGCTCAATGGCCGGCGTCCCGGCGCCGACAAGGCTACTGGGTGGCCGGCGTGCTGGCCGCCGCGAGCTGGGCGTTCCAGCTCCACCGGTTCGGGTGGGTGTAGACCGGCTCGCCCACCCCGGGTGAGCTGAGCGAGACGACAGGAGGACGACCATGACCGAGGGGCCGACCCCACGCGACCCGCGGGACGAACCGACGCGTGAGCCCCTTGGCGGGCCGGAGGCGCCCGTCGACCAGCCGCCCCCGGACTACCGCCCGGCCGACACCACGCCAGGTCCCCAGGAGGCCCCCCGCTGGGAGTCGCCGGGCGACCCGCCGCCCGCGCCACCACAGGGCGGCGGCTGGGACCCCGGCCCCAGCTCCACGCCCCCGCCGCCCCCGCCGCCGGCCGGCGACCAGGG
>OCZS010000328.1_pt1 | contig 15462 bp, 14 predicted proteins | sample 1539071 | NCBI WGS metagenome assembly OCZS01 (sample SAMEA3113584, study PRJEB22503) | soil metagenome
GCGAAGTTGCCCATCTCCAGCATCATGCCGCCGCGCTTGAGCATCTCGATGCCCTCGACGAAGGAGGCAGGCGTGTTCGCCATGTGCAGCACGACGTCCGCGCCGCGTCCACAGGTCAGCTCGCGGACCCGCTCGATCCGCTCGGCACTGCTGGTGGCGGTCACGTCGAGCGTCTCGTCGGCGCCGCAGCGGCGCGCCCAGTCGAGCCGGTAAGCGCTCAGGTCGCTGGCGATGATCTGGCCGGCGCCCATCATGTCGGCCTTGGCCACGTGCAGCAGCCCGAGCGGGCCGGCCCCGATGACCATCACGGTGTCGCCGGAGTTGAAGCCCTCGAGCGCGTACGAGCTGAACTCCTTGAGCTTGTCCAGGCTGGCCGCGCAGGCCATCAGCTCGGCCAGCACCGCCACCCGCGGCGACAGCCGGCTCGGCACCTTGTAGACGAACGTGTCCGGCCGCAGGTAGAGGTACTCCGCCCAGCCACCCAGCAGGTGCGGGGCCTCGGCGCTGGTGAAGGAGTTGCCGTAGCACTGGGAGCGGTCGCACCAGACGTAGCCCTGCACGTGCGTGCAGGGATAGCAGCGCCCGCAGACGACGTCCGGACAGTGGGTGACCCGGTCGCCGACGGCCAGCGGTTGCCCGTAGAACTCCAGCCGCTCCGCGGCCGTCGGGGTGACCTCCTCGATCACTCCGACGTTCTCGTGGCCCTGGATGATCGGGAACGGAGTGTCGCTCTCGGCCGGCGTGCCCGCGTACTGCTTGGTCTCGCCGGCGAAGGTGTGCTTGTCGGTCCCGCAGATGCCGGACATCTCCATCCGGACCAGGGCGGCGCCGTCGGCCAGCGTGGGCCGGGGGAACTCCTGCACCTCGTAGCGCCCGGGCGCGACCAGGACGGCGGCCCGCACCGACTCAGACATGGGCGAGCAGGAAGTCGCGGATCCGCTCGATCAACCTCAGCCGGGAGTCGGCGCGGCGGTACTCGTGGCCCTCCCCGGCCAGCTCCAGGTACTCCACCGGCCGGTCCCGGGCCCGCAGCGCGGCCACGAGCTGGTGCGCCTCGCCGATCGGGACGTTGGTGTCCAGCTCGCCGTGCACGACCAGCAGCGGGACGTCGATGTTGTCCACCGCCCGCAGCGGCGAGATGGCCTGCAGCAACACGTAGTCCTCCTCGGGGTGACCGTACTTGCTGTACGCGGCGGCGGCGATCCAGGGCTCGGTGTCGCGGTAGAACGTGTGCAGGTCCGACATGCCACAGATGTCCACCCCGGCGGCGAACTCGCCGGGGGAGAAGGCCAGGGTGGCCAAGGTCAGGTAGCCGCCGTACGACCGGCCGGTCACTGCCACCCGCTCGGGGTCAGCGATCCCCAGACCGACCAGGAAGTCCCGGCTGGCCAGAACGTCGTCGAAGGCGTCCCGCCGGCCGTGCACGTCGTCGAGGTGGACGAAGGCCCGGCCGAAACCGGACGAGCCGCGGATGTTGGGCGCGAAGACGGTGATGCCCGCCGCGACCATGGCCTGGTGCTGGGGAGAGAAGGTGGGGCGTTCCTGGGCCTCCGGACCGCCGTGCAGGCTGAGCATCGCCGGACCCGGTCCGAGCGCGCCCGGCGGCCGGTACAGCCATCCGGTCAGCGGCAGCCCGTCCCGGCCCCGGAAGAACTCACACGTCGGCCGGACCAGCCCCGCGGTCGACAGGTCAGGGCCGTCGGTGACCCGGGTCCAGACCAGCGACGTGGTGTCCAAGCTCATCAGCTCGCGGGGCCGGAGCGGTCCCTCCACACTGATCACTGCGGTACTGCCGTCGCGGCTGAGCAGGGACCCGGTCACTACGCCGCCCAGGTCCGGTGGCGTACGCGTCGCGCCGGTCCGGGTGTCCAGCAGCATGACCTCGCTGCCGCCGCCGGCGGTGTTCCAGACCAGCAGCAGCAGGTGCCCGGCGTCGTCGGCGTCCAGGCCCTCCAGCTCGGCGTCCTCACGCTGCGCGAGCACGCCGGCGTCGCCGCGCCAGCCCGCCGGGCCGAGCGGGATGGCGACCGGCTGACGGCGGGGCAGCGCGGCGTCGGTAGCGAGGTACGCGACCAGCCCGTTCCCGTCCGGCGCGGGCCGGATGATGGCGCGCTCCGTCGAGCCGAGCCCGGGGTAGGGGAGCAGCGGATGGTCGTCGTCGGTCAGCCGGTCCACCACGACGCAGAACTGCCGGCCCCGCGGCCCGTCCTTGACGATCACATGGGTCTCGTCGACGGACAGGTCCAGCACGCTGATCAGCTCGCCGGTGGCCAGCGGGGTCAGGTCGCCGGTGGCCGGGTCGCACAGGTAGGCGACGGACGGCTCGTCCAGCTCCGCCCCCGGGATGGTCACGACCACCCGGTGCCCGCTCCGGGTCCAGGGACCGAGCTCGGCGTGCTGGTCGGGCCCGCCGGCCAGCAACCGGGCCTCCCGACCGTCCGGACGGACCACCCACACCTGCGTCTTCACCCCGCCGCCGGTGGCGACGGCGGCCGCGAGCCAGGCCCCGTCGGCCGCCCAGCTGACCGCGACCACCGGGTCGTCGGTGAGCTCGACCATTGTGGTCCCCGTCGGTTCCTCCCCGGGAACCGGCAGATCCTGCACCCAGAGCCGGGGCATCCCGCTCCGGTCGCTGACGAAGGCCACCGAGCGGCAGTCCGGGGACAGCGTCGGGCCCCAGCTGCCCCATGCCGCCACCAGCTGCTCGATGCCGGCGGTCGTCACCTCAGCTGATGTCATGCGTCTGCAGCCACATCTCGAGCAGGGCGAGCTGCCAGAGCGCATTGGATCCCAGGGTGGTCCGGCTGGCGTTCGGGTCGGCGAGCAGACCGCGCACGACCTCAGGCCGGAACAGCCCACGGCGTCGCGCCGCCGGATCGCTGAGCGCCTCCTGCACCCGGTTCAGGTACGGCCCCTCGAGCTGCCGGATGGCCGGCACCGGGAAGTAGCCCTTGGTCCGGTCGATCACCTCGTCCGGCACCACCCCGCGGCTGGCCCGCTTGAGTACGCCCTTGCCGCCGTCGGCCAGCTTCAGCTCCGGGGGGATCTGCCCGGCGAGCTCCACCACCTCGTGGTCCAGGAACGGCACCCGGGCCTCCAGGCCCCAAGCCATGGTCATGTTGTCCACCCGCTTGACCGGGTCGTCGACCAGCATCACCAGGGTGTCGTTGCGCAGCGCCGCATCGACCGCGGTCTCGGCGCCGGGCTGGCCGAAGCGCTCGGCGATGTAGCGCGTCGGGGCGTCGTGGTCGATCAGCCAGTCGGGCTCCAGCAACGAGCTCATGGCCGGCCAGCGCCGGTCGAAGAACACGCTGGCGTATGCCTCGACCGCCTGGTCCCGCGGCACCCCGGCCAGCGGCGGATACCAGTCGTAGCCACCCAGCACCTCGTCCGCGCCCTGGCCGGACTGCACCACCTTGACGCTGGCCGAGACGTCCTCGCTGAGCAGGTAGAAGGCGACGCAGTCGTGGCTGACCATGGGCTCGCTCATCGCTGCGATGGCCGCGTCAATGCCCGGCAGCAGCCGGCGGCTGTCGATCCGGATCTGGTGATGGTCGGTACCGAACCGCTCGGCGACCAGCGAGCTGTAGACGAACTCGTCACCGGACTCACCGCCGGCGGAGTCGAAGCCGATGCTGAAGGTGGCGAGCCCGGTCTGACCGGCCTCGGCCAGCAGCGCGACCACCAGCGAGGAGTCGATGCCCCCGGAGAGCAGAACGCCCACCGGGACGTCGGCGACCATCCGCCGGTCGACGGCCACCCGCAGCCGGTCCAGCAGCGCGTCCTGCCAGTCCTGTGCGGTCCAGTCGGCGCGGTCGGGGGCGCGGCAGAACTCCGGCTGCCAGTAGACGTGGTCGCTGTGCCGGCCATCCGACTCGACCACCCGGACCGTGGCCGGCGGCAGCTTGCGGACGCCGTTGAGAATCGTCCGGGGCGGCGGCACCACGCTGTGGAAGGTCAGATAGTGGGCCAGCGCGGTGAGGTCGATCGAGGTGTCGGTGCCGCCGCCGGCCAGGAGGGCGGGCAGGGTGGAGGCGAAGCGCAGCCGGTCCGCGGTCTGGTCCAGGTAGAGCGGCTTGATGCCGAGCCGGTCGCGGCCCAAGACCAGTCGGCCGGTGACGTGCTCGACGATGGCGAAGGCGAACATGCCGAAGAAATGGTCGACACAGGCGATGCCCCACTGGGCGTACGCCTTGCCGATCACCTCGGTGTCGGAGGTCGAGAAGAAGGTGTGGCCGTGACTCTCGAGCTCGGCCCGCAGGTCCTTGTAGTTGTAGATGCAGCCGTTGAACACCACGGTCAGGCCCAACGGGCTGTCGACCATCGGCTGGGAGCCCGCCGCGGACAGGTCGATGATCGACAGCCGGCGATGGCCGAGCGCGACCGGGCCGCGAGCCCAGACGCCTGCCCCGTCGGGCCCGCGCGAGGCGAGCCGGCTGGTGATCCGGTCGCAGGCGGGAATGTCGGCGTACCGGCCGTCGAACCGGATCTCTCCGGTCAAGCCACACACGTCAGCTGTCCTCTCGAGCGTCGGTCGGACCGGGCATCGCCGCCGGATCCCCGATGATCCAGGTGTCCTTGGCCCCGCCGCCGCGAGAGGAGTTGACCACCAGGCTGCCAGCCGGCGCGACCCGGGTCAGGGCCAGATCGGCCAGCGTACAGTCCTCCGGCCGCGGGCCGCGTGCGTAGACGAACGCCCGCAGGTCGACGTGCCGGGGCTGCAGTCGGACGCCGTCCACGGTGGGATGGGAGGACAGGGCGACGACCTCCTGGGCCACCCAGCCGGCCGGGTTCGCCGCGATCGCCTTGCGGCGTTCCGCCACCTCGGCGGCAGTGGCGTCCGGCCCGATCAGCACCCCCATGCCGCCGTGGCCGTCCACCGGCTTGCTGACCAGCTCGCCGACCCGGTCCAGCACGATCCGCGCCTCGTCCGCGTCGCTGGTCCGGTAGGTCGGCACCGACTCCAGCGCCGGACTCTCGTTCAGGTAGTAGCCGATCAGCTCGGGCACGTAGCAGTACATCGCCTTGTCGTCGGCGACCCCGTTGCCCGGGGCGTTGGCCAGGATCACGTTCCCGGCCCGGGCGACGCCGAAGATCTCCCCACCCACGGGATGTCCGGCGGACGTCGTCAGGTCGGCCAGCTCCACATCCAGCCGCAGGTAGAGAGCGTCCAGCCGGTCTCCCGAGGGCCGATGCCGGACCTCGCCGTCGACAACCTGCAGGTCATCGGCCACCACCAGCAGCAGCCCGCCCCGCTCGGCCAGCAGCCGGTGCTCGAACCACGCCGAGCTGCCCGGTCCGCTGGACAGCAGGGCCGCGGTCGCATCAGGACCCGCGTGGGCGACGACGCACGCGCGCAGATGCGGAAGGGCCGTCGCGGGGTCCAGCAGACCGTCCGGGCGGGGCAGGTCCGGCAGCACCTGGTCCATCAGGTCCCGGATGGCGATCGCGTACCCCGCCCCGCTCGGGTTGCGGACGTTGTCCTCCAGCACCCGCCAGCCGCCGAACTCGTTGCGCACCAGGTCGAAGCCCATCACGGGGGCCCGCACGGTGCCGGCCGGCAGGCTGGTCGCCTCGGGGCGCCAGCCGGGGGACTGCTCCACCAGCTCCCGGCTCAGCACGCCGGCCAGGAACAGCTCGATGGCCCGGGCCCGCTGGACGAGCCCGGCGCCCAGGCCCTGCCACTCGTGCGGGCTGATCACCCGCGGCACCAGGTCGACCGAGAAGCGCCGCATCTCACCGTCCACCCCGAAGCTCAGCCCGGCCGCGTCGACCCAGGAGTCCCGGGCCCGCATGCGCTCCTCGAGTTCCGCCGCCGAGAGCTCGCGGAAGAAGCCGATCAGGTCGCCGTAGACCGGCCGGGGCCGATGGCTGGGCCCGACCGCCTCGTCACCGGCCCGGTAGCGGTAGTGCCGCAGGGCCGGCATGACTGGCTCCGGCCCACCGGCCCGGCCGGAGGTCTCGCGGACGACCAGGTCGACCACATCGCTGAGCCGGCCGCGCTCCGCGTACGCCGCCCGCTGCCGGTCAGCCGAGTTGCCCCGGGCGAGCGTGCTGGAGGCCAGCTCAGCGACCTCGTCCCAGTCGCCCAGCTCGCTCAGCTGCGGCCGGAGCCGGTTGACCAGCCGGTCGACCGCCTCCGCCGCCGGTAACGGCTCGGGGTGGCGGCTGTCGTCCAGCAGCACGCCGGCCAACCCGCTGCGGGCGGCGCGCCAGATGGCGGCGCGGTGCACCGGCGGCGGCACCGGGTCGAAGGGCTCGCCCGCCTCGATGCTCCGCCGGGCGGCGAGCACGGTGGCCCGGAACAGCCCGGCGATCAGGATGGCGTCGTCGACCAGCGGGCAGGCGTCGCAGGTGCGCAGCTCCAGGGTGGGGGCATGGCTCGAGGGCCGGACGTCGAAGTAGGCCATCTTGGCGTCGGCGATCACGCCGGTCCGGATCAGGTCGGCGATCATCTCCTCGTACTCGGCGGCGGAGCCCAGCCGGCCGGTTGCCCCGGCGGTCGGCCAGCGCTGCCAGACCATCGAGCGCATGCTGGCATACCCGCTGTCCTGCTCGTTCCAGAACGGTGAGCTGGCCGACAGGGCCAGCAGGACCGGCAGGTCGCGGGCGATCCGCTGCATGACCTCCACCGCCAGGTCGCGGTCGGGCACTCCGACGTGGATCTGCAGGCCGCAGATCAGCTGCTCGTCGACCAGCAGCCGGTACTGCTCCTGCATCCGGCCGTAGCGTCCGGTGGTGGTCAGCTCGAAGTCGGCGAAGGCCGAGCTGGGGGCCGTGCCGACCGCGGCGATCCCGATGCCGTCCGGTGCGGCGACCTCGACGATCCGGCGACGGAGGCGGAGCAGCTCGCTGCGCAGCCCGGCCAGGGAGTCGACCACGTCCGTGTTGGTCTCCACCGTGCTGCGCTGGATCTCTGCGGAGTAGTTGTCGCGCGGCAGCCGGGCGAGGATCTGCGGCGCACGGGGGACGAGCTTCCAGCTCTGCAGGTCGATCAGGTGCAGCTCTTCCTCGGCACCGAGCGTCAGGTCGGAACTCATCGTCGGATCAGCGTAGTTTCGCCGTGTTACGCCGGGGTGTCTGCTGTCAGAGGTGGCCGTTAGGTTGCTGGCCATGGACTTCAAACTCGAGCTGGTGGCGGTGCCGGTCAGCGATGTGGACCGGGCCCGGGACTTCTACGTCGAGCAGGCCGGCTTCGGGCTGGACATCGACCAGGCGGTGAGCGACGGGGTGCGCTTCGTCCAGCTGACCCCGCCCGGTTCGGCCTGCTCGATCTGCATCGGCAAGGGGCTGACCACGATGGCTCCGGGCTCACTGGACGGGCTCCAGGTGGTGGTCGCCGACATCCATGCCGCCCGGGCAGAGCTGGTCAGCCGCGGGCTATCCACTGTGAGCGAGGTGGACGTGCAGCCCTGGGGGTCGTTCGTCTTCTTCTCCGACCCGGACGGGAACAGGTGGGCTGTGCAGCAGCTGCCGGACTACGCCGCCGCCCTGGGTGGCTCCGGCGACCCGAACGAGGGCTGGACCGGCTGGCGGGCGGTCAGGGCCGCGCGGCCGGTCCGCGGTCCAGCCCGGCCACGACCAGCACCACACCGACCACGACCAGCGCCAGGCCGACCCAGAACCACGTCCGGTCACCGGTCATGAAGCTCCCCGGGACCAGGTTCAGCCCCTGACCGGCGAACAGCAGGCCGACCAGAGCGAGGATCGCCCCGATCACCACCTTGGTCATCGGCGCACCTGCAGCAGCCGGTCGTCGCCGTCCTGGACGTCGCCGCGGCCGTCGGTGTTGGACCCGGTCAGTAGCAGGCTCTGCCCATCGCTCGAGACGACGACCGAGCGCAACCGACCGTACCTGCCCTCGAAGTGAGCCACCGGGTCACCGGTGTCGGTGCCGTCGACGGGGATCTCCCACAGCCGCTCGCCGCGCAGGCCGGCCATCCACAGCTCGCCCTGCCAGTAGGCCAGGCCCGACGGCGACGCCTCGTCGGTCTCCCAGACGACCTTGGGGTTGGTCAGACCGTCACCCTCGCCGGATCCCTCGACCAGCGGCCACCCGTAGTTGTTGCCCTCGCCGATCAGGTTCAGCTCGTCCCAGCTCTGGCTGCCGAACTCGCACGCCCACAGCCGGTCCTGCTCGTCGAACGCCAGCCCCTGCACGTTCCGGTGCCCCATGCTGAACACCTCGTTGCCGAACGGGTTCCCCGGCGCCGGCTTGCCGTCCAGCGTGATCCGCAGGATCTTGCCGCCCAGAGACTCGCGGTCCTGGGCCAGCTGGGACTCGGCGGAGTCACCGGTGCCGACGTAGAGGTGACCGTCCGGGCCGACCACCATGCGGCCACCGTTGTGGATCTGGGCTTTGGGGATGCCGTCCAGGATCACCTCCGGCTCTCCGAGGGTCCGGCCGTCGAAGCTCATCGCCACGATCCGGTTGTCCTCCGCGGCGGTGTAGTACGCAAACACCTGCCGCTCGTCGGGGGTGACCGCCAGCCCGAGCAGCCCGCCCTCACCGGAGGGCTCCGCCTCGTCGATGGTCCGCAGCGAGTCCTTAGCGTCGCCGTTCAGCAGCAGGATCTTCTTCGTGTCGCGCTCGCTGACCAGCATGCCGCCGTTCCTCAGCGCGACGAGCCCCCAGGGCGTGGTCAGCCCGTCCCGCAGTTCGGTGGCTTTGGGCCGGCCCCGGCGGGTTGGCGTCGGCTTCGCCGATGCGGACGTCGGGGCGGCACTCGGTGTCACGCTCGAGGCACCGGATCCGGCCGTACGCGTGTCTGCGCTCGGCTCGCTCTGCGGTCCGCTGCAGCCGACCAGGAGGAGTGCCCCGCCCACGGCGCCGACCAGCAGTTTGACGGTGATTGCCCTCGTCACGGGCCCAGTGTGACCGAAGCGGACAAGGGAGAGGCTAGATCCGCAGATCGGTGTCGTTCAGCGTCGCGATCGTCTCCGGCTCGCCGACCAGCTTGATCTCGGCGACCGACCGCCGCCCGTGGGCGTACAGCATCAGCTCGCTCGGCGCGCCGACCAGGGTGACGATCGAGCTGCCGCTGGCCGCACGGATGGTCTCGGGATCACCGTCGGCATCGGCCGACCCCAGGCGCTCCAGGACCACCCCCACCGACACCCGGCGGAACCAGGCGCGACCGAGCAGCTTGAGCCGTCGCCACATCCACTCCTCGACCTCGGGCCCGAGGTCGCGGGCGGTCATCGGTTCGTCCCCGGCCCGGCGGACGTCCTCGTGATGGACGAAGAACTCCGTGGTGTTGGCGCCCTCGTCCACGCCCGGGATGGCGAAGATCGAGAATCGGGCCGGTCCGTTGCGGATCCGGTCGACCAGGTCGGGAAACGCCCAGCGCTGTCTGACCTCGGCCATCCGGCGCTCGTTCAGGCCCGAGAGGGGCTTGACCGAGATGCCGCTGGCCCCGAGCGGATCGTTCTCCCGGATCCACAGATGGGTCGCCAGGTCGTGGGTGTCCCAGCCCTGACACAGCGTCGGGGCGTCCGATCCCAGCCGGTCGAACAGGTCGCAGAGGTCCGCGCGCTCCGACTGGGCAAAGGTCATGAGCGCTCATAGTAGTGCGCCGGATCAGCGAGAATAGGTCGGTGACCGACGCACCGCCCACCGAGCAGACCCTGGCTCCCGAGATCGCGGGCCTGCTCAAGCGCGACGCCGCCGGCCTGGTTCCGGCGATCATCCAGGAGGAGTCGAGCGGCGTCGTGCTGATGCTCGGCTGGATGGACGACGTCGCGCTGCACCGCACGCTGACCACCGGCCGGACCACCTTCTACTCGCGCAGCCGTGACACCTACTGGACCAAGGGCGAGACCAGCGGGCACCGGCAATGGGTCCGCGGGGTGCGGCTGGACTGCGACGGAGACACGTTGCTGGTCACCGTGGTCCAGGAGGGCGCGGCCTGCCATACCGGGGACCGCACCTGCTTCGACGCCCGGCCGCTGTCAGCCGTCCAGGCCGAGCCGAGGGCCGACCAGTGAGCGAGATCCATCCCAGCCTGACCGAGTTCCGCGACCAGGCGCGGAGCTGCCGGGTGATCAGTGTCTACCGCCGTCTGCTGGCCGATGCGGAGACCGCCATCGGGCTCTACGCGAAGCTGGCCCAGAACCGGCCCGGCAGCTACCTGCTCGAGTCGGCCGAGCAGGGCGTATGGTCCCGCTACTCCTTCATCGGCGTCCGCGCCGCCGCAACCCTCACCGAGCGGGACGGGGAGGCAGTCTGGACCGGGCACACCCCGGTCGGTCTGCCGGAGGGCGGGGACCCCGTGCAGGCGGTGCGGGAGACGCTGCGGCGGCTGCACACCCCGCGGGCCGAGGGGCTGCCGCCGTTCACCTCCGGGCTGGTCGGCTACCTCAGCTACGACGCCGTCCGCCGGGTCGAGCTGCTGCCCGACAGCAACCCCGACGACCTGGAGATCCCGGAGCTCACCTTCCTGCTGGCCTCCGACCTCGCGGTGCTGGACCACTACGCCGGGGAGGTGTGGCTGGTCGCCAACGCGATCAACTTCGACGCGAGCGACGAGCGGGTGGACGATGCGTACGCCGACGCCGTCGCCCGGGTCGAGGCGATGACCGCGCGCCTGGCCGAGCCGACCCCCTCCGCGGTGGTCTCGGCCACCTTCTCTCGCCTGTCACCGATCAGGCGGCAGCGCACCTCCGAGGAGTTCCAGGGCGCCGTCTCCGCGGCGGTCGAGGAGATCCGGGCTGGCGAGGCGTTCCAGGTGGTGGTCAGCCAGCGGTTCGAGGTGGATACGACCGCCGATGCCCTCGACGTCTACCGGGTGCTCCGGCTGACCAACCCCAGCCCGTACATGTACCTGCTTCGGCTGGAGGCCTTCGACATCGTCGGATCCAGTCCCGAGGCGCTGGTCACGGTCAAGAACGGCACGGCGATCACCCACCCGATCGCCGGGTCCAAGCCCCGTGGCGCGACGCCGGCCGAGGACGCGGCGCTGGAGACCGAGCTGCTGGCCGACCCCAAGGAGCGCGCGGAGCACGTGATGCTGGTCGACCTCGGCCGCAACGACCTGGGCCGGGTCTGCCGGCCAGGCACGGTCGAGGTGGTGGAGTTCATGGACGTCCGCCGCTACAGCCACATCATGCATCTGGAGTCGACGGTGACCGGCCAGGTCGCCGCCGACCGGTCCGCGCTCGACGTGCTGCTGGCCGCCTTCCCGGCCGGCACCCTGTCCGGTGCGCCCAAGGTGCGGGCGATGGAGATCATCGACGACCTCGAGGTGTCCCGCCGCGGCCTGTACGGCGGCGTGGTCGGCTACCTGGACTTCGCGGGAGACGCCGACGCGGCGATCGCCATCCGGACCGCGGTGCTCCGCGACGGGGTCGCCTACGTCCAGGCCGGTGGCGGCATCGTCGCCGACTCCGACCCGCCGACCGAGGACCAGGAGAGCCAGAACAAGGCCGCGGCGGTGGTCCGGGCCATCTCGGTCGCCCAGAGCTTCGCGGCGGTCGGCGGGTGAGGAGCCGTGCCGTCGCGTACGCGGCGCTGCTGGGTGGCGGCGTGCTCGCCCTGGTTGCCGGCGCTCAGGGCGTGGGCCTGAGCCAGGCCCTGCCTGTGGCCGGTCTGGCCGGCACCCTGCTGATGCTGGCATTGAAGGCTAGAGGCCGGCAGGCGGTCGGTGGTGCGCTGGCCCTGCTCGGCCTCGGCATCGTCGCGGCGGGTGTGACGGTCGCGGTGGCCGACCCGGATCCCTGGCGGATCGCCTACACGGTAGCCGGGAGCCTGGTGGCGGCCGGCGGCGTGGTGACCCTGCTGACCAGCCCGCGCTGGCCCATCCGCGTCGAGCGGTTCCAGACGCGCGACGAGCCCGCCGACCTGTGGCGGGCTCAGGACTCCGGGCTGGACCCGACGGCGGACTCCGACGATCCGGAGGACCCCGATGTGCGGAAAACGCCAGCACGAGACACAATGAGTTAGGCCGACCCAACCCCGACGGCCGTCGCGGCGGAAGTGAGGAACCATGGCAAGCACCGGTCAGCAGCCGGCTCAGGTGGTGCACCACGAGAAGCCGACCAAGCATGTCCACCACGGCCGCACCATCGCCGCCTGGACCGGTACCACGATCGCCATGGTGGCGTTCATCATCGGTGGGATCGCCGTGGTGATCCAGAACTGGCCGCTGTTCTGGGCATCCGCCGGACTGCTGGTTCTGGGCCTGATCCTGACAAAGGTGTTGCAGGTCATGGGTTACGGCGCTGACTGACGGGCGGCAGGTCGTGGGTGCACTTGACGAGATCATCTCCGGAGTCCGGGAGGACCTGGCGCAGCGCCAGAAGCTGGTGCCGCTGGACCGGCTCAAAGAACGCTGCCAGCACGTCGACCCGGCGCTGAACCCGATGCCGGCCCTGTCCGGACCGGGGGTCGCGGTGATCGCCGAGGTCAAACGGTCCAGCCCCAGCAAGGGCAACCTGGCCGAGATCGCCGACCCGGCCGCGCTGGCCAAGGACTACGAGGCCGGGGGAGCGGCCGCGATCTCGGTGCTGACCGAGGAGCGGCGGTTCGCCGGCTCGCTGGACGACCTGGTCCGGGTGCGGCTGGCGGTGTCGGTGCCGGTGCTGCGCAAGGACTTCATCGTCACCGCCTACCAGCTCTTCGAGGCCCGGGCGGCGGGGGCGGACCTGGCGCTGCTGATCGTGGCCGCGCTGACGGACCCCGAGCTGGTCTCGCTCGTCGAGCGCGCCCGGTCGATCGGGCTGACCCCGCTGGTCGAGGTGCACACCGCCGAGGAGGTCCAGCGGGCGGTCGACGCCGGCGCGACCATCATCGGCGTGAACGCCCGCGACCTGCACACCTTGGCCATCGAGCCGACGACCTTCGCCCGGCTCGCGCCGCTCATCCCGGACGGCATCGTCCGGGTCGCCGAGTCCGGCGTACGCGGTCCGCACGACGTGATCGACCTGGCCCGAGCCGGAGCCGATGTGGTCCTGGTCGGCGAGGCGCTGGTCACCGGGCGCGACCCCCGACTCGGCGTCGCGGATCTTGTCGCCGCCGGCGCCCACCCGGCGCTCCACAAGTCCTAGAAAGTCTTCTCTTGGTCAGTGTTCTGCCGGATGCCACCGGCCATTTCGACCGGTTCGGCGGCAAGTTCGTTCCTGAGGCGCTCCACGCCGCACTGCAGCAGCTGGAGCGGGAGTTCGTCGCGGCCATGGCCGACCCGTCCTTCACCGCAGAGCTCGCGGCCCTGCTGGCCGACTACACCGGACGGCCCTCGCCCGTCACCGAGGCCCGGCGCTTCGCCGAGCATGCCGCCGGATCGGCGCCGGGGGTGCGCCCGACGATCGTGCTCAAGCGCGAGGACCTGAACCACACCGGGTCGCACAAGATCAACAACGTGCTCGGCCAGGCGCTTCTCACCCGGCGGATGGGCAAGACCCGGGTGATCGCGGAGACTGGTGCCGGCCAGCACGGGGTGGCCACCGCGACCGCGGCGGCACTGTTCGGGCTGGAGTGCACCGTCTACATGGGCAAGGTGGACACCGAGCGGCAGGCGCTCAACGTGGCCCGGATGCGGCTGCTCGGTGCGGACGTGATCGCGGTGGAGTCGGGCACCCAGACGCTCAAGGACGCGATGAACGAGGCGATGCGGGACTGGGTCGCCTCGGTGGACCACACGCACTACCTGATCGGTACCGTCGCGGGCCCGCACCCGTTCCCGCTGCTCGTGCGGGAGTTCCAGCGGGTGATCAGCACCGAGGCCCGGGCCCAGCTGCTGGACCGCTACGGCCGGCTGCCCGACGCCGTCGCCGCGTGCGTCGGCGGCGGCTCCAACGCACTGGGCATCTTCGCCGACTTTCTCGATGACACCGAGGTCGGCCTCTACGGCTTCGAGGCCGGTGGCGACGGGGTGGAGACCGGCCGGCACGCGGCCACCATCTCCGCCGGCTCGATCGGGGTACTGCACGGCATGCGGACGTTCGTGCTTCAGGATGAGGACGGTCAGACCCGGGACTCGCACTCGATCTCCGCGGGGCTTGACTATCCCGGCGTCGGGCCGGAGCACTCCTGGCTGGCCGAGACGGGTCGGGCTCACTACACCCCGGTGACCGACGGCGAGGCAATGGAGGCGTTCCGCCTGCTGGCCCGAACCGAAGGCATCGTGCCGGCGATCGAATCGGCGCATGCGCTGGCCGGGGCGCTCACCCTGGGCCCGCGGCTGCCCGCCCGGTCCGACGGACAGCCGCCGCTGATCCTGGTCAGCCTGTCGGGCCGTGGCGACAAGGACGTGGACACCGCGATCAAGTGGTTCGACCTCGACACCTCCGGCACCGGTTCGGAGTCCGGCGAGCGGATCGACGCGAGTGCCGCACTCCCGCCGGTCCAGCTGGAGATCGCCGGTGCCTCGACCGGGGCCGGCGAGGAGCTGTGAGCAGGTCCCTCGGGCTCACTGGACAGCGGTTCGCCGACGTGCGCAGGAGCGGTCGGGGCGCCCTGGTCGGATTCCTGCACGTCGGCTACCCCGACGTACCGACCTCGCTCGCCGCCTTCCGTGCCCTGACCGGCGAGGGGGACTCGCCCGGGGTCGACCTGGTCGAGGTGGGCATGCCCTACAGCGACCCGATGATCGACGGAGTGACGATCCAGCGCGCCGGCACCCGGGCCCTGGAGCGCGGGGTGCGGACCCGGGACGTGTTCGCGGCGGTTGAGGCTGTGGCCAGCACCGGTACCCCGGCCGTCGTGATGACCTACTGGAACCTGGTCGAGCAGTACGGGCCGGCTCGCTTCGCCCGGGACCTGTCGGCGGCAGGTGGAGCCGGAGCGATCACCCCCGACCTGACACCGGACGAGGCCGGGGAGTGGCTGGAGGTCTCCGACGGGGCCGGTCTGGACCGGATCTTCCTGGTCTCGCCGTCCTCCACCGACGAGCGGCTGGCGCGCACCGTGGCCGCCTGCCGCGGCTGGGTCTACGCCACCTCCGTGATGGGCGTCACGGGAGCCCGGGCCGAGACCTCGTCGGCTGCACCGGCTCTGGTCGCCCGAATCCGGGAAGCCGACCCGCACGCGATGGTCGGCGTCGGTCTCGGGGTCTCCAACGGGACCCAGGCACGGGAGGTCACCGGCTACGCCGATGCAGTGATCGTCGGTTCGGCGCTGGTCCGCACGCTGCTGGATGCGGAGGACGCCGGCCGCCCGGACGACCTCAGCGGGCTGCGGGCCGTGGTCACCGACCTGGCCGACGGCGTTCGGCGTGCGGAGCGGGAACTAACCTCGCAGACGTGAGGTTAGGGGCACGTGAGCGAGCCTGCGAGCTCACCAACCAGCACAGCAGCAGCGCGAACGGGGACGACGAGCGTGAGCGAGGAGGACACGTGAGCAGAACCGCGATGCGTGCCGTGCTGCTGGCGGTTGGCCTGCTGTTGCTGGTCAGCGGCTGCACCCAGCCGACCGAGCACGCGCCCGGCCACGTCAACGCCGATCCCGAGGGCTACGTCGGCGGCAGC
>OCZS010000329.1_pt1 | contig 15450 bp, 14 predicted proteins | sample 1539071 | NCBI WGS metagenome assembly OCZS01 (sample SAMEA3113584, study PRJEB22503) | soil metagenome
GTCGCCTGCCTCCACGGCACGCCCAGTCGATGACGATGACGATGACCCCAGGGCGTCGACCGTCACCGACGGGACGGCCCGGACGGCATCTCCTGCGTCGTCAACGACCGGCGCGGACACCGTCGAGACCTCGGCGTGCGTCACGGTTGCCGGCACGGTGAGCACCACCTCGACGTCGACGGTGGCGTTTCCGGTGACGAGGTCGGTGAGGGCCTTGCCGCGGGCCTGCTCGACCGAGGAGCACACCCCGGTGCTGACCAGTTCGTGAGCCAAGCGGTCGACGGCGGCCCAGGCCACGGCAGCCTCCTCGCTGGGAAAGGTGCCGAACCAGGCATCCACCCCCGGTTCCGCCACCCACCGGCGCAAACCGGTCGACGACCGAGCCCGATCGGCGCGCTGCCGGAGCAGGTCTGGCGAGATGCGAGCCAGCAGCCGACGAGCACGTCGGCGCAGGGTCGGGGCGTCGGCGTCGAGGTGCGGCTCGAGAGCGGTCACGACCGCTTCGGTGACCGCCGCGGGAGCGCCCTCCAGCTCGTGCGCGACCACACCGGCGCGGTAGCCGTCGAGACGGCCCGCGGCCATCGCGGTGTGGAGCGCCTGCAGCCCGCTGTCCTCCGGCGGTGCCCCCCCGTCCGCCTCCACGGGCACGCGGCCCGCGGCGAGGCGCACGGCCTGCTCCATCCGGAGCTGCGCCTGTGCGTGCGATGCCCCGAGCACCGGGGCAGCCACGTCGGCCGCGTCGATGGTCACCCGCCCGGGGGCGTGGACCGCCTCACCGACGGTGCCGTCCTCACGCCAGAGACACTCCCGCCGAGCGGCCTCGGCCAGGGCGAGGTCCTGAACGGCCGTCACGGTGTTGATCAGCGACTGGCAGTCGGCGGCCACGACCAGCCACTCGTCTCGGGACCTGCCCGACGAGCCCGCCGACAGGGAGGCGACGACGCCGTGTGCCGATGCCCTGACGGCATCCGCGAGCATGCCCTCACTCATGGTCGTGGTCTTCATGGCTCCCCCTCCCCTCGTTGCTGATTCTACTCGGGGACGCCCAATCGAACAAGCGTTCTAGTGACCCAATCGTGCTGCCGGGCAGGTGATTTCCTTCCCCCGTCGCGGCACCGGCGTCCCATGACTGATTCCGGGTGGCGTCTCGTCGCAGGAGTCCATGACACCCGCACCAACGCCACGGGCAGGATGTCCTCATGCGCCCCATGCTCGCGACCGTGGCGGACTCGGTGCCGACCGGACCCGCGTGGGTGCACGAGGTCAAGTGGGACGGCATGCGGGTGCTCGTCGACGTCCGCGAGGGCCGCGTCACCGTGTGGTCGCGCACCGAGCGGGACGTCACGGCGGCCTTCCCGGAGCTCGACGCGCTCGGGGAGAGCTACGACGACATGCTGCTCGACGGCGAGGTGGTCGCGCTGGACGCCGGACGCCCGAGCTTCCACGCCCTCGCCGAGCGGATGCACGTCTCGGAGCGTCGCCGCGCCGAGCGCCTCGTCGCCACTCGGCCGGTCACCTTGATGATCTTCGACCTCCTCCGCCTCTTCGGCAACGACCTCACCTCCCAGCCCTGGGCGGCCCGGCGCGAGCTGCTGGAACGCCTCGACCTGGACGGCCGGCACTGGCAGGTGCCGCCGGTGTACGACGACGGTGAACGGCTCCTCGCCGCGACGGCAGACCAGGGGCTCGAAGGGATCGTCTCCAAGCGCCGCTCTGCGCCGTACGCGGTGGGCCGTCGCTCCCCCGACTGGAGGAAGCGGCCGCACCGCAACAGTCTCTCGGTGGTCGTGGGCGGTTGGCGACCCGAGGTCGGCACCACCGGTCGGATGGGGGCGGTGCTCGTCGGTCTCCCCGACGGCCAGGGAGGCTGGCGGTATGCCGGGCGGGTCGGCGCCGGGCTGGCGGGCACCGCGGGTGAGGCGCTCGCGATGCGGCTGCGACCCCTGGCGCGCGACACCTCGCCGTTCGCCGACGAGGTGCCGTCCATCGACGCCCGCGGAACCACCTGGGTCGAGCCCCGCGTCGTCGTCGAGGTGGCCTCGCTGGAGCTCACCGGACAGCACCGGCTGCGCCAGCCGGCATACCTCGGCGTGCGCAGCGACCTGACCCCGGCCGACCTCGCGGAGGTGCACGATGCCTGACCCGGTTCCCCAGGTCGCCCGGGTGGAGGTGGCCGGGCGCAAGCTGCGGCTCACGAGTCTGGACAAGGTGATGTACCCCTCCACCGAGACGACCAAGGGGGAGGTGCTCAACTACTACGCCCAGATCGCACCGGTCCTGCTGCCGCACGTCGCGGCTCGGCCGGTCACCCGGGTGCGCTGGCCGCACGGTGTGCAGGAGCAGATGTTCTTCGAGAAGAACCTCCCGTCCGGCGCCCCGAGCTGGCTGCCGCGGGTGCCGGTCGACGACGTGACGTACCCACTCGTCACCGACCTGTCCGACCTCACCTACCTCGTCAACCTCAACTCCCTGGAGATCCACGTCCCCCAGTGGACGGTCGACGACGAGGGCGAGCGGCGGAACCCCGACCGGCTCGTCATCGACCTCGACCCGGGGAAGCCGGCCGGCCTGCACGAGTGCTCCCGGGTGGCTCTCCTCGTCCGTGAACGGCTGGCCACCCTCGGGCTCGACCTCTTCCCCGTGACGTCCGGGAGCAAGGGGATGCAGCTCTACGCCTCCCTCGGCGGCGACCTCACCTCGGACCAGGTGCGCGACCTCGCCATGCAGCTGGCGCAGGAGATGACGAAGAAGCACCCGGACCTCGTCCTGTGGAAGATGACCAAGTCGCTGCGGCCGGGCAAGATCTTCCTCGACTGGAGCCAGAACGTCGCCGCCAAGACGACGATCAGCCCCTACTCGTTGCGCGGCCGGGAGCTCCCCTGCGTGGCGGCGCCCCGCACGTGGGCCGAGGTCGAGCAGGGGGCCGAGGAGCCCGACGGGCTGCGTCAGCTGATGTTCGACGAGGTGCTCGAGCGCGTCGCTGCGGACGGCGACCTCATCGAGGACCTGCCCTGAGCCCACCGGGACCGGTGTCCGGATCGCGCAGGCGTGGGCAGCCGGCGCACTCGACGCATCCCGGCAGTGCGTAGATGAGACAGCACGACTCGCGATGCGCGACGCCGGGGCGGATCAGCCCCACCGCGGACTCCGCCTCACGCCGGGCGGCCGTCCACATGTCGTCGACCATCGCCGCCCGCGTGTGCGGCCCGAGTCGCACGATGGACGGGTATGCCGCCGCCGCCGGCTCGGCGACCGCGCGGTAGTCGCGCTCGGCCTGCTCGAGCCGCTCGGGCATCGCAGCGTCGTCGGCGACCAGCCGGGCCAGTCGAACGTTCGCAGGGACGAGTGAGGCGCCGACGGTGAAGGTGAGGCCGGCGAGGTCCGCCCGCCACGGTCCCGCGGCCGCCGCGTACGCGGCGGTGTGCGCCGGCACCTGCAGGACCCACTGGAGGACGAAGGCGGAGGCGACCTGCGGCGGTGCGTCGACGGCATACCACCGTCCCTGCAGGTCGCGAAGGGCCTCCTGCCACGAGCGCGGGTCGGACCCGATGTCGTGGGGCAGGGCGGGGCCGCCGTGGACGAAGGAGAGCCACGCGTGCCGCCGCGACATGAGCGCAGCGGCACCCGCCGGGTCGACGGGCGCCGCTGCCTGGTGAGGCCGCTGGGCCGTCAGCCGTTCGCCTTGTCGTAGGCCGCCTGCACGCCGGCGGAGATCCGGCCCCGGTCGCTGACCTTGTGGCCGTTCTGTCGTGCCCACTCACGGACCGCGCCGAGGTCTGCCTTGCGGCCCGTGCCCCTTCCGGCCGAGCGACCCGACGAGCGGCGCCCTCCCGTCCGCTCGGCATGGCCGATCCATGTGGCGAGGTCGTCGCGCAGTTTCGTCGCATTCTTCGAGGTCAGGTCGATCTCGTAGCTGACGCCGTCGAGAGAGAACGAGACGGTCTCGTCGGCAGGGGAGCTCTTGTCGACGTCGTCGACGAGGAGCACCTGGACCTTCTTTGCCATGTTTTTCCCTTCAAGGTGATTTCACGCCGGCCATTTCGTGGCCGGGCGGGGCACCGTTCAGGATGCCGGGAAGACCATATCCCGTGCTTCGGCCAAAGGTAAAGAAAGAGTAAAGCTCACGGCGATGACGTGGAATTGCCGGGGGTTTCGTCCAAGGAGGAGGCGCCCGTGGCTCCGCGCCCGGTGTCGTTCTCCGCAGCGCGTCGTCGGGCGTCGTGCTCCTTCTCGAAGGCCGCCTGGGCGATGCGCTCACGTCGGTCGCCCTCGATCATCGACTTGACGATGAAGTAGAAAAGGGTGGCCACGAGAATGGTCGGGATGATGGCTGCGAGATAGACCAACGCGCTGGACATCTCAGGCCTCCGGCTTGAGGTGGGGGAAAAGAATCGTCTCACGGATGTTCGCACCGGTGAACAGCATGACGAGGCGGTCGACGCCCAGGCCGAGCCCTCCCATCGGCGGCGCGCCGTACTCCAGGGCGCGCAGGAAGTCCTCGTCGAGCTGCATCGCCTCCGGGTCCCCACCGGCGGCGCGCATCGACTGCTCGGTGAGCACCTCGCGCTGCACCACGGGGTCCACGAGCTCGGAGAAGCCGGTGCCCCGCTCGACCCCGGCGATGACGAGGTCCCACGCCTCGATGAGGCCCTCCTTGTCGCGGTGGGGCCGGGCCAGCGGCTGCGCGATCGCAGGGTAGTCGCACAGGAAGGTCGGCTGGAGCAGTCGCGGCTCCACGAGCTCGCCGAGCAGCTCGAGGAAGACCTTGTCCTTCTCCATGCCGGCGGCCAGCTCGACGCTGTGGCGCTCCGCGAGCTCGACGAGGCGCTCGCGGGGGGTCCCGAGGGAGACCTCCTCACCGACCACCTCGCTCACCGCGTCGTAGACCGGCAGCCATCGCCACTCGCCGCCGAGGTCGACGGTGCCCATGGGCGTGTCGACCTGGCGCGAGCCGAGCGCGTCCGCGACGCCGAGGTAGAGGTCCCTGACGAGGGCTCCGATGCTCCGCTGGTCACCCCACGCCTGGTAGGCCTCGAGCATCGTGAACTCGGGGGAGTGCGTCGCGTCGACGCCCTCGTTGCGGAAGATCCGGCCCATCTCGTAGACCCGGTCGACCCCGCCGACGACGGCCTTCTTGAGGTTGAGCTCCAGCGCGATGCGGAGCACCATCTCGTGGTCGAAGGCGTTCATGTGGGTGCGGAACGGGCGGGCCGTGGCGCCCCCGTGGACGAGCTGGATCACGGGCGTCTCCACCTCGACGTAGCCCTGTGCGTCGAGAACGGCCCGGATCGCGCGCAGGGCGGTGGCCTTGGTGCGCACCATGTCGCGCGCCTCCTGGCGGACGACGAGGTCGGCGTAGCGCTGGCGCACCCGGGCCTCCTCGGAGAGCTCGCGGTGCAGCACCGGGAGGGGGCGCAGGGCCTTCGAGGCCATCCCCCACCGACTCGCGAGCACCGAGAGCTCGCCCCGGCGTGAGCTGATGACCCTGCCCTCCACGAAGACGTGGTCGCCCAGGTCGACATCCGCCTTCCACTGGGCGAGGGACTCCTCGCCCACCTCGGCCATGCTCAGCATCACCTGGAGCCGAGTGCCCACACCCTCCTGGAGCGTGGCGAACGCGAGCTTCCCGGTGTTCCGCACGAAGACGACGCGGCCCGCGACGCACACGACGTCCGAGGTCTCCTCACCCTGCTCGAGGTGGCCCCATCCCTCCCGCACCTCGGCCAGCGAGTGCGTGCGTGGGACCGACACGGGGTACGCCGGGATGCCGGCGTCGAGGAGGCGGTCGCGCTTCTCGCGGCGGATCCGCAGCTGCTCGGGGAGGTCGGCCTCGGGGAGCGACGTGGTCGGCGTCTCGGTCACGAGGGTCAAGGCTACGGTGGCGCGACCGAGGTGCTGACCGGCATCCCGTCCGACCGGGTGCCGAGCCGGGCCAGTGCGAGGCGGTTTCCCGCCTGCCCGGAGGCGCGGTGGAACGTCAGCGCTCGTCCAGCATGAGGTCCAGGGAGTAGTCCTCGGCGCGGTAGCAGTGGTCGCCGAACTCGATGGCGTCGCCGGCCGGCCCGAACGCCGTCCTCGTCATCGTCAGCACCGGCTGCTGCCCGCGGATGGCGAGCCGGCGGCGCTCCTCGCGCGTCGGCATCCGCGCTCCGACGTTCTGGGAGGCGACGACCGGCGTGGCGCCGCGGGCGCGCAATGCCGCGTAGAGCCCGTCGACGACGAGCTCCTCGGCCGTCACGTCTGCGTATGCCGGTGGCAGCCAGTTGTGGAGCATCGCGAGGGGTGCCCCGTCGGCGCACCGCAGCCGGACGAGGGCCAACAGGTCGGTGTCGACGGGAAGGTCCAGCGCGGCGGCGGCCCGCGCCTCCCGCACGGTGCGCACGTCGAGCACCGTCGTGGTGGGCGCCTGGCCGGACCGCAGCAGGTCGTCGTGCAGGCTGGAGAGGGCAGCGCGCCGGTGCACCTTGCGGTTGGCGACCGTGGTGCCGACCCCGCGGCGGCGCACGACGAGGCCCTGGTCCACGAGGGCCTGCATCGCCCGTCGCACCGTGGGGCGGGAGAGGGAGAGTCGCGCTGCGAGCGCCACCTCGTTCTCGACCTGGTCGCCCGGCTGGAGGCGCCCCTCGTGGATCGCTGCCGTGAGCTGCTCGGCGAGCTGGTGCCACAGTGGGACGGGCGAGGCGCGGTCGATCCGCACGTGCACCCGGCCTGCGACCATGACAGGGACTGTACAGCGCAGGCCCCGAGATGTCAGTATGTCCGGACAAAGGAGGTCACATGCGGATCGGACTGGCCGGCGCTGGGCGCATCGGGGCGTTCCACGCGACCACCCTCTCCTCGCTCGACGGGGTGGAGGAGCTCGTCGTCGGCGACGTCGACGCCGGCACCGCCAATGCCGTCGCCTCCGCCCTCCCAAGGGCCCGGGCGGTCCCCATCGAGGAGCTCCCGGGCGCCGGTCTGGACGCGCTCGTCATCGCCACCTCGACCCCTGGCCACGCAGCGCTCATCCGTGCCGGGGTCGAGCGGGGCATCCCGACGTTCTGCGAGAAGCCGGTCGCCGCGACGCTGACGGAGACCATCGACGTCGTCCGGGCCGTCGAGGAGTCGGGTGTGCCGGTCCACGTGGGCTTCCAGCGGCGCTTCGACGCCGGCTACCGACGCGCGCGAGCGGCGGTGCGATCGGGCGACCTCGGCTTCGTGCACACGGTGCGGGCCACGACGAGCGACCGGCGCCCCCCGCACGCCGACTACATCCCGACGTCCGGCGGCATCTTCCGCGACTGCTCGATCCACGACGCGGACGTCCTCCGCTTCGTCACCGGTCGGGAGGTCGCGCGGGTGTTCGCCATGGGCGGCACCAAGGGTGAGGCGTTCTTCCCCGACGGGGGTGACGTCGACACGGGCGCCGCCGTGCTGACGCTCGACGACGGGACCCTGGCGCTGCTGTCGACGACGCGCTACCACGGGCAGGGCCACGACGTCCGGCTCGAGGTCCTCGGCTCCGAGGGCTCGGTGGCGGTCGGGCTCGACGACTCCCTCGCCCTGACCTCGCTCGAGGACGGGGTGACCTTCCCCGCGGGGCCCGTGCACGACTCCTTCATGGACCGCTTCGAGCCGGCCTACCGGGCCGAGCTCACCCACTTCATCGCCGTCGCCCGCGGTGAGGCACCCAGCCCGTGCACCGCGCGCGACGCGCTGGAGGCCTTCCGTGTGGTCGAGGCGTGCACGCGATCGTGGCTCGACGGCCGGCCGGTCGACCTGTCCGACATCCCGACGACCCCGACGACCCCGACGACCTGACAAGGACCACCAGATGACTCCCGCGACGGCAACATCCCTGCGCGACCGCGTCGCCGGCGCCCCCATCTCCTGGGGCGTGTGCGAAGTGCCCGGCTGGGGGCACCAGCTGGATCCGGCGGTCGTCCTCGGGCAGATGAGCGAGGCAGGGCTCGCCGCAACGGAGTTCGGCCCCGACGGCTTCCTCCCGGACGCGCCCGAGGCCAAGGCAGCCGTTCTGCGTGACGCCGGCCTCCAGGCGGTGGGCCAGTTCGTCCCGGTCGTCCTGCATGACCCCGCGCACGACCCGCTGCCCGTGGTCGAGGAGGCGATGACCGCCTTGGTCGCCGCCGGCGCCTCGACCGTGGTCCTCGCCGCCGCGACCGGCGCCGAGGGATACGACGCCCGACCGGTGCTCGACGACGCGCAGTGGGCCACTCTCCTCGCCACCCTGGACCGCATCGCCGACGCCGCCGCGGAGCAGGGCCTGCTGGCGACGCTGCACCCCCACGTCGGCACGATGGTCGAGTCCGGTGAGGAGACCGACCGGGTGCTGGCGGGAAGCCGCATCGCCCTGTGCCTCGACACCGGCCACCTGCTCATCGGCGGCGGGGACCCCGTGGCCGTCGCGGTCGAGCACCCCGGACGGATCGGTCATGTGCACCTCAAGGACGTCCGCGTGGACCTGGCCCGACAGGTGCAGCGCGGCGACCTGACGTACACGGACGCCGTCGCGGCCGGCATGTACGTGCCGCTGGGAACCGGTGACGTCGACATCGCGGCGATCGTGAGCGCGTTGGAGGCCGCAGGGTATGCCGGGTGGTACGTCCTCGAGCAGGACACCGTGCTGAGTGGCCCGCCGGAGGAGACGGGCGTCGACCCGGTCGTCGACGTGCGGGTGTCGGTCGCCCACATCCTCGCCCTCGCCGCGACCACCCCGGTGACCCGGTGACCGCCGCGCCGCAGGTCGTCACGATGGGACGGACCGGGGTCGACATCTACCCCCTCCAGCACGGGGTGGGACTCGAGGAGGTGCGCACCTTCGAGAAGTTCCTCGGGGGGAGCGCGACGAATGTCGCCGTAGCCGCCGCCCGCCACGCGCACTCCGTCCGCCTGGTCACGAAGGTCGGGAACGACCCGTTCGGCCGCTACGTGCGTCGGGAGGCGGAGCGACTCGGTGTCGACCCGGCATCCATCTCGACCCTCGACGGCGCCGGGCCGCCGACGCCGGTGACATTCTGCGAGGTCTTCCCCCCGGACGACTTCCCGCTGTGGTTCTACCGATGGCCGACCGCACCCGACCTCCTCCTGCAGGAGGAGGACCTTCCGCTCGACCTCATCCGCGATGCGCAGGTGTTCTGGGCGACCGTGACCGGGCTGTCACGGGAGCCGTCTCGCGCCACGCACCACGCGGCGTGGGCAGCCCGCCGGCGTGCCCGGCACACCGTGCTCGACCTCGACTACCGGCCGATGTTCTGGGCGGACGTGGCGGAGGCACACGCCGAGGTGGAGCGGGCCCTGGAGCTCGTCACGGTCGCCGTCGGCAACGCGCAGGAGTGCGAGGTGGCGGTCGGTGAGACGGACCCGCAGCGGGCCGCCGACGCCCTGCTGGACCGGGGACTCGACCTGGCCGTCGTCAAGCAGGGCCCGCGGGGGGTCCTCGCGGCCACCCGCGACGAGCGGGTCGAGGTCGAACCCTTCCCGGTGGAGGTGGTCAACGGGCTCGGCGCCGGCGACGCCTTCGGTGGCGCGCTCGTCCACGGACTCCTCGAGGGCTGGGGCCTGGAGCGCACCATCCGTTTCGCCAACGTGGCCGGGGCCATCGTCGCGGGTCGGCTCGAGTGCTCGACGGCGATGCCGACGGCCGACGAGGTCGAGGCCGCGCTGGCCGGGGCCGGGAGGTGACCGCCGTGCAGGTGCGCCAGGTGGACACGGCCCCCCTCACCGAGCTCCGTGCGCGTGAGCCCGGGCGCATCGTCGCGGCATGGGACGAGCGAGCCCTTCGCACGATGCTGCCCGAGGACGGCCGGCTCCTGCTCCTCGCGGCCGACCACCCGGCCCGGGGCGCCCTCGGCGTCGGATCGGACCCGATGGCGATGGCGAGCCGGTCCGAGCTCCTGGGCCGCCTCGTCACAGCGCTCGAGCGGCCAGGGGTCGACGGCGTGCTCGGCACCCCGGACGTCCTCGACGACCTCCTCCTCCTGGGAGCGCTCGAGGGCAAGGTCGTCGTCGGGTCGATGAACCGAGGCGGTCTCCAGGGCGCCGCCTGGGAGCTGGACGACCGCTTCACCGCCTACACGGCGGGCGAGATCCAGGACCGAGGGCTCGACGGCGGCAAGATGCTCACCCGCATCGCCCTGGGCGACCCCGGGTCCCTGGCGACGCTCACAGCCTGCGCCGAGGCCATCGGCGAGCTGGCCGCCCACGGCCGGATGGCCATGGTCGAGCCGTTCTGGTCGGTGGTGGGCGAGCACGGGGTCCACAACCTCCTCGACCCGGACTCGATGATCCGGGCCGTCCAGGTGGCCTCCGGACTGGGCCCCTCGAGCGCCCACACCTGGCTCAAGCTGCCGGTCGTCGACGACCTGGCCAGGGTCATGGACGCCACGACACTGCCGAGCCTGCTGCTCGGCGGCGACCCACAGGAGGCGCCGGCGCAGACGTATGCCGCGTGGGGCCGAGCGCTCGACCTGCCCGCCGTCCGCGGGCTCGTCGTCGGACGTGCGCTGCTCTACCCGCCGGACGGCGACGTGGCCGCGGCCGTGGACGTCGCGGCCGACCTCGTGCACGGTGGCGTGGCATGAGCGCGGACCTCTGGGGCGAGGCCCGGTTCGGCGTCCCCGGGCGGGGCTCGGACAACGAGCAGTACGTGCGCCCCTTCGGTACCGCGGACGAGGGAGCGTACGCCGTCGCCATCACCCCGAGCACGACGAGCCATGTCGCCGGGTGGGAGCACACCCGCCTCCGGGTCGCCGTGTGCGGCGAGGGCGAGTACGCCGACCACGACAGCAACGACGAGGAGACGCTCGTCGTGCCGCTCGCCGGCTCCTTCCGGGTCGAGGTGACCGAGGCCGACGGCACGACCTACGACGTCACCCTCGTCGGCCGTGGCTCGGTCTTCGACGGCCCGACGGACGCCCTGTACGCCGGCCGCGGCTCACGCCTGCGGGTGTCCCTGGTGGGGCCGGGCCCCAGGCCCGGCCGCGTCGCCCTCTGCGGCGCTCCGGCGACGAAGCAGGCGGAGCCGAAGCCCTTCCGCCACCTGCCGGCATCCGAGGTGCCGGTCGAGCTGCGGGGCGCAGGCCGGGCGAGCCGCGAGGTGCGTAACCTCGGCCTGCCGGAGGTGCTCGACGCCGACTCCCTCCTGGTCTGCGAGGTCGTGACCCCGGCGGGCAACTGGAGCTCGTGGCCGCCGCACAAGCACGACGAGGAGCGCCCCGGGGAGGAGACCGCCCTCGAGGAGATCTACTACGTCGAGACCCGCTCCACCGACCCCCGCGGCACCAGCCCCGTCGGCTACCTCCGGGTGTACGGCACCGCCGAGCGACCCCTCGACATCGTCGCCGAGGTGCGCACGATGGACGTCGTCCTGGTACCCCACGGGTGGCACGGCCCAGCGATCGCCAGCCCCGACGCGGACCTCTACTACCTCAACGTCATGGCTGGCCCAGGGCCGGAGCGGGTCTGGCGGATCTGCGACGACCCTGCCCATGCCTGGGTGCGCGAGACCTGGGCCGACGAGGACGCCGACCCGCGACTGCCCATGGGAGGACGCCGATGAGCGACACCGTCCGGCTCACCGTCGCGCAGGCGGTCGTGCGCTTCCTCGCGCAGCAGTTCAGCGAGCGCGACGGCGACCGCCACCGCCTCGTCGCGGGGTGCCTCGGCATCTTCGGGCACGGGAACGTCGCGGGGATCGGGCAGGCCCTCCTGGAGGAGGAGCTGCGGGCCACCGACGCCGGGGAGCGACCGGGCCTGCCCTACGTGCTCGGCCGCAACGAGCAGGCCATGGTCCACACAGCCGTCGGCTTCGCCAAGCACCGGGACCGACTCTCCACCTGGGCCGTGACGGCATCCGTCGGTCCGGGCTCCACCAACATGCTCACCGGCGCCGCCCTCGCGACGATCAACCGGATCCCCGTGCTCCTCCTCCCCTCCGGCACCTTTGCGACCCGGGTCAGCACCCCGGTGCTCCAGGAGCTCGAGCTGCCGCACACGGCCGACGTCAGCGTCAACGACGCGTTCCGGCCGTTGTCGCGGTTCTACGACCAGGTCGACCGCCCGGAGCAGCTGCCCGCCGCGCTGCTGGGTGCCATGCGGGTGCTGACGGACCCCGTCGAGGCGGGGGCGGCGACCATCTCGCTGCCGCAGGACGTCCAGGCGGAGGCCCACGAGTGGCCGGTCGAGCTGTTCGCCGAGCGGGTGTGGCACGTCCCCCGTCCGCCGGCCGAACCGTCGCGGCTGAAGGCGGTGGCGGATGCCGTGCGCTCGGCCCGCAGGCCCCTCGTCGTCGCCGGTGGCGGAGTCCACTACTCCCAAGCCGAGGACGCTCTCGCCGCGTTCGCCGCAGCCACCGGCATTCCCGTCGCCGAGACGCAGGCCGGGAAGGGCTGCCTGCTCCACGGGCACCCGCAGCTCGTCGGAGCGGTGGGCTCCACCGGAACCACCGCCGCCAACGTCCTCGCCCGGGAGGCAGACCTCGTCGTCGGGGTCGGCACCCGGTGGTCCGACTTCACGACCGCCTCACGCACCGCCTTCCGCGACGCCGACGTCCGCTTCGTCAGCCTCAACGTCGCCTCCTTCGACGCCGGCAAGCACAGCGGGCTGGCACTCGTCGCCGACGCCCGGGAGGGCCTCACCGCGCTGACCACCGAGCTCGAGGGCCACACGGTGGACCCGGCATACGCCCAGCGCATCACCACCCTCTGGGGCGAGTGGGACGCGATGGTGGCCACGGCGTACGACCCTCCGCCGGAGGTGACCCAGCGGCTCGCGCCCGGCCTGCTCACCCAGGCGGCCGTGCTGGGCGCGGTGAACGAGCTCACCGACCCGCGTGACGTCGTGCTCTGCGCGGCGGGCTCGATGCCCGGTGACCTCCACAAGCTGTGGCGGGTGCGCGACCGCAAGGGCTACCACGTGGAGTACGGGTACTCGTGCATGGGGTACGAGATCCCCGGCTCCCTCGGGGTGGCGCTCGCCGACGACACGCGGGACGTCTTCGCGATGGTCGGCGACGGGGGCTACCTCATGATGCCGACCGAGCTCGTCGTCGCCGTGCAGGAGCGGGTCAAGGTGGTCGTCGTGCTGGTGCAGAACCACGGGTTCCACTCGATCGGTTCGCTGTCCGAGGGGCTTGGCTCGCAGCGGTTCGGCACGAGCTACCAGTTCCGCGGCGGCCAGGGGAGGCTCGACGGCGGAACGCTGCCGGTCGACCTCGCGGCCAACGCGCGCAGCCTGGGCGCCCGGGTCATCGAGGTGCACGACGCCGAGGGCCTCGCCGCCGCGATCGCCGAGGCCAGGGCCGCACCGCGCGACGGCGGACCGGTCGTCATCCACGTGGAGACCGACCCACGCGTGCACGCCCCGGGGAGCGACTCCTGGTGGGACGTTCCCGTGGCGCAGGTCTCTGCGCTGGACAGCACGCAGGCGGCCTCCGCCGCCTACGCCGAGGCCAAGAAGCACCAGCGCCACCACCTCACTCCGCCCGGGTCCGAGGAGCGGCTGCCGTGAGCCACCCTCCCCTGCGCGTCGGTGTCGTCGGCGTCGGCACCATGGGCACCGACCACGCCGAGCGGCTCGCCCTCCGCACCGCCGGGGTCACGCTCGCCGGCGTGACGGATCCCGACGGCGGCCGGGCGGCGGCGCTCGCGGACCGGCTGGGGGCGGTCGTCCACGACGACCCGCTGTCACTCGTCACGTCACCCGACGTCGACGCCGTCGTCCTCGCCTCCCCCGGGTTCGTCCACGAGGAGCAGGTCATCGCGTGCCTCGACCACGAGAAGCCGGTTCTCTGTGAGAAGCCGCTGACCATGGACGACGCGTCGTCGCTGCGGCTGGTCGAGGCCGAGGCTGCGCTCGGCCGGCGGCTCGTCACGGTCGGCTTCATGCGACGTTTCGACCCGGAGTACGCCGCGGTCAAGGCGACCCTCGCCTCCGGTCAGCACGGGCGCCTGCTCCTCCTCCACAACGTCCACCGCAACCGCTCGGCCCCCAACTCCGAGTTCCGCTCGGAGATGATCGTGCGGGACAGCCTCGTCCACGAGGTCGACGCGTCCCGGTTCCTCTTCGGCGAGGAGGTGGTGGAGGTCACCGTCCTGTCGCCTGCGCCCACCACGCACGCCGGGGACGGCGTGGTCGACCCGCAGGTGGCCGTCTTCCGGATGTCCGGCGGCGGTCTCGTGACGAACGAGGTCTTCATCAACAGCCAGGTGGGATACGAGGTGCGCTTCGAGGCGGTCACCGAGTGCGGCAGCCTGACCGCGGGGCTGGCGTCGAGCGGCGTGCTCGCCACCGGCGTCGGGGCGCGTGGGGGTACGTGGGGTGGCCTCGTGCCGGACGACTTCCGGGCTCGCTTCGCCCGCGCCTACGACATCGAGGTGCAGGCCTGGACGGATGCCGTGCGGTCCGGCAGTGCCGTCGGGCCGTCCGCCTGGGACGGCTACGCCGCGACGGTGGTGAGCACCGCTGGAATGGCATCGCTGGCCTACGGCCGCCCGGTGACGGTGCGCCTTCCCGACCGGCCCGGCCTGTATGCCGGTGCGCACTGATTTGTCATGCATGCCTGCCTCACGACACGCGTTCCACAACCACATGGCGCTCTGACACACTGAAACCACCCGAACGCACGACAAGGACCGATAACCGTGACCACGACCCCGACCCCGACCCCGACCCGAATCACCCACCTCGTCGGCGGCAGTCCCTGGTCGGGCACCGCCGAGCGGACGAGCCCGGTGTTCAACCCGGCCACCGGTGAGCACACCGGCGACCTCGACCTGGCCTCCGCCGCGCTCGTCGACGAGGTCGTCACCTCGGCCAGGACCGCGTGGGAGACGTCATGGCAGCGCGCCTCCCTCACCCAGCGCACCCAGGTCCTCTTCCGCTTCCGCGAGCTGCTCAACGAGCGCAAGGCCGAGATCGGCGCCCTCATCACCGCCGAGCACGGCAAGGTCCTCTCCGACGCGGTGGGCGAGGTGACCCGTGGCCTCGAGGTGGCGGAGTTCGCGTGCGGCATCCCCCACCTGCTCAAGGGCGGCTTCTCGGAGAACGTCTCCACCAAGGTGGACGTCTACTCGATCCGGCAGAGCCTGGGCGTCGTCGCGGTCATCAGCCCGTTCAACTTCCCTGCCATGGTGCCGCTCTGGTTCGTCCCGATCGCGATCGCCTGTGGCAACGCCGTCGTCATCAAGCCCAGCGAGAAGGACCCCTCAGCGGTCAACGCCGTCGCCGCGCTGTGGAAGGAGGCCGGCCTGCCGGACGGCGTCCTTCACGTCGTCCACGGCGACAAGGAGGCCGTCGACGCGCTGCTGACCCACCCCGACGTCAAGGCGGTCTCCTTCGTCGGGTCCACTCCGATCGCGCGGTACGTCTACGAGACCGGCACCTCCCACGGCAAGCGGGTGCAGGCCCTCGGCGGCGCCAAGAACCACATGCTCGTCCTCCCCGACGCCGACC
>OCZS010000330.1_pt1 | contig 15442 bp, 13 predicted proteins | sample 1539071 | NCBI WGS metagenome assembly OCZS01 (sample SAMEA3113584, study PRJEB22503) | soil metagenome
GGCGGCGGTCACGGCCAGGAGGAGGGCCAGCCCGATGACCAGCCTCGGCCAGAGTGCGGGCGCAGGGTCGGGCGCAGGCTGGGCGGGGACGGACGGGGTGGCTGGCGAGGCAGGGGCGGGGGCGGCGAGGGGTTGGCGGGAGGGGAGGCCGAGGGAGATGAGAGAGAGGCGGAGGGCGTCGGTGGCCTGGAACCAGCCGCCCTTGGTGGTGGCGTCGAGGACGGGCTGGCCGGAGGCCATGAAGGTGAGGGGGCCGCCGGCGGCGTAGGGCCAGACCGACTGGCGGACCTTGTCTTCGGTGCCGGCGCCGTTCGGGAAGGTCCAGGTGATGGTGTAGCGGGGGCCGCGGCGGGTGGTGGCCGGGGCGGATGCCAGCTCGCCGCCGGGGTCGTCCTCGAACAGGAGCGCGAAGACGCCGGCCTCCTCGGCCAGGTTGGACAGGTCGGTCCCGCTGCCCGGCTCGCCGTCGCCCTCCAGGGTGATGGGGCCGCCGGGCAGGCCGCCGGGGCCGCCGCCGGAGATGGTGGCCGCGGAGGCTCCCTTGGCCTGGGCGGCCGTTGGGACCGCGGCGAGCAGGAGCGCGAGGACGAGCATGGCGAGGACACGCCGCTGCATGATGGGACCCCTTCCCAGCGACCGACTTCCGGTGAACCAGCTTCCGCCGTACCTACACCGCGAGCGCCGAGCCGGTTCCCGTCGGGTGGGTTCCCGTCAGCTGCGGTAGACGAGCATGGGGGTGCCGACGGGAAGCTTGGCGAACCAGCGGTCCATGGCGGTGGTGGTGATGCGGATGCAGCCGTGGCTGGCCGGGAACGGGGGGACCGAGGGGGCGCCGTGGAGGGCGTAGCCGCCGATGAAGTAGGCCGGGCGGTAGAGGAGGCCGAGCTTGCTGCGGCGCCAGGCGTCGATCTTGCGCTGGATCACGAAGCTGCCCTGCGGGGTCACGGCCAGGCGGACGTCGCCGTCGACGGTGTAGGTCTGGCCCGAGGCTGAGGAGGCGTCGAGGATCTCCTGGATCTTGCCGTCCTTGACCAGGTAGACGACCTGGAGGGTGAGGTCGGCCTCGACGTGGAAGCCGGCCTTGGTGGAGCGGGGCTTGGGGACGCGGGGGCGCTCGAGGGCCTTGCGGGTGATGGGACCGACCACGCCGTCGCGGCCGAGGCGGTTGACCTTCTGGAAGGCCACCACCGAGTGGTGGGTCTCGGGGCCGAACTGGCCGTCGGCCGCCTGGACCTGGTAGCCGAGCTCGTGGAGGCGGCGCTGGAGCGCCTTGACCTGGGCGCCCTCGGAGCCGGAGCGGAGCTTGGCCGGGGCGGCCGGCTTCGGCTTGGTGGTGGTCGTCGGGGCGGCCGTGGTCGGCGGCGCGGTGGTGGGCGCGGCCGTGGTCGGGGCCGGCTCGGTGGTCGGGGCCGCCGTCGACGGCGCGGCCGTGGTCGGGCTGGTCGAGGTCACACCCTGCGCAGCCTGCCCCTGCCCGTCCCCGCCGCCACCCGAGCAAGCCCCCAGCACCAGCACCCCGACCAGCCCAGCCGCGACCACGCCGGCGACCCGGCGCCTGGCGGCGATGCTCCGCCGGCCGGTCGCGACCACGCCGGCCATGCGGCGCGTCCCGGCCGCGTCGCCGTCGCCGGTCACGTCTCGCCTGCTGGGTGCCACCTTCCCACCCCCGGATCGTCGGATGCTGCGTCACCTCCAGTGGTACCAGAGCAACCGTTCCCGCGCTGTCTCGGGGTTGTAACGGTTTGCCCTAGCCGACCTTCGGGGTGGAGCGGGCGACGATGGCGGCTGGATCGAGGCCACGGGGGAGGGTGCCGAAGGCGGCCCCGCGGTCGCCGGCGACCCGGGAGGCGCAGTAGGCGTCGGCGACCGCCGGGTGGCCGTGGCGGACCAGGAGGGCGGCCTGGAGGAGCACGGCCAGGCGCTCGACCAGGCGGCGGGCCCCGGCCTGGAGGCCGACCGGGTCGGCGACGGCGGCCAGCTCGCGCTCGACGGCCGTGGCCGCGCGGTCGAGGCGGGGCTCGGCCGACCTGGCCGGCGCGATCTCGTCCAGGAGCGCGGCCAGGCTCTCGGGCTGCCTGGCCAGGACCCGCAGGACGTCCAGGCTGTTGATGTTGCCGGCGCCCTCCCAGATGGAGTTGAGCGGGGCCTCGCGGTACAGCCGGGGCAGGCCGCTCTCCTCCACGTAGCCGTTGCCGCCGAGGCACTCCAGGGCCTCGGCGGCCACCGCCGGGGCGCGCTTGCACACCCAGTACTTGGCCACGGCGGTGACCAGCCGGCGCAGGGCCGCCTCGGCCGGGTCGGTGGGGGCGCGGTCGAAGGCGCCGGCCACCCGCATGGCCAGCATGGTCGCCGCCTCGGACTCGACGGCCAGGTCGGCCAGCACGTTCTCCATCAGCGGCTGGTCGGCCAGCCGGCGCCCGAACGCGCTGCGGTGGGCGGCGTGGTGGGTCGCCTGGGCGACCGCCTGGCGCATCAGCGCCGCCGACCCGACCACGCAGTCGAGGCGGGTGTGGTTGACCATCTCCAGGATCGCCGCCAGGCCCCGGCCCGCCTCCCCGACCAGCCAGCCGGTGGCCTGGTCGAGCTCGACCTCGGCCGAGGCGTTGGCCCGGTTGCCGAGCTTGTCCTTGAGCCGCTGGAGATGGAAGCGGTTGCGGGCCCCGTCGGGCAGGACCCGCGGGACCAGGAAGCAGCTCAGCCCGGCCGGCGCCTGGGCCAGGACCAGGAAGGCGTCGCTCATCGGGGCCGAGCAGAACCACTTGTGCCCGGTGAGCAGCCAGAGGCCGTCCGGCCCGCCGGGGCGGGCCGTGGTGGTGTTGGCCCGCACGTCGCTGCCGCCCTGCTTCTCGGTCATGGCCATGCCGCACAGCGCCCCCGCCTTGGTGGCGACCGGGGCCAGCTCCGGCTGGTAGGCCAGGGCGGTCAGCTTGGGCTCCCACACCCCGGCCAGCTCGGGGGCGGCCCGCAGGGCGGGCACGGCCGCATAGGTCATGCTGACCGGGCAGCCGTGCCCGGCCTCGACCTGGGTCCAGAGGTAGAAGCCGGCCGCCCTGGCCACCTGGGCGCCGGGTCGCGGGTCGCGCCAGGGGGCGGCGTGCAGGCCGTGCTCGACCGCCGTGCCCAGCAGCCGGTGCCAGGCCGGGTGGAAGCCGACCTCGTCCACCCGCCGCCCGTAGCGGTCGTGGGTGCGCAGCACCGGCGGGCTGGCGTCGGCCTGCTCGCCCCAGGCGATCGCCTCCGGGCCACCGGCCAGGACGCCAAGGGCCCGGACCCGCTCGCCGGCCCAGCCGGCCCCCTCCCGGGCCAGCGCCTCGCCCAGCACCGGGTCGGCCTCGAACAGGTCGTAGCCGGCCAGCGGCGGCGGCTGGTTCAGCACCTCGTGGGTGGGCGACACATCGTCCAGGCTACAGCTCGTCCAGGGTCGCGAACAGCCTGGCGAAGCGGTGCAGGGGCTCGCGGCCGATCGCCGGGAGGAGCCGTTGCTGCTGGTTGAGGAAGTACCTGGCCGGGCGGTAGCGGTCGAGGGCGGTGCCGGTGGCCCGCTCGACCCGCCGGACGATCGATCCCTCGCCGGCCAGCTCCTCCGGGTCGAGCTCCCCGGTCCCGGTCGCGGCCAGCAGGTGCAGGTAGAAGGCGTCGTCGAAGAGGTCCTCGAGCCCGGCCTCGCTCTGGCCGGTCAGCTCGGTCAGGGCCAGCAGCCGCTCCGGCAGGACCACCCCCTGCTCGGCCAGGGCCAGGATGCTGGGGTGGCCGGCGCCGACCTCCAGGAGCACGGCCGCCTCCAGGGGGGCGCCCAGCAGGGCGGCCAGCACGGGCAGGCCGCCGAGCCCGCCGGTGGGCAGCACCCGCCAGGCCGGGTCGAGGCCCCGGCGGCCCCCCTCGCGCAGGTAGCCGCTCATGACCTCCAGGTAGACGAGGTCGGGGACGCCGCCGACGAGCAGGGTGCGCGGCCCGGCCCCCAGGCCCTCCAGCAGCGAGACGGCCAGCGCCCCGGACAGGGGCAGGACGGTGTCGCGGCCGGCCGCCCCGGCACCGTCGCGGACCCGCGTCCCCTCCCCCTGGACGTCCTCGACGGTGCGGACGCGGTGGGGCCGGTTGGCGTCGACCATGAACGGCGAGTGGGTGGTGTAGACGACCTGGTGGCCGCCGGCGAGCTGCTCGTCCAGGTAGCGGAGCAGGTCGGCCTGGCCGGCGGCGTGCAGCCCCAGGCCGGGCTCGTCCAGCAGCAGGACCAGGCCTTCGGTGTCGCGCAGCTCCGAGAACGCCGCCACGAACGAAAAGAACCAGACGAACCCGCCCGAGCGCTCGCCGAAGTTGGTCGTGACCCGGTGGCGGTGGTTGCGGATGCGGACGTCCAGGAACGGTGGTCCCCCCTTGCCGTTCTGGCCGGCCTCGCGGAAGTCCAGGTCGAGCTCGACGGTCAGCTCCGGGTTCTGGCTCCAGTAGCGGAACACCTCCTCGCTGACCGTGGTCGCGGCGCTCTCCAGGGCGGCCTTGCGGACCTCGTACTCGGACTCGACGAAGTCGTCGGCGGCCACCCCGGCCAGCCGCAGCAGGGCCAGCGCGGTCCGCTCTCCCGGCTGGAGGGCGTCCTCGGCGGTGGCCTGGAGCCGCGGGATCGACACCCGCCCGGGCAGCGCGCTGTAGCCGTCGAAGTACAGCAGCCGGGGCAGCTGGGAGCCGAGCAGGCTGGCCAGGTCGCCGGCCACCTCCTGGTCGCCGACCAGCAGGCGCTGGCGGCCCGCGTAGTCGCGCTCGACGGTCAGCTCCTTGGCACCGAGGGCGTCGGGCCCGAGCCGCTGGGCGACCGCCTCCAGGTCGGCGTCGCCGAGCTCGAAGGTGGCCGAGATCGGGGTGGTCTGGGCGATCTGGGCCCGGTCCCGGCCGCGCAGCCGGCGGGGGTAGTCGCGCAGCTCGTCGAACCCCCGGCCCGGCCCGCCGAGCGGGTTGGCCTGGTGCAGGGCCTCCAGGAAGGCGGTCTTGCCGCTCTCGTTCTTGCCCACCAGGCAGGTCACGTCCGGCTCGAAACGGACGGTCCCCGAATTCTCGATGCTCCGGAATTTCCGAACTACCGCCGTTTTCAGGATCACGTTCCCACTCCGAGCTCGAGGCCACGGAAAATGTAGTTGAGATTTCCCGGTACGTGCCAATCGCCGGTTGGGCACCGGTTGGTATCCAAGGGCCGGGTACATTTGCGTAGGGAAGCTGCAAAGGACTGCGCGTGATCGTGCCACGCATCTCGACGTAGGCTCCGCCGGGCTTGGCGTCGCCATGCAAGGAGAGAGTTCGAGGTGGCGTTGCGGTTGCTCAGCCGGGTTCGCGGCACCCTCCCCCAAGGCCGCTCCCTCCCCGACGAGGTCTGGTGGGGTCGCCACCGCGCGATCCTGCTGATCCTCTGGCTGCACGTGCCCGCGCTGATCGCGCTGGCCGTGCTCTTCGGCGACGGCCTGGACGAGACCTCCGGCGTGGTGGTCGTGGCCGCCTCGGCGGCGCTGGCCACGGCCCCGTGGGGCGGCCGGCGCTGGCGCTCGGCCCTGGCCACCGTCGGGCTCCTGTCGGCGTCGTGCGTGCTCGTCGGCATCGGCGGGGGCACGGTCGAGCTGGGCTTCCACTTCTTCGTCACGATCGCCCTGATCATGCTGTACCAGGACGGCTTCCCGTTCCTGATCGCGGTCGGCTTCGTGGCCGTCTACGCGGTGGTGTCGGCCGGCCTCGAGTCGCTCGGCGTGCTGCCCCCGGTCGACACCCGGTCCAGCCCGTGGCTGCGGGCGGCCATCGGCGAGCTGCTGCTCCTGGCCATCGCCACCGCCAGCCTGGCCAACTGGCGCCTGAACGAGGACAGCCGGGCCGAGGCCGAGCGCTCCTTCCGCCAGCTGTACGACGGCCAGCGGGCGGTGGTGCGCGAGCTCCAGCAGTCCCAGCGGCTCAAGGACGAGCTCTACAACGTCGTCTCCCACGAGCTGCGGACACCGCTCACCGGCATCCTCGGGTTCGGCGAGCTCCTGCTCACCCGCGACGACCGGCTGACCCCGGCCCAGCGCAAGGAGCACCTGGGCCGCATCCTGCGCGAGGCCCGCCGGCTCCAGCGGGTGGTCGACAACCTGGTCTACTCCTCCAAGGTCATCCAGCAGGACGGCAGCGCCGCCGCCGACCTGCGCGGGGTCGTGGGCGCGGTGGTCGAGGACCTGCAGGACGTGCCCGGCCGGGAGCGGCTCGACATGGAGGTCGACCTCCAGCGCTCGGCCCCCGAGGTGGCCATGCCGGCCGAGGCCCTGCGCCTGGTGATGGTCAACCTGCTCGGCAACGCCCTCAAGTACGCCACCCCGCTGACCACGGTCCGGGTGAGCGCCAAGCCGGCCGGCCCGTCCCTGCTGGCCGTCTCGGTCTCCAACGTCGGGCCGCCGATCACCCCGGCCGACCGCGAGCGCATCTTCGAGCCGTTCGTGCAGCTCGACTCCTCCCTGACCCGCAGCGTGTCCGGGGTCGGCCTGGGGCTGCACATCGTCCGGCGCCTGGTCGAGTCCTACGGGGGCACGGTCGACGTCGACTCCACCGGCGACCTGGTCACCTTCACCGTGACCGTCCCGACGGTGGTGCCCTTCGCGACCGAGGGCGCCCCCGGTCCGGAGCCGGCGGCCGTCGGCGCCCGGCATCAGCCGAACGGCTGATCCCCGACCCACCGTCCGGTGCTCCCCAGCGGCCCCGGCCTCTCGTACCATTCCAGGTGAGGGCAGCGACGAGAGGAGCGGCCGGCTGGACGGCGAGCGCTGCGAGCGCGGGGTCGACGCCTGGGACCAGTACGCCTGGGTCTGGGACGCCGCCTTCTACGGCCTGCTCGGCCTGACCGCGGCCATCACCCTGCTCGACCCGGCCACGGCCGGCGACCGCTGGGCCGTGGCCGGGCTGGCCGCGCTGGTCGCGGCCTGGCACTTCAGCTTCCGGCGGCTCGGGATCGATGAGGACCGGCCGCGGCTGGTGCTGGTCTACCTGGCCGGGCTGTTCGCCCTCTGGTTCGTGCTGGCCGGGATCCACCCCGCCTTCTTCTCGCTGCTGCTGGTGCTGTACCCGCAGGTCTTCCGCTTCCTGCGCCTGTCCAGGGCCATCCCGGCGTCGGTCGCCCTCAGCGTCGCGGTCGTCTGGCGCCAGGTGCTGGCCTCGGGCCAGCCGCTGTCGGAGAACCTGGGGGCGGTCATCGGCGGGCTGCTCTCGGTGGTCTTCGGCACCCTGTTCGCCCTCTGGATCACCCGGATCATCGACGAGAGCTACGAGCGCCGGCAGCTGATCGAGCAGCTGGAGGCGACCCGCAGCGAGCTGGCCGCGGCCGAGCGGGAGGGTGGCCGGCTGGCCGAGCGCCAGCGCCTGGCCCGCGACATCCACGACACCCTGGCCCAGGGCTTCGTCAGCATCGTCCTCCAGCTCCAGGCGGCCGAGGCCGAGCTGCCGGAGGACGCCACCGAGGCCCGGGGCCACCTGGAACGGGCCCGCCGGACGGCCAGGGACAACCTGGCCGAGGCCCGGCGGCTGGTCTGGGACCTGCGGCCGGAGGCGCTGTCGGCGGCGCCGCTGGGCGAGGCCCTTGGCCGGCTGGCCGGCAGGGTGGCCGAGGAGACCGGGCTGGCCGCGACCGCCACCGTGACCGGCACCCCGCAGCCGCTCAGCCCCGACGCCGAGGTCACCCTGCTCCGGGTCACCCAGGAGGCCCTGGCCAACGTGACCAGGCACGCCCACGCCGGCAGGGTGGCCGTGACCCTGTCCTACATGGACGGCGAGGCCGCCCTGGACGTGCGCGACGACGGCTCGGGGTTCGCCCCCACCGCCGACGGCCACGGCCCCAACGGCGGGCTCGGGCTGCGCGGCATGCGCGAGCGTGTCGAGGCCCTCGGGGGCCGGCTGGCCGTCGAGAGCACCCCCGGCCAGGGCACCACCATCGCCGTCACGGTGCCGGTGCAGTGACCGTGATCCGGCTCCTCCTGGCCGACGACCATCCGGTGGTCCGGGACGGGCTGCGGGGCATGCTGGCCAGCGAGGCCGACTTCGAGGTGGTCGGCGAGGCCGCCTCGGGGGCCGAGGCGGTGGCGCTGACCGGGCGGGAACGGCCCGACGTGGTCCTGATGGATCTCCAGATGCCGGAGATGGACGGGGCCACGGCCACGGCCGAGATCACCGCCCGCTTCCCCGCCACCCGGGTGCTGGTCCTCACCACCTACGACGCCGACGCCGACATCCTGCGCGCCGTCGAGGCCGGGGCCACCGGCTACCTGCTCAAGGACACCCCGCGGGAGCGGCTGTTCCCGGCCATCCGGGCCGCCGCCCGGGGCGAGACGGTGCTGGCCCCGACGGTGGCCACCCGGCTGGTCAGCCGCATGCGCCGGCCGGCCTCCGAGGCCCTCACCTCCCGCGAGGTCGAGGTCCTGGAGCTGGTGGCCCGGGGCTCCAGCAACGCCGACATCGCCGGCGCCCTGTTCATCAGCGAGGCCACGGTCAAGACCCACCTGCTGCACACCTTCGCCAAGCTGGGGGTGGACGACCGCACCGCCGCCGTGGTCGCCGCCCTGGAGCGCGGCATCATCGCCCTGCCCCGCCGCGCCCGCTGAGGCGATTTGACCAGCGCTGCGCCATTGCACCAGGCTCTTGCGGTCATGCTGCGTCAAGAGGAAAGGATCCGGCGTGACCCAGTCAGACGTCAGCGCGTCCACCGGCGACTCGGAGACGGCCACCACTCCCACAGCCCCCTCCCGCTCCAGCCGGGCCGAGCGGAACGCGGCCGCCACCGCCGACCTGGACCGGTCCCGGGGCAGCTTCGCGGCCAGCCCGGGCGGGGCCGTCCAGCTGGCCGAGATCGAGGAGGTCGACCCGGCCACCATCTTCCAGCGTGACGGCGCCGGCTTCCCCGACTGGCTGTCGGCCAACCTGGACCGGCTGGCCAAGGAGCTCGGCCTGAGCGGCCTGCGCGAGGTCGGGCGCGACGTCGGCGTCGGCTCCTTCACCGCCGACCTGCTGGCCCAGACCGACCGCGGGCGGCGGGTCGCGATCATGAGCCACCTGGAGCCGAGCGACCACCTGCACCTCGGCCAGATGATCACCTTCGCGGCCGGGCTCGACGTCTCGGCCGTGGTCTGGATCACCACCCGCATCGGCGAGGAGCACCGGGCGGTGCTCGACTGGCTCAACCAGCACGGCGACGACGACGTGCGCTTCTTCGGCATCGAGCTGCGCCTGCTGCGCATCGGCGGCTCCCAGCCGGGGGCGTCCTTCCACGTCGAGGCACGCCCCAACGACTGGCAGAAGGTCATCAAGCAGCGCCAGCGGGTCGGCTCGCCGCTCAACTCCCGCGTGCGGGAGTTCTAGGCGGCTAGACCTCCGGAGGGAGCCCGCGGATCTGGGCGACGGCGGCGGCGTCCTCCTCGTCCTCCTCGTCGAGGTCGACCAGGGAGGCGCCGGTGTAGGCGAGGCCGTAGTAGGCGTAGAGCTCGGCCTCCTCCTGCGGCCACAGCCGGCCGCCCGGCTCCATGCCGGGCGCGCCCTCGACGAAGGCGCGGTCATAGGGCACCCGCAGCTCGTTGCCGTGCTCGACCGCCTCGGCCACCGGGACGAAGCGGGTGCCGTCGCCGGCACCGGCCGTGCCCAGCAGCACCCAGCCGGGCTCGTCGTTCTCGGCGTCGTAGAAGACGTCGAGCACCGAGCCGAGCTTGTCCCCGGTCCGGTCGAGCACCACGCGGCCCTTCCACCTTCGCGCGACGTCGAATGCCGGCATCGCGGCCCCCCTCCACGTGCTGGTACCGCCGCAATTGCGGCGGTAGTTGGCTGGTACGGCGCGGATGTTAGCGAGGTACGGGTGGCGGCGACAGTCGTCTTCGACAGCTACGACCGGTTAGGACCGTATTCTCGATAACTTATTGACAAAGAAATAGCGCGCAACAGGTCAATTGCGCGAGCCGGGATACCCGGCCTCGCGCTCGGCCTTCGCCTGGTCCTCGATGCAGAAGCGGGTCGCCGGCATCGCCTCCAGCCGCTCGTCGCCGATCGGACGCCCGCAGGCCTGGCAGCTGCCGTAGGTGCCGCGCTCCAGGCGCTGGAAGGCGTCCTCGATCTCCTGGAGCTCGTCCTCGACCTGCTCGAGCAGCGAGACGTTCTTCTCCATCTCGAAGGTCTCGGTGCCGCTGTCGCCGGGGTGCTGGTCGACGTTCGACAGCTCGCCTCCGGCGTCCGAGGTCGCCTCCTCCTGCTCGCGCTGGAGGTTGTCGCGAATCCCCTGGAGCCGGGTGCGCTCCTCCTCGAGCCGCCTGCTGGCCGTGGCCTTGTCCATGGGTCTCCGGTTCCTCCCGCGTCGTCGCTTCGGTCCGGGAGACGCTACCAGCACCCGTCGCTCAGGAGCGGTCGAGGCCCCGGCGGATGGCGTAGCGCATCAGCTCGTAGCGCCGGGACAGCTGGAGCTTGGTCAGGATGTTCTGGACGTGGTTCTGGACCGTCTTGGTGCTGAGGAACAGCTGGTCGGCGATCTCCTTGTAGGTGTAGCCCTTGGCCACCAGGCGCAGGACCTCGGTCTCGCGGGCGGTCAGGCCGGGCTCGGTGGTCCCGCTCATGCGCCGGAACTCGCCCAGGACCAGGGCGGCCAGCGACGGCGAGAAGGTCGGCTCGCCGGCCCGCACCCTGACCACCGCGTCCACCAGCTCGGCGGCGGTGGCGCTCTTGAGCAGGTAGCCGCTGGCCCCGACCTTGACCGCCTCGAGCACGTCGGCCTCCTCGGCCGAGGCCGACAGGACCAGCACCTTGACGTGCGGCGACTCCTCCACGATCCGCCGGATCGCCTCAACCCCGGGGACCGTCGGCAGGTTCAGGTCCATCAGGACCAGCTCGGGCATGGCCTCGCGGGCCCGCTCGATGGCGTCGCCGCCGTCGGCGGCCTCGGCCACCACCTCGACCCGCCCCGACGCCTCCAGGTCGGCCCTGACCCCGTCCCGCCAGACCGGGTGGTCGTCGACCACCATCACCCTGACCTTCTCGTCGCCGCTCACGCTGGTCCCTTCACCTGATTCACCGGGGCACCCTTCGGGGTTCCCCGGACCCCTCCGGCCTGACCCTCTCGCGCTCAGCGGTCACGCTCGTCCTCCCTGATGGGGACCCGCAGCTCGACCTCGGTGCCGGCTCCCGGCCGGCTGGTCACGGCCATGGTGCCGCCGAGCTGCTCGACCCGGCCCTTGATGCTCTTGGCCAGGCCGATCTTGCCCTGGGCGAGCAGCTGACGCTCGTCGTAGCGGAAGCCGCGGCCGTCGTCGCGGACGGTCAGCACGACCACCCCGGCGTCCTCCTCGGCGAACAGGGCCACCCGGGTGGCGCCGGCGTGCTCGACCACGTTGTCGAGGGCCTGGCGGACGGCCGCGACCAGCTCCTCGACGTGCCGGGCCGGCAGCCAGAGGGCGCCGGTGGCCCCGGCCGTCACCGGCAGCGACCGCTCGGCGCCGGCCAGCCCCTCCAGCGCGGCCCGCAACGAGGCGGCGCCGGCAGGCGTCCCGTCGTCGGCGGGGTCGCGCAGGATCAGCGAGCGCAGGGCCCGCTCCTGGCCGGCGGCCATCTCGGCCAGCCCGGCCACCTGGTCGGGCGGGACCGGGCCGCCGGCGGCCAGCTCCCGGCCCCGCTTGTGGACCAGGGCCAGGGCCTGGAGCACCGAGTCGTGGATCTGGCGGCCCAGCGACTCGCGCTCGGCCAGCCGGGCCGCCCGCTCGCGGGCCCGGATGGTCTCCTCGGTGGCCTGCCGGAGCTGGCCCGCCGAGCGCTCCAGCAGGCGCGCGACCAGGCCGACGGCCCCGCCGGCGAGCACGAAGTTCAGCGTCCCGCCGGCCAGGTCGAGCAGGACCGCCGGCTCCGAGGAGGCCAGGTCGATGCCGTTGGCCAGCTGGCCGGCGACCAGGGAGGCCCCCAGCACCAGGCCGGCGGCCACCCCACCGCCCACGCCCCTGGCCGCGCCCCAGGTCACGGCGGCCGCCACCGGGTAGCCGGCGGCGAAGAACGGCCGCTCGCCGACGGTGCCGGCCGGCATGACCAGGCCGGCGACCAGGTTGAGGCCGACGGCCAGGGCCAGGTCGCAGGCCAGCACCGGCCAGGTCGGGCGGGGCCGGGCCACCGTCAGCCAGCCGGTCCAGGCGGCCAGCCCGGCGATCGTGGCCACGGCCAGGGCGGGCCGGCGCAGCTCCCCGGCGGTCAGGGCCAGGATCACCATCCAGCCCAGGCTCACCCACCGGAAGGCGAGGATCCCGAGCGACAGCACCGCCCGCCCCCGCTCGGCCTCCGACGACCCCCGCGCCGCCTTCCTCACGTTCCCCCCGCTGCGTGCCCGCCGCGAGCCCCCCCGGGGGCTAGCGTAGCCCACCGGCGGGCGGTGGTTCTCCAGCTGTCCACAGCCCTGGGCTGGGCCGTCAACCGGCCCCGGCGGCCGGTCCGGCGCTGGCCAGGTCCTCGGACGGCTCCAGGTCCCCGGCCGGTTGCGGACCGGCGCTGGCCCTGGCGGCGGCCACCACCCTGGTCAGGGCGGCGGTCATGGCCTGGACCTCCTCGGGCTCGAGGTGGCCGGTGAAGTGCTCCTGGATGCCGCGCAGATGGACCGGGGCGGCGCGGCGGAGGGCGCCGCGGCCCTGGTCGGTGAGGACGGCGAACCAGCCGCGGCGGTCGTCCTGGCAGCGCTCGCGGCGGACCAGGCCGGCCTCGACCATCCGGTCGACCAGCCGCGACAGCCCGCTCTTGGACAGCAGCACCGAGGCCGACAGCTCCTGCATGCGCAGCCGGCCGTCGGGCGCCTCGGCCAGGTTGAGGAGCACGTCGTAGCGGCTCAGGGGCAGGCCGCGCTCGGCCACCAGCTCGTGCTCGAGCAGCTCGGTGACCGTGGCGTGCGCCTCCAGCAGCAGGCGCCATGCGGACAGGTACGCAGGATCGGGTCGGGCCGGCATCCCCACATTGTAAGTGGTCGTCCAGCTACGCACCGTCAGCAGGATGACGATCGGGCCTACGTCGGGAGCAACAAATTCCACGAAGGTTGTTTGGTTCTGCGCGCCTGGGTTACACCACCCTCCCCATACAGAAGCGGCAGAGCAAGCAGGGTCCCCGAGGGACACCTGCCTGACCGATTGTGCAAAGGATCACAAGATGCGTGTCCTCGGTGTGAACGCTGTCTTCCACGACCCGGCGGCCGCCCTGGTGGTCGACGGCCAGGTGGTGGCCGCCGCCGAGGAGGAACGGTTCACCCGGCGCAAGCACGGCAAGCTGCCGGTGCCGTTCACCACCTGGGAGCTGCCCGAGCAGTCGGCAGCCTGGTGCCTGGCCGAGGCCGGCCTCGCCCCCGACGACCTGGACGCCGTCGCCTACTCCTACGACCCGGCCCTGGCCCCGCCGGCCGGGCCCGACGTGACCGCCGACGCCTGGGAGGGCCTGCGCACCCTGTACGCCGAGCGGGCCCCGCTGTTCCTGCGCACCGCCCTGCCCGGCCTCGACCCGGCCTGTGTCCGCTACGTCCCCCACCACGTCGCCCACGCCGCCTCGGCCCACCTGGCCGCCCCCTACCGCAGCTCGAGCGTGCTGGTCCTGGACGGGCGCGGCGAGGCCGCCTCCCACCTGGCCGGCCGCTCGGTCGACGGCGACCTGGAGATCCTGGCCGCCCAGCGGCTGCCCCACTCCCTCGGCCTGCTGTACGAGGAGGTCACCGACCACCTCGGGTTCCGGCGCTCCTCGGACGAGTACAAGGTGATGGCCCTGGCCGCCTACGGGAAGCCGGCCTACCTCCGCGAGCTGCGCGAGGCGGTCAGGGTGACCGGCGACGGCGGCTTCACCGTGGCCCCGATCGAGCTGAACACCCTGGCCAAGCGGCGCGGCAAGGACGAGGAGTGGACCGGCGAGCACGCCGACCTGGCCGCCAGCGTCCAGCTCCGCCTCCAGGAGGTCCTGCTCGAGCTGGTCCGCTGGCTGCACGCCCAGACCGGCGACCGCGACCTGACCATGGCCGGCGGGGTCGCGCTCAACTGCGTGGCCAACTCGGTCCTGGCCGAGCAGGGGCCGTTCGAGCGCATCTGGGTGCAGCCGGCCGCCGGCGACGCCGGCACCGCCCTCGGTGCCGCCATGCACGTCGCCCACGCCCTCGGCGACCGGGTCGCGCCCATGCCCACCGCCGCCCTCGGGCGCGGCTGGACCGAGGACGAGCTGGCCGCCTGGCTGGCCACGGCCCGGGTCGCCTACGAGCGCCCGCCCGACCTGGCCGGCGCGGTCGCCGAGGTGATCGCCGCCGACGGGGTGGTCGCCTGGTTCCAGGGCCGCAGCGAGTACGGGCCGCGCGCCCTCGGGCACCGCAGCCTGCTGGCCAACGCCACCAGAGCGGCCAACCTGGAGCGGCTCAACGACGTCAAGGGACGCGAGCAGTTCCGGCCGGTGGCCCCGATGGTCCTGGCCGAGCGGGCCGGCGACATCTTCGAAGGGCCCATGCCCAGCCCCTACATGCTGTTCACCCACCGGGTCCGGCCGGCCTGGCGGGAGCGCATCCCGGCCGTGGTCCACGTCGACGGCAGCGCCCGCATCCAGACCGTCGACCGGAACGAGGAGCCGCTGGTCGCCGCCCTGCTGGAGGCGGTCGAGCGCCGCACCGGGGTGCCGGTGGTGGTCAACACCAGCCTCAACACCGCCGGGCGGCCGATGGTCGACGACCCGCGGGACGCGCTCGAGTGCTTCGGCTCTGCGCCCGTCGACGTCCTCGCCCTGGGCCCGTTCCTGATCCGGCGAGCCGCCTTCACCAGGCCATGACCTTCGACGTCGTCGTCCCCACGGTCGGGCGGGACAGCCTCCGGCTGCTCCTGGAGGCCCTGGCCGCCGCGGACGGCCCCTCGCCGGGGCGGGTCCTGGTGGTCGACGACCGGCGGGACCGGTCCCGGGCGCTGCCCGTCAGCGGGGTCGAGGTGATCGCCGGACGGGGGGCCGGGCCGGCGGCGGCGCGGAACCTGGGCTGGCGGCGGGCCACGGCCGAGTGGGTCGCGTTCCTGGACGACGACGTGGTCCCTGGGCCCTCGTGGCTGGCCGACCTGGCCCGGGACCTGGAGGGGCTGGGGGCGGAGGTCGCGGCCAGCCAGGGGCGGGTCCGGGTGCCGCTGCCGCCCTGGCGGCGGCCGACCGACTGGGAACGGAACGTCCGGGGGCTGGAGACGGCTCGCTGGGCCACCGCCGACATGGCTTACCGCCGCTCGGTGCTCCAGGAGGTCGGGGGGTTCGACGAGCGGTTCCCGCGGGCCTACCGGGAGGACGCCGACCTCGGGCTGCGGGTGGTCCGGGCCGGGTACCGGATCGTCAACGGGCGGCGGGTCGTCACCCACCCGGTCCGGGCGGCCGGGGGCATGGTCAGCCTGCGGGTCCAGGCGGGGAACGCCGACGACGCCCTGATGCGGGGGGTGCACGGGCGGGGGTGGCGGGCCTC
>OCZS010000331.1_pt1 | contig 15409 bp, 13 predicted proteins | sample 1539071 | NCBI WGS metagenome assembly OCZS01 (sample SAMEA3113584, study PRJEB22503) | soil metagenome
CCCCAAGGTGCGAGCCCACCCGGCGACCGCACCGACCACCGCACCGACCACCACGACACCGACCACCGCGCCGACCACCACCCCGCCGACCACCACCCCGCCGACCACCACCCCCCGCCCGGGCGCGACGACGAGCACGGCGGCCGGCGCCACGACCACCACCGCGCCGCCGGGCGGGGGGTAGCACCGCTCGTGCGCCTGCGCGGCCTGATCGCCGCTGCCCCCGTCGACGCCCGGCTCGCCGGCGAGGACACCGACCCCGAGCTCACGGCCGTCGTGCACGACACGAGGGACGTGATGCCGGGGTCGCTGTTCTGCTGCATCCGGGGTGCACGGGTCGACGGCCACGACCTCGCGGCTGCGGCGCTCGACGCCGGTGCCGCCGCCCTGGTCGTCGACCACGCCCTGCCGGTCGCAGCGCCGCAGGTCGTCGTGCCCGACGTTCGGCGGGCGATGGGCCCCCTGGCCGCCGCCTTCTGGGGTGAGCCGTCGCACGAGCTCGTGGTCGTCGGCGTGACCGGGACCTCGGGCAAGACCACCGTGACCCACCTGCTCCAGGCCGTCCTGCGGGAGGCCGGTCTGCCGTGCGGCATCATCGGGACCCTGTCCGGCGCCCGCACCACACCCGAGTCCACCGAGCTGCAATCGTTGCTGGCCGGCGAACGAGACGCCGGACGCCGGGCCGTGGTCATGGAGGTGTCGTCCCACGGGCTCGAGCTCCACCGCGTCGACGGCACGCGCTTCGCCACCACCGTCTTCACCAACCTCTCGCAGGACCACCTCGACTTCCACCACACGATGGACGCCTACTTCGCCGCCAAGGCCGCCCTCTTCACGTCCGCCTTCACCAACCGGGCCGTGGTATGCGCCGACGACGCCTGGGGCCGCCGGCTGCTCGACCAGCTGCGCGACACGAGCGGTATGGACTCCCGGCCGTACTCACTCGACGAGGTCGGCGAGGTGCGGCTCTCGCCCGCCGGCGCGTCGTTCCGGTGGCGCGGCGAGCCCGTGGAGCTGCGCCTGGCGGGGCGCTTCAACGTGACCAACGCCGTCGGGGCGGCGGCCGCGGCGGAATCGCTCGGCATCGCCCCCGACGTGGTGGCCCGCGGGCTGTCGGCGGCGCCGCCCGTGCCCGGCCGGTTCGAGGCCGTCGACGCCGGGCAGCCGTTCGCCGTCCTGGTCGACTACGCCCACAAGCCCGACGCGCTCGACAAGGCGCTGCGGGCCGCCCGAGAGCTGGTCGGCAGCGGCGGCCGGCTGACGGTCGTGTTCGGCTGCGGGGGCGACCGCGACGCCGCCAAGCGGCCGCTGATGGGCGAGGTGGCGGCGCGGCTCGCAGACCGCGTCGTCATCACGTCCGACAATCCCCGCTTCGAGGACCCGCAGGCCATCATCGACGCGGTGCGCGCGGGCGTCACGTCCGGCGCCGGGGCCGTCACGGTCGACGTCGATCGCCGCCGGGCCATCGAGCAGGCGCTCGCGCAGGCGCGGGCAGGCGACGTGGTGGTGATCGCAGGCAAGGGCCACGAGACCACGCAGACGATCGGCGACATGGTGGTGCCCTTCGACGACCGCGAGGTGGCTCGGGCGGCGCTCGCAGCGCGGGCGCAGGGCACCGGGGGCGGCGGGCTGTGATCTCGCTCCTGCTCGCCGGCGGCATCAGCCTGGCGCTCTCGCTGCTGGGCACCCGCTACCTGATCGACTGGCTGCGCGCCCACCAGGTCGGCCAGCCCATCCACGAGGACGTGCCCGACGGCCACACCATCAAGGCGGGGACGCCCACCATGGGCGGCGTCGCGATCGTGGTCGCGGCGGTGCTGGGGTACGGCCTGGCGCACATACGGGGCGGCGTGGTGTTCACGCGCAGCGGCGTGCTGGTCATGCTGGCCATCGCCGGCGCGGCCGTGGTGGGGGCGGTCGACGACTGGATCAAGGTCAGCAACGAGCGCAACCTCGGCCTGTCGATGCGCGCCAAGATGGGCGGCCTGCTCGTCGTGGCGATCGGCTTCGCCATCGCCTGCGTGGCGTGGACCGACGTCGAGACGACGCTGAGCTTCACCCGGGCCAGCGAGCCCGGCTGGTCGCTCGGCGATGCGGGTTGGGCCGTGTTCGCCGTGCTGCTCATCCTCGGTACCACCAACGCCGTCAACCTCACCGACGGACTCGACGGGCTGGCGGCCGGGTCGTCGATCTACGCCTTCCTCACCATGACGGTCATCGCCTTCTGGGCCTTTCGGCATCCCGAGGTCTACGGCGTCAACCACGCGCTCGACCTCGCGGTGGCGGCGGCGGCGATGGTCGGTGGCATCACCGGGTTCCTGTGGTGGAACGCCCCGCCGGCACAGGTCTTCATGGGCGACACCGGCGCGCTGGCGATCGGCTCGGGGCTCGCCGGGCTGGCGGTGACCCTCAACGTGCAGCTGCTGCTGCCGATCGTGGGGGCGCTGTTCGTGTTCGAGACCCTGTCGGTGATCGCGCAGGTGGGCAGCTTTCGCGTGTTCGGCCGGCGCGTGCTGCGGATGGCGCCCGTCCACCACCACTTCGAGCTGGGCGGATGGCCGGAGACGACCGTGATCGTGCGGTTCTGGATCCTGGCCATCATGTCGATGGCCGTGGCCCTCGGCATCTTCTACGCCGACTTCGTGTCGATCGGGGTCCCGGATTGAGCACGGTCCTGGTGGTCGGGCTCGGGGTGACCGGCGCCGCCGTGGCCCGGTCGCTGGTGGCCCACGGCGACGACGTGGTGCTGGTGGACGACGCGCCCAGCACCGCGGCGCGTGCCGTGGCCGGCGAGCTGGGGCTCGGCCTCGTGTCGGCGCCCACCGACCGTGAGCTCGGGCGACTGCTGGCCGACGCCGATGCGCTGGCGCCGGCGCCCGGCCTGCCCGGCCACCACCCCGTGTTCGCGTCGGCGGCCGCGGCGGGCGTGCCGGTGCTCTCGGAGTTCGATCTGGCGGCTCGGTGGGACGACCGGCCGTTGCTCGCCGTGACCGGCACCGACGGCAAGACGACCGTCACCACCCTGGTGTGCAACATGCTGCTGGCCGCCGGGCTCCGGGCCGTGGCCGTGGGCAACACGCCCGTCCCACTGGTGGCGGCCATCGACGATCCCGACGTAGACGTGTTCGTGGTCGAGGCGTCGTCGTTCCGCCTCGAGCACTCGCAGCGCTTCGCCCCGGCCGTGGCAACCTGGCTCAACTTCGCCGCCGACCACCTCGACAGCCATCGCGACCTGCCCGCCTACGAGGCGGCCAAGGCCCGCATCTGGCGCGACCAGTCGGCCGACCAGGTCGCGGTGGGCAATGCCGACGACCCGGTCGTGGCGCGCCACCTCGCCGCCGCGCCGGCGCGCCGGGTGGCCTTCTCCATCGCCGGTCCGGCCGACTTCCACGTCGCCGGCGGCACGCTCGTGGGCCCGGACGGCGCCGTGCTCGCCCGCGTCGACGAGCTGCCCCGCGCCTTTCCCCACGACATCGCCAACGGCCTGGCGGCTGCGGCGACGGCGCTGGCCGGCGGCGCGTCGCTCGAGGGCGTGCGGCGGGCGATGGTCGAGTTCCGGGGCCTCCCCCATCGGGTGGCGCTGGTGGGCGAGGCTGGTGGGGTGCGGTTCTACGACGACTCGAAGGCGACGACGCCGCACGCCGCGGCGGCGGCGATTGCCGCCTTCGACCACGTCGTGCTCATCGCCGGCGGCCGCAACAAGGGGCTCGACCTCGGCGTGCTGGCCGCGGCCGCCGGGCCGGTCCGGGCCGTGGTCGCGATCGGCGAGGCGACCGACGCCGTCGCCACCGCGTTCGCCGGGGTGCGGCCGGTGCACACTGCGGGCTCGATGGACGAGGCCGTGCGCCTTGCCGCGGGCCTGGCCTTGACGGGCGACGCCGTCGTGCTGTCGCCCGGATGCGCCAGCTTCGACTGGTACCGCTCCTACGGCGAGCGGGGCGACGACTTCGCCCGCGCGGTGCGCGAGGTGGCGGGGGCGACGGCGTGACCACCCCAACCCGCGAGCGCGCCGGTGGCCGCAGCGCGGCAGGAACCCGGCGCCGGCATCCGACGGCCCGGCGGCCGCCGGCCGCCGCGACGCGCTCCGGCATGTTCGTGGCGCTGGCGTTCCTCATCGCCGTGTTCAACCTGCTCGGCCTGGTGATGGTGATGTCCGCGTCGTCGGTGGTCGCCCTCGATGAGTACGGCTCCACCTGGTACTTCGTCACCCGGCAGGCGGCGTGGGCGGCGGCCGGCGCGGCGGCGCTGATCGTGGTGGCCCGCATCGACTATCACCGCTGGCGCCGGTTCTCCGGGCCGTTCCTGCTGCTGGCCTTGGGCCTGCTCGTGCTGGTGCTCGTGCCCGGCATCGGCCGCGGCGCCAACGGGGCCACGCGGTGGATCGGCGTCGGTCCTCTCACCATCCAGCCGGCCGAGGTGGCCAAGCTGGCCCTGTTGGTGTGGATCGCCGACCTGCTGGCCCGCCGGGCGTCCTACATGCACAACCTGCGGGCGACATTGCGGCCGGTGATCGTGGTGTTGGCCGTGATGGCCACCCTCGTCATGCTCCAGCCCAACCTCGGCACGACCATCGTGCTCGCGGCGATCGCCCTCGCCCTGTGCTTCGTGGCCGGGGCCCCGTTGGCGCCGCTGGCCGGATGGGCCACCGTAGGCATCGGCGCCGCGACGGCGCTGGCGTTGGCGGCCCCCTACCGCCGCAGCCGGGTGCTCATGTTCCTCGATCCCTGGGCAGACCCGATGGACAAGGGCTACCAGAACATCCAGTCGCTGGTCGGCCTGGCGTCGGGCGGCATCGCGGGCACCGGCCTGGGTGCCAGCCGCGCCAAGTGGGGCTTCCTGCCCTACGCCCACACCGACTTCATCTTCGCCATCATCGGCGAGGAGCTCGGCCTGGTGGGCGCGACCGTGGTGGTCGGGCTCTACGTCCTTCTCGCCATCATCGGCGTGCGGGTCGGCCTCCACGCCCCCGACCGCTTCGGCCTGCTGCTGGCCGTCGGGGTGACGGCTTGGTTCGGGATGCAGGCGTTCGTCAACATCGGGGCCGTGATCGGCATCCTTCCCATCACCGGGGTCCCGCTGCCGTTCGTCAGCTCCGGCGGCTCGTCGTTGCTGGTGTCGATGGTGGGGGCGGGACTGCTGCTGTCCGTCGCCCGCCAGGCCCGGGCCCGCAGCCTGGCGCCCCGGGCCGCGAGCAACGCCGGATGAGCCGGAGGAGGCGTCCGCGTCACGCCTTCAGCTGCTTCGCGCTCGTCGCCGGCGGCGGCACTGCCGGCCACGTGCAGCCGGCGATCGCCATCGCTCGCGCCCTCGTCGACCGGGGCCATCGGCCTGGCGCCATCGAGATGGTGGGCAGCGAGCGGGGAATCGAGGCCCGGCTCGTCCCGGCCGCCGGCTTCGAGCTGACGCTGCTGCCCGGGCGGGGCATCGAGCGCAGGATCAGCCTGCAGAACGTGCGCTCGGCCCTCGCACTCGTCCGCGCGTTCGGCAGAGCGTGGCGCCTGGTCGGCAGGCGCAAGCCCCGGGTCGTGGTCTCGGTCGGCGGCTACGCCAGCGTGCCGTGCGCGCTGGCGGCCGTGCTGCGGCGGGTGCCGATCGTGGTCGCCGAGCAGAACGCGGCGCCGGGAGCGGCCAACCGGTTGGTGAGCCGGTTCGCCAAGGCGTGTGCGGTGTCGTTCGAGGGAACGCCGCTGCCCCGCGCGGTCGTCACCGGCAACCCGGTGCGCCCCGAAGTGCTGGCCATCGACAGGTCGCGGGACGCGGCGCCCGCCCGCACCAAGCTCGACGTCGAGCCCGGCCGGAGCGTGGTGCTGGTGTTCGGCGGGTCGCTGGGCGCGTTGCGCATCAACCGCGCCGCGGTCGACGCCGTCCGCCGCTGGGCCGACCGGTCCGACCTCCACGTACGGCACGTGATCGGCTCCCGTGACTGGGAGGAGATCACGGCCGATGGCCCGCCCGTGCCCATCGGTGCCGCCGTGCACTACCAGGCGCTCGAGTACGACGACGACATGCCGACCTCGCTGGCGGCCGCCGACGTGGCCGTGTGCCGGTCGGGCGCGAGCACGAGCTTCGAGCTGCTCGGCGCGGGCGTGCCTGCGGTGCTTGTGCCCTCGCCCCACGTGACCGCCGACCACCAGACGGCCAACGCCCGCCACCTGGTCGAGGCCGGCGCCGCCGTGCTGGTGCCCGACGGTGAGCTCGACGGGGCTCGGCTGGTCGCCGAGGTCGACGGCCTGCTCGCCGACCCCGGACGGCTCGATCGCATGGGTCGGGCGGCGCGGGCCGCCGCCCGACCTGATGCCGCGGCCGCCATCGCCGCGCTGGTCGAGGAGCATGCCCGTGGCTGACGCCCCCGGAGGCGACGGGCATGTCGAGGACCATGCCGGCGCGTCGCTCGGCGGCGAGCTCCGTCCCCCGGCGGAACGGCTGGCCGGAACGCTCGACCTCTCCCGCGGCCGCCGCCTCCACGTGACCAACGTCGGCGGTGCAGGCATGAGCGCCGTGGCCACCCTGCTGGCCGAGAGCGGTCATCGCGTGAGCGGTCACGACCCGGCCGAGTCGACGCCGTTCCTGCCGATGCTGAGGTCGCTCGGCGTCGACGTGTCGACCGGCGGTGCCCCGCCGCCGCTGGCCGCCGACGACGGCGACGTGGTGGCGGCTCGCGGGCGATCGCTGCCGGTGCTGCACCGGGCGGCGGCGCTGGCCGCACTGTGCGCCCAGCGCGCCACCGTGGCGGTGGCCGGCACCCACGGCAAGACGACGACGTCTGCGTTGCTCACCACCGTGCTCGTCGGGTCCGGGCGTGACCCGGGCTGGGTGGTGGGCGCGGCGATCTCGCATCTGGGCCGCAGCGCAGCGTGGGGTGGCGGCGGACCGCTGGTGGTCGAGGCCGACGAGAGCGACGGCACGTTCCTCGCTCTCGGAGCGGGCTGTGCGGTGGTCACCAACGTCGAGCCCGACCATCTCGAGAACTGGGGGGGCGAGGCGGCCCTACGCGACGGCTTCCGGCGGTTCGTCGCCGCGCTCCCGGGCCCAGCCGTGCTGTGCGCCGACGACCCCGGCGCCCGCGAGCTCGCCGGCTCGGCCAAGGAGCCGGTGACCTATGGCCTCGACGACGCCGCCGACTTCCGCGTCGTGGACCCCACGCCAGCGGGCACCGGCGTCCGCTTCGCGCTGCATCATGCCGGCGAGCGGGTCGACGTGACCGTGCCTGCGGCGCCGGGCGTGCACAACGCCACAAATGCCGCCGGGGCACTTGCCGTCGCCCACACGCTCGGCGTGCCCCTTGCCGACGGCGCGGCGGCGCTGTCCGCGTTCGCCGGCGTGGCCCGGCGGTTCGAGCTGCGGGGGGAGGCGGACGGCGTGACGGTGGTCGACAGCTACGACCACCTGCCGACCGAGGTGGCGGCCGCGCTCGCGGCGGCGGCGTGGGGGCCGTGGCGCCGCGTGGTGGCGGTGTTCCAGCCCCATCGCTACAGCCGGACCGCGGCGCTCTGGCGCGACTTCGCTCACGCCTTCCGCGACGCCGACCTGCTCGCGGTCACCGACGTGTACCCGGCAGGCGAGGCGCCACGCCCCGGGGTGAGCGGCAAGCTGGTGGTGGACGCGGTGCTCGACGCCCATCCGTGGGCCCACGTGGCGTGGCTGCCGGGGCTCGACGACGTGCTGGCCTGGCTGCGGTCGGTGCTGCGGCCGGGCGATCTCTGCCTCACCCTGGGGGCGGGCGACCTCACCAGCCTCGCCCCGCGGGTCCTCGAGATGCTCGAGGCGCGGGAGGGCCGGGAGGGGCGGGGGGCACACGCGTGAGCGACGGGGTCGACCGCGCGGCGGCGATGCTCGGCGAGCTGGCCCGCCGCGACCTGCCGCTCGGACCGCTGACCACGTACCGGGTCGGGGGTGCGGCCGCGCTCGGCGTGGAGGCGTCGTCGATCGGCGACCTCCGGCGGGTAGCCGAGGCCGCGGCCGCCTCGGGTCTGCCGATCCTGGTGGTGGGCAAGGGGTCGAACCTGTTGGTGGCCGACGCCGGGTTTCCGGGGATCGCGGTGGTTCTCGGCCCGAGGTTCGCGGGCGTCGACGTCGACGGGACGGCCGTCGTGGCCGGTGGTGCTGCGTCACTCCCCGTGGTCGCCCGCCGGACGGTGCGGGCAGGGCTGACGGGCTTCGAGTGGGCCGTCGGGGTGCCCGGATCAATCGGGGGTGCCGTGCGCATGAACGCCGGCGGGCACGGGTCCGACATGGCGGCGTCGCTGGTCGAGGTCCGGGAGATCGATCTCGCCACCGGCGACCAGACGACGGTCGACGCCGCCGGGCTCGAGCTCGGCTACCGGCGCTCGTCGGTGGCGCCGCACCAGGTGGTGGTGGCGGCGACGCTGGCGCTGTCCCCGGGTAACCCGGCGGCGGGCGAGCGCGAGCTGGCGGAGATCGTGGCCTGGCGGCGGGCGAACCAGCCCGGCGGTCAGAACGCCGGGTCGGTCTTCACCAACCCGCCGGGGGACTCGGCGGGGCGGCTGATCGACGCGGCCGGCTGCAAGGGCTTGCGCGTGGGGTCGGCGGAGGTGTCGACCAAGCACGCCAACTTCGTCCAGGCCGACGCCGGCGGTTCGGCCGACGACGTGCGGGCGCTGATGGAGTCGATCCGGCGCCGAGTGTTCGAGCACGCGGGCGTCGACCTGCATCCGGAGACGCGCCTGGTGGGTTTCGCCGAGCATCGAGCTCAACTAGACGTCGAGGGTTGAGGCTTGGCGAGGCCGGGCGACCGAGACAAAGGCCCAGGTCAGGGCACCTTCGACATACGCTCGGGGGCACGCTCGCCGGCGAGATCGGGGGCGGGATCGCGGGGAAAGGAGGCGGCGGGCTCCGTGGTGGTGGATCCCCGCATGCGGTCGCGCCGCATCGCCGTGCAACGCGACGAGGGACGCCGCCGGCTCAAGCGCTTCACGCTCCTGCTCGGTGGCGTGGCCGTCGTGCTGGCCGCCTACGTGGCCACGCAGACGCCGCTCCTCGACGTCGATCGGCTGGTCGTGGACGGCGCCGCCCACACCGACGCCGGCGACATCCGAGCGGCGGCGCGCGTCGAGCCGGGTGACCCGATGATCGGCGTGGACACCGGCGGTGCCGCGGCGCGCACCGAGGAGCTGCCCTGGGTCGAGCACGCGGAGGTGGTCCGCCGCTGGCCCGGCACGATCGAGGTGCGGGTGATCGAGCGGTCACCCGCCGCGGTTGTCGAGGTGACGGATGGCCGCGTCGCACTGGTCGACCCGGGTGGGACGGTCCTGGAGGTCACGAGCCACCCACCGGCCGGGCTGCCGCTCCTGACGGGCGACCCGGGTGTCATCGCGGAGGGAGAGGACCTGGACGCCGACGCCCGCGCCGCGCTCGACCTCCTGGCGGCGGTCGGTGAGCGCCTACGGGGAGTGGTCGTGGCGGTCTCGACCGAGCTCGACGCGGCGTTGAACGACGGCGGGACCATCCGCTTCGGGAGCATTGAGCAGCTCGACGCCAAGATCGTGGCCGTGGAGACCGTTTTGGATGACGTCGACGTGGCCTGCCTGAGACTTCTGGATGTACGAGTTCCCGGCAGTCCGGCCTTGACCCGTCACCAGAGGTGTTCGTAGTCTGCGAGAACAACCAAAGGTAGAGGAAAAGTATCGACCTCCACTTGAGGCTGAGGCGGGATCCGGTGGGGGTCCGGCCTTTGGTACTTTCTGCAAAATCCCTGCTCGGGTCCAATGGCGGTTCCGGCAGGGAGCGATTTCTCCCCGGTGGACCCTGAAGCTGGAGGTGGCACGACCCATGGCCGGCAATCCGCAGAACTACTTGGCCGTGATCAAAGTGGTCGGGATCGGGGGCGGCGGGGTCAATGCCGTCAACCGCATGATCGACGCCGGCCTCAAGGGCGTGGAGTTCATCGCCATCAACACCGACGCCCAGGCGTTGCTCATGAGCGACGCCGACGCCAAGCTCGACATCGGTCGTGAGCTGACGCGCGGCCTCGGAGCCGGCAGCGACCCCGAGGTCGGTCGTCAGGCCGCGGAGGAGCACAGCGAGGAGATCGAGGAGATCCTCAAGGGCGCCGACATGGTCTTCATCACCGCCGGCAAGGGCGGGGGCACGGGCACCGGCGGGGCGCCGGTGGTGGCCGAGATCGCCAAGAGCATCGGCGCGCTCACGATCGGCGTGGTCACGCGGCCGTTCTCGTTCGAGGGTCGCCGCCGGGCAGTGCAGGCCGAGCAGGGCATCCAACGCCTCAAGGAGAAGGTCGACACCCTCATCGTCATCCCCAACGACCGGCTCCTCACGGTCTCCAACGAGAAGACGTCGATGGTCAACGCCTTCAAGATGGCCGACGAGGTCCTGCTCCAGGGGGTGCAGGGCATCACCGACCTCATCACCACCCCCGGCCTCATCAACACCGACTTCGCCGACGTGAAGATGATCATGAGCAATGCCGGCTCGGCGCTCATGGGCATCGGCTACGGATCGGGCGAGGGCCGCGCGCTCCAGGCGTCGCGCAACGCCATCTCGAGCCCCCTGCTGGAGGCGTCGATCGAGGGCGCGCGGGGCATCCTGCTCACGATCGCCGGGGGCAGCGACCTCGGCCTGTTCGAGGTCAACGAGGCGGCCGAGGTGATCCACGGGGTCGCGCATCCCGACGCCAACATCATCTTCGGCTCGATCATCGACGACGAGATGGGCGACGAGGTGCGGGTCACGGTCATCGCCGCCGGTTTCGACCGCTGGGACGATCGCGACCCCACCGGCAGGGGGTCGTTGGCACGCGGCTCCAACGGTTCGAGCGCCGGGTTCGGCCGCTCGGTCGACGACACGACGGGCAGCTTCAGCACGGCGTCGGGGCTCGACGATCTCGACCTCGAGACCGACGACGAGTTCGACGTCCCCTCGTTCCTCAAGTAGTCGGGGTGTGAGACCCCCGGCGGAAACGGCGGCCCTGTCGCACGCGTTGCCCCTCGCCTCGGGGACCGGGCCGGCGCGCGTCGCCCACGTCCGGTTCACGTCGGCCGCCGACGGCGACCTCCGTGTCGATGGTGCCCAGCCGGCCCTCGACGCCCGCCGCCGGGCGCTCGTGGCAGGCCCGTGGACGTGGCTCCGTCAGGTGCACGGCAGCGTTGTCGTGACCGTCGACGCGCCGGGCGCCGCGGCCGGCAGCCGGGCCGACGCCGCGGTCACGGCCGTGGTAGGCGCGCCGCTCGCGGTCCACACGGCCGACTGCGCGGCGGTGGCGCTGGTCGCCGACGGCGGAGACGGCGCAGGCGGCGAGAACGGGGGACTGGTGGCCGCGGTGCACGCCGGGTGGCGTGGGCTGGCGGCCGGAGTCGTCGAACGCGCCGCCGACGCGCTGCGCGACGCCGGTGCGACGGGGCTGCGGGCGGTCGTCGGCCCGTGCATCCATCCTTGCTGCTACGAGTTCGGCGTCGCCGACCTCGACCGCGTAGCCGGCCGCTACGGCGACGGCGTGCGGGCCGTGACGACAACCGGCCGGCACGCTCTCGACCTGCCGGCCGCCGTGGGCCAGGCGCTGGCCGCGGCCGATGCCGACGTGGTCGCCCCGAGCCCGGCCTGCACCGCCTGCGGCACGCCGCCGTTCTTCTCGCACCGGGCCCGGGGCGACACCGCCCGGCAGGCCATGGTCGTGTGGATCGAAGCGGCCTTCAGGGAGCGTCCGTCGAGGGTGACGGGGCAGCAAGGAGCGAGCGACCGAGGCCCGAGCGGCCCGCTGCGAAGCAGCAAGAGCGGGAAGCAATGAGTGTGACCGTCGCGCCCGACGTTGCGGCACGGGCGGCGGCCGTGCGGGCCCGCATCGAGGGCGCGGGTGGCGATCCCGACACCGTGCGCCTGGTGGCCGTGACCAAGGGGTTCGACGCCGCGGTGGTCCGGGCGGCGCTCGCCGCCGGGCTCGTCGACGTGGGGGAGAGCTACGTGCAGGAGCTCGTGGCCAAGGCGGCCGAGCTCGACCGCGATCGATCCGGTGAGCCCCGCCCGCGCTGGCATTTCGTCGGTCGGCTGCAGCGCAACAAGGTGCGTAAGGCGGCGCCCCACGTAGCGCTGTGGCACAGCGTCGACCGGCTCGCGCTCGGTGCCGAGATCGCCCGCTGCGCGCCTGGGGCGTCGGTGTTGGTGCAGGTGAACGCGTCGGGGGAGGCGACCAAGGCGGGGTGCCCGCCGTCCCAGGCGCCGGGGCTGGTCGACGGGCTGCGTGACCTCGGCCTCGACGTGCAGGGACTCATGACGATCGCGCCGGCCGGCCCCGCCGCGGCCGCCCGCGCGACGTTCCGCAGCCTGCGCGAGGTCGCCGGGTCGCTGGGTCTCCGGGAGCTGTCGATGGGTATGTCGGGCGATCTCGAGGTGGCCGTGGAGGAGGGGGCCACGATGGTGCGTGTCGGTACCGACCTGTTCGGTCCGCGCCCCGATCCACCTGGGGCGCGACACTAGGTTTCCAGATCCAGCCGTGGAGGACTCATGGCATCGATGTGGCGCAAGGCGATGCTCTACCTCGGGCTCGGCCCGGACGACGAGTACGACGATTTCGACGTCACCGGCGAGCACCAGCAACCGGCCGCCCCCACCGGGGGGTCGCGCCCTTCGCGGCGCACGAGCGCGGGCTCGAGCCAACGCGACCCGGAGCCCACGGGCTCGGTGCGCACGCTGCCCCCGTCGTCGGGCGACGACCCCACCGGCAACGGCAACGGCAACGGGGGCGTGCATGCGGGCGGTCGCGACCCCGGCGGCGAGTCGTCGCTGGCGACCCGACGGGCCGACGCCGAACGCGGCGGCCGACGGCGTTCGGCGGTCGTGCGTCCGCTGCCGGCCGGCTCGACCAAGCCGTTCGTCGTCGGGCCCACGTCGTTCAACGACGCGCAGGACGTCGCCGACAAGTTCAAGGTCAACGTGCCGGTGATCCTCAACCTGCAGGGCGTCGAGCGCGACCTGTCACGCCGAATCATCGACTTCGCCAGCGGGCTCTGCTACGGCCTCGGCGGCCAGATGGAGCGCGTCGCCAACCACGTCTATCTTCTGACTCCCAGCGACGTCGAGGTCTCGCTCGAAGAGAGGCGCCGCCTCCGCGAGCGGGGCTACGAAGCCTGACCCCCACCCCCGCCAGCACGACAACCGCCGGGAGCCCGCCCACTCGTGACCAGCATCCTCTGCATCGCGATCAACCTCTTCATGCTGGTCCTGTTCATCCGGATCATCATGAGCTGGTTCCTGCCGACGCCGGGCACGACCTACGCCCAGATCTACGACGTGTTCCACCGGGTCACCGAGCCGGTGCTCGCCCCCGTTAGGCAGCTGATCCCCCCGGTCCGCATGGGCATGGGCGGGCTCGACCTGTCGCCGATCGTGGTGTTCCTGGTGCTCATCTTCGTGTCGCGTCTCATCGGCTGCTGACCACCGGAACCGCCCTGCTCGTGGCGCGACGCCGTGGGGCTTGACCGGGTTCGTTACTCTGTCGCGCCATGGAACTGACGCCGCAGACGCTTCACGCCGTCGAGTTCAGGGAGGCGCGCCGTGGGGGCTACAACACCCGCGACGTCGACGACTTCCTCGAGCGCGTGGCCGCAGGTGTCGCCAACCTGCACGACCGCCTGCGCGAGATCGCGTCTCGGGCCGAGGCGGCCGAGGCCAGGCTCCTCGATGCGCAGCACCAGATCGACGAGCTGCAGCGCCGCCCGCCGGCCGCCTCGTCCTCGATGATGGCCCCCGCGGCGCCCCCGCCGCCGTCGGTCAACGACACCGAGGACACCCTTCGCCGCACGCTGGTGCTCGCCCAGCGCACGGCCGACGCCACCATCAAGGAGGCCAAGCAGGAAGCCAACCGCCTGCTGGGCGAGGCCCGCGACGAGGCGGCCCGCACCCGGGCCGCGGCCGAGGATGAGGCGCGTCGGGGCGCCGACCACGCCCGGTTGTCGGCCGAGGCCGAGATCGACGAACTGATCGGCGAACGAGAGGCGCTGAAGTCCGACATCGACGCCCTGCGCAGTCACATCGACGACCAGCGCGACCACATCCGCGCCGGCATCGACGAGCTGCGCCGTGTGCTCGACGACCCGCACACCTTCTCGCCGTTGCCCGCCCCACCGCTGGCCGACGTCGAGCGCGGGGGCACGTCGCCGACGATGATGCCGGCGGCCCCGCCCATGCCGCCCGAGCCCGACAACGGCCACATCGCCGCCCCGGACGCAGGCTCGCCCGTCGCCCCGGGTACCCGGGTGGCCTCGCTGGAGGAGGCGCCGGAGACGCCGCCCTCGCAGCCGATGCCGTTCCCCCGGCCCGACGAGGCCCGGGGGCCGTGGCTGCCGTCGGAGTTGCGCACGTCGCCCGGCGACGAGCCGCCGCCTCCGCTGCCCCGGCGGGGCGCCGGCCCCAACGGCGCACCGCCGGTGCCGGGCGGCCCCGGCGACGCGGGAGGACGGCCGAGCGAGTGGGGCCGGTCGGTGTTCGACACCGAGGTCCCCGAGGGCCCCGAGGTCCCGGAGACGCCCTAGCGCCGGCACGCCCGCTGGCTAGCGCTTCTCGATGGTGACCCGCACCGTGTGGCCGTCGATCGTCAGCTCGTGGGCATGGGCGCCGCCTGAGGCCACGCTGAGCTCGACGGCCAGCACCTCACCCTTGACGTAGTCAACGTGCGCGGCCAGCGCCGCCGCGACGCCGTCGTCGGCGTCGATGGTGATGCCGACCCGGTCGGCGATGTCGAGCCCGACCTCCTTGCGCAGGTCGTTGAGGCTGCGGACCAGCTCGCGGGCGAGCCCCTCGCACCGCAGGGCGTCGTCGAGCTCGAGGTCGAGCGCCACCGCCCAGCCCCCGTCCTCGGCGAGGGCGAACGCATCGTGCCGGGTGGCCCGCACCTCGACCTCGTCGGCCGTGAGGCGCTGGCCGGCCACCTCGATCGCACCGTCGGCCGCGAGCTGCCGCTGGAGCTCGGACCCGTCGGCCTCCGCCAGGGCCCGCCTGACGTCGTTGACCTTGGGGCCGAGGCGCGGCCCGAGCGCCCGGAAGTTGGGTACCACCGTCCACGACATGAGCCCCGACAGCGTGTCGACGTTGTCGAGCGCCTTGACGTTGAGCTCGGCGGCGATCTCGGCGAGCACCTCGTCGCCCAGCGTGATGCCGGGGTGGAGCAGGAGCGCCCGCGGCAGCGGTTGGCGCACCTTGACCTTGGCGTCGGTCCGCGCCGCCCGCCCCAGGGCGACCAGTCGTCGGGCCGCGTCCATCTGCGTGCCCAGCGCCGCGTCGCGTGCGCCCGAGCGAACCGGCCAGTCGGACAGGTGCACCGAGGACTCGCCGGTGAGGGCCACGTAGAGCTCGTCGGCCAGGAAGGGGCAGAACGGCGCCAGGAGCTGGCTGGTGACCACCAGGGCGTGGTGCAGCGTGGCGTGGGCCTCGGCGTCGCTCG
>OCZS010000333.1_pt1 | contig 15363 bp, 21 predicted proteins | sample 1539071 | NCBI WGS metagenome assembly OCZS01 (sample SAMEA3113584, study PRJEB22503) | soil metagenome
GGCGCAGCTCCCTGGCGATGGCCAGGTCCCGGCGGGCGTGCCCGAGCCCGATCGGTGAGGACAGGTACAGGGCCCGCTTTGGGCGCCGCAGGGCCCGGGTCCAGGTCCGCGTGGCCGGGGCCGTCTCGGCCACCCCGGCGAACTCGGCCACCAGGGTGTTGACCGCGACCGGGTCGCGCGCGTGGGGCGCGTGCCCGGCCCCCTCCAGCAGGACCAGCCGCCCCCCGAGCTCGGCGGCCAGGGCCGCCCCGACGCCGGGGGCGACCTGCTCGTCGTCGGTCCCGTGGAGCACCAGCACCGGGCAGCGGACCTTCGGGCAGAGCGCGGCCACCTCGGCCGGTTCGATGATCTTGGTCTCCCAGCCGCGGAACCCGGCCAGGATCGTCTCCATCTCGGTGTCCAGCCCCCAGCCGACGCAGTCCTCGATCTGCTTGGTCGAGTGCGGCTCGGTGAGGCACTTGGCGAAGAAGAACTCGAGGTACCCGGGCCAGTCGCGCAGCCAGTAGCCGCGGGTCTCCTTGGCCCAGCCCTCGTCGGTGCCGGGGTCGGCGTCGAACGGGTAGTCGCCGTGGGCCCGCTTGTCCAGGGGCAGGGCGGGGGCGATGAAGACCAGCCCGGCGACCCGCTCGGGGTGCTCGGCGGCCAGGATCAGCGACTCGCCCATGTCGCACCACGAGACCACCACCGCCCGGTCGACCCCGGCCGCGTCGAGCACGGCCAGGGCGTCGGCGGCGAACTCGCGGCGGCGGTAGGCCTCGAAGTCCCCCGGGCGGTCGGAGCGGCCGTTGCCCCGGGGGTCGAAGGCGACCACCCGGCAGTGCCTGGCCAGGTACGGGATCTGGCCCTTCCAGAACCGGGAGTGAACGATCTCCCAGGTCGGCGGGAGCAGGATCGCCCGCTCCCCGATGCCGTACCGCTCCCAGAACACCCGGACGCCGTCCCGCTCGACGTACCCCTCCTCGTCGGGGTGGCGGGCCCGGGTCTGCTCGGGCGCCGACAGCATCGTGGTCATCTGACGATCCCTCCGAGCGACTCGACGAACTCGCGGATGAGCAGGTTGACCCGCACGGGGTCGCGGGCCTGGGGCAGGTGGCCCGACCCGGCCAGGGTGACCAGGCGCCCGCCGGTGGCCTCGGCCAGGGCCGCCCCCTGGGCGTGGGGCCGGATCGCGTCCTCGTCCCCGTGGATCACCAGCGCCGGGCAGCGGACGCGGGCGCAGCAGTCCCGGAAGCTCTCCAGCCCGCACAGCAGCAGGCCCTGCTGGGCGTCGGCCAGGGTCTCGGGCGCGATCTCCAGCCCCCAGCCGACGCAGTCCTCGATCTGCTTGGTCGAGTGGGCCTCGGTCAGGCACCTGGCGAAGAAGAACTCCAGGAAGCCGGAGTAGTCGCGCAGCCAGTAGTGCAGGTTGTACCTGGCCCAGCCCTCGTCGGTGGCCAGCGGCTCCAGGAAGGAGTGGACGGCCCGCTCGGGATGGGGCGGGGCCAGGCCGACGGCCGGCCCGATGGCGACCAGCCCGGCCACCCGGTCGGGGTGGTCGGCGGCCAGCACCGTCGCCCACAGGGCCCCGCAGGAGACCCCGGCGACCACGGCCCGCCGCGTCCCGGTCGCGTCCATGACGGCCAGGGCGTCGGCGGCGAACTCCCGCTCGGTGTAGGCGGCGGCCCCGGCCGGGCGGTCCGAGCGCCCGTTGCCGCGGCCGTCGAAGGTCAGCACCCGGAAGTGGCGGGCCAGGTACGGGATCTGGGCCTTCCAGTGGCGTGAGTGGACGATCGACCAGGTGGGCAGGAGGAGCACGGTCGGCTCGCCGTCGCCGTAGCGCTCCCAGAACAGGCGCACGCCGTCCCGCTCGACATATCCCTCGGCGTCGGGGTAGCGGGCGCGGGTCTGCTCCGGGCCCGTCCGGGGGCGGGACGGCGCCCGGACCGCGGTCACGGCCGGCCTCCGGCGGCCAGCGATTCGGCGAACTCGCGGACGAGCAGGTTCACCTTGACCGGGTCGCGGGCCATGGGGATGTGGCCGGCGCCCCCCACGATCACCAGGGCCCCGCCGGTGGCCTCGGCGAGGAGGTCGCCGCCGCGCATCGGGCTGATCCTGTCCCTGTCCCCGTGGATCACCAGCGTCGGGACCCGGGCCCGCCCGCACCAGGCGCGCAGGGTCGCCTCGTCGGGGCAGGGGGCGGCGACCTCGGCCAGCAGGACCTCCGGCGAGGTCTCCAGCCCCCAGCCGACGGCGTCCTCGATCTGCTTGGTCGAGTGGGGCTCGGTGAAGCACTGGGAGAAGAAGAACTCGAGGAAGTCCCGGTAGTGGTCCAGCCAGTAGTAGCGGTTGTACCTGGCCCAGCCCTCGGTCGAGGTGTACGGCTCGTCGAAGGGGTGCCCGGTGTCCTCCCACTCCTGGCCCAGCTCCAGCGTTGGGCCGATGAACACGTTCCCGAGCACGCGGTCGGGCCGGTTGCCCAGCAGCCACAGCGCCCACTGGGAGGCCATCGAGAGCGAGACCACGACCGCCCGGCCGGTGCCGGTGGCGTCCAGCACCGCGGCCGCGGCCCGGCCCTCGGCCTCGTAGCCGTAGGGGCCGGGGTCCTCGGGCCGGTCCGAGCGGCCGTTGCCCGGCCCGTCGTAGGTGACCACCCGGAAGTGGCGGGCCAGGTACGGGACCTGCGCCTTCCAGAAGCGGCTGTGGATGACCGTCCAGGTCGGCAGGAGCAGCAGGGTCGGCTGGCCGTCGCCGAAGACCTCCCAGTGGAGCTTGACCCCGTCGAGGTGGACGAGCCCGTCGGCGTCCGGTTCCCGTGCGCGCATGGCTCAGCTTGCGCCGCGGTCCCGGTTCCTGGCCAGCCGCTCCCTGGTGCCGGCCAGCCAGGCCCGGCCGAAGGCCGCGGCCAACGAGAGCCCGCCGCCGGCGAGCAGGAGCAGCGGAGCCAGCGCCTGCTCACCGGCATGGTGGGCCAGAGGATGCATCGTCCTTCCTCTCCTCTCGCGGGTCAGCGGGTGAAGCAGTAGGAGTCGCTGGAGGCGTCGCCGCCCTGGAGGCGGGTCTGGTGGACCCGCAGGCCGCGGAAGTCGTCCCCGTTGGGGAAGAACCCCGGGTCGGCGGTCAGGCCGCCGCCGTCGACGTCGGCGTCCAGCTTGGCCATCCAGGCCCCGACCCCGTCGGGGTAGAAGATGTCGTCCCAGACGGCGTACAGCGAGTTGGTCACGTACACCCGCCGACCGTCCCGGCTGACCTCCACCATCTGGGGCCCGCCGGCAAGCCGCTGGTCGGGCGCGCCCGGGTGCGGCTGGCGGCCGACGATCCCCCGAGGCGGACCGAGCCGGTCTCGCGCGGGTTGGACAGGTCGCTGACGTCGTACTGCTTGAGTTCCCCGGTGCCCCAGCACGACACGTACAGCCAGCGGTCATCCACCGACAGGTCGATGTCGCTGATCAGCGGGGGCACGGCCCCGAACGGCTTGAGGGCGGGCGGGAGCAGCTCGGGGTCGGCCGGCTCGGCCGGGATGGTGATGACCTTGTTGGCCACCCACCGGTCCCCGTCCTTCTGCCACAGGAAGATCGACCCGGAGAGGTCCTCGACGCTGATGACCACGCCGACGAACCCCCAGGTCTTGGACGGGTCGTGGGCCGGTCGGAGCTCCAGCACCATCTGGTGGGCGTCGCCCAGGTCGATCCGCTGGGTCAGCTTGCGCTCGGACATGCTCCAGAAGTTGAGGTGGTGCCCGAAGCGGCGGCCCAGCAGGTCCTCGGGGTTGAGCCCGTTCTCGATCATGGACGGGGTGGCCCACTCCGAGGTGACCACGGTGTCGTGGTTGAGGTGCCACCACACGTCGTAGCCGAAGAACTGGTCGCCGCGGTCGTGCTCCCAGGCGCCGATCACGTCGAAGGTGTCGTGGTCGAGCAGGGCGACCCCGCCGGGCCCGTCGTTGCCGTTGGCCCCGCCGAGGTTCGACATGAAGATCCCGCCGGGCCCGCAGTGGACGGTGTGGGGCCGGGAGTAGCCGGCCTTGGCGGCCAGCTCCTCGGCCTCGATGGCCCGGACGACCCGGGGGTTGCGGGGGTCGGGCTTGGTGTCCAGCACATAGGTCCGCGAGGACCGGAGCCCGGGGACGATCAGGTAGCGGCGTTCCAGCGGCCCGTTGTCCCCGTGGCCGGCGTGGCAGAGCGCGCTCGAGCAGGCGTTCCAGCCGAAGTGGTGGAGCTCGTTGCCGGCGGTGGGCAGCTCGCTCCAGCCGACCACCCGGCCGTGGCTGGAGGAGGACGGGTCGCAGTCGATCACGGCCATGGCGTCCTTGGCCCGGCCGGCCGGGTCGTAGGCGGCGACGTAGGCGAGCTGCTCCGGCGGCGCGGCCACGGCCTCGCCCGGGGTCCGGTAGAAGGTGGGATCGACCTGCTGCTGCATACTCCTGCTCCTCTCTCGGTCGGTCGACCGAACTTGCGGGAGTGTGCAACACTCTGCCAGGTATGTCAACATCGGTCGTACGACCGACCCAGGGTAGTGTCCACGAGGAAGGAACAGCCGTGGTGGACGTGGCGACCGACACCCGCACGCGCATCATCGAGGCCACCCGGAGCCGCCTGCTGGCCGACGGCTACGCCGGCCTCTCCACCCGCAAGGTGGCCGAGGAGGCGGGGGTGCCGCTGAGCCAGCTCCACTACCACTTCGGCTCCAAGGGCGCGCTCATCATCGCCCTGTTCACCGAGGAGAACGACCGCCTGCTGGAGCGCCAGTCCCGCATGTACGCCCAGGACAAGCCGCTCTGGCAGCGCTACGAGCAGGCCTGCGACTTCCTCGAGGACGACCTGGAGTCGGGCTACGTGCGCGTGCTCCAGGAGATGCTGGCCGCCGGCTGGTCCAACCCCGAGATCGGCGACGTGGTCCGCGACCTGCTCACCGACTGGTACGTGCTCCTGGCCGAGGTGGCCCGCGAGGCCGAGCGCCGCTTCGGCTCCCTCGGGCCCTTCACCCCCGAGGAGTTCGCCACCCTGGTCGCCAACGCCTTCATCGGCTCCGAGGCCCTGCTGCTGCTCGGGTTCGAGCGCCCGGTGATGCCGATCCGCTCCGCCCTGCGCCGCATCGGCCTCCTCATCCGCGAGCGCGAGGAGGGAGCTGATCCATCGGTGGGGCACCAAGCGCCCCCCCGAACCCCCCCGAACCGTGCCGCCGACGGCCCCGTTGTTGCTGGCTAGGCGACGTTTTGGTATCTTGTGCATCCGGCCCGGCTACCGCCAGGCCTTTGCGCTGTGGGCACAGCCCTGGCGCTCCCCATGTTCCAACGAGCAACCAGGCACGGTGCTTGCCGTGCGCGAAGCCTGACGAGGTGAAGGGAAGAGCTTGCCGAAGAAGGACGGCGCCATCGAGGTCGAGGGGACCGTCGTCGAGCCCCTCCCGAACGCCATGTTCCGGGTGGAGCTGGCCAACGGCCACCGCGTCCTGGCGCACATCTCCGGGAAGATGCGCATGCACTACATCCGCATCCTCCCCGGCGACCGGGTGGTCGTCGAGCTGTCTCCCTACGACCTCAACCGAGGCCGGATCACCTACCGGTACAAGTAGGAAGTGACATGAAGGTCAAGCCGTCGGTCAAGAAGATCTGCGAGAAGTGCAAGACCATCCGCCGCCACGGCGTGGTGATGGTCATCTGCAGCAACCCCCGCCACAAGCAGCGGCAGGGCTGATCGCAGGGCCTGGAGGTACCGAGCACACATGGCACGAATCGCCGGCGTCGACCTCCCCCGCGAGAAGCGGGTGGAGATCGGCCTCACCTACATCTTCGGCCTCGGCCGGACCCGCGCCATCGAGACGGTCAAGGGGACCCGGGTGAACCCCAACACCCGCGTCCGCGACCTGTCCGAGGAGGAGGTCGTCCGCCTCCGGGAGTGGATCGACTCCCACTACAAGGTCGAGGGCGACCTGCGCCGTGAGGTCCAGCAGGACATCAAGCGCAAGATCGAGATCGGCTGCTACCAGGGCATCCGGCACCGCCGGGGGCTGCCGGTGCGCGGCCAGCGCACCCACACCAACGCCCGCACCCGCAAGGGCCCCAAGAAGACCGTCGCCGGCAAGAAGAAGGCCACGAAGAAGTAAAAGGAGTCGGGAGACTTGCCACCGAAGAAGTCCGGGGCCAAGAAGCCCCGGCGTCGCGAGAAGAAGAACATCGCGCACGCCCACGCCCACATCAAGTCCAGCTTCAACAACACGATCGTGACCATCACCGACCCCCAGGGCAACACGATCGCGTGGGCGACGTCGGGCAACGTCGGGTTCAAGGGCTCGCGCAAGTCGACCCCGTTCGCGGCCCAGCTCGCGGCCGAGCAGGCCGCCCGCCGGGCCCAGGAGCACGGCGTCCGCAAGGTCGACGTGTTCGTCAAGGGCCCCGGCTCCGGCCGGGAGACGGCCATCCGCTCCCTGCAGGCCACCGGCCTGGAGATCCAGGGGATCCAGGACGTCACCCCCGTCCCCCACAACGGCTGCCGCCCGCCCAAGCGGCGCCGCGTCTGAGAGAGCGAGCAGAAATTGGCGAGATACACCGGCCCTGACTGCAGGCTCTGCCGGCGCGAGAAGACCAAGCTCTTCCTCAAGGGCTCCAAGTGTGAGAGCCCCAAGTGCCCGGTGGAGAAGCGACCCTACCCGCCCGGTGAGCACGGCCGCGGCCGGCTCAAGGAGAGCGAGTACAACCTGCAGCTCCGGGAGAAGCAGAAGGCCCGTCGCATCTACGGGATCCTTGAGAAGCAGTTCCACAACTACTACGTCGAGGCGGCCCGCCGGAAGGGCATCACCGGCGAGACCCTGCTCCAGCTGCTGGAGACGCGGCTGGACAACGTGGTCTACCGGGGCGGGCTGGCCCGCTCCCGCGACCAGGCGCGCCAGCTGGTCCGGCACTCGCACGTGACCGTCAACGGCAAGAAGGTCAACATCCCTTCCTACCAGGTCAAGCCGGGCGACGTCGTCCAGGTCAAGGAGCGCATGCGCCAGAACCTGAACGTGCACGAGTCGATCCAGCTGCAGACCGGCCGGCCCCAGCCGGGCTGGCTCGAGCTGAACGCCGGCGAGGCCAAGCTGACCGTCAACAGCCTGCCCTCCCGGGACCAGGTCGAGGTGCCCATCCAGGAGCAGCTGATCGTCGAGCTCTACTCCAAGTAGCAAGTAGCGACCACGAGGGCTTCCCCGAGTCATATGGCGGGCCGGGGAGCCGGAGGTGAACACCGTACCCATGGAGATCTCGCGCCCACGCATCGAGTCCAACCCGCTGTCGGACACCCGCTCGCGCTTCATCATCGAGCCGCTGGAGCCCGGCTTCGGCTACACGCTCGGCAACTCGCTGCGCCGCACCCTGCTGTCGTCCATCCCGGGCGCCGCCGTCACCTCGATCAAGATCGACGGCGTCCTGCACGAGTTCTCGTCCATCCAGGGCGTGAAGGAGGACGTCACCGACGTCATCCTCAACGTCAAGGAGCTGCGCCTGCGCTCGGAGACCAACGAGCCGGCGACCATGTTCCTGCGCTCCACCGGCCCCGGTGACGTGACCGCGGCCGACATCGTGCCCCCGGCCGACATCGACGTCATCAACCCCGAGCTGCACCTGGCCACCCTGAACGCCAAGGCCAAGCTGGAGATGGAGCTGCGGGTCGAGAAGGGCCGCGGCTACCGGCCGGCCGAGCGCAACAAGTCGGCCTCCGACGAGATCGGCCGCATCCCGGTCGACTCGATCTTCTCGCCGGTGCGCCGGGTCAGCTACACCGTCGAGGCCACCCGCTCGGGCGAGATGACCAACTACGACCGGCTGATCCTGGACGTCGAGACCGACGGCTCGCTGTCCCCCGAGGACGCGCTGGCCTCGGCCGGCGGGACCCTGCGCGAGCTGGTCAGCCTGTTCGCCGACCTGACCGGCGGCGGCGAGGGCCTCTCGCTCGGCCCGGCCGAGCAGACCGGCCCCCTGGGGGCCAACCTGGACACGCCGATCGAGGAGCTCGACCTGTCGGTCCGCTCCTACAACTGCCTGAAGCGCGAGGGCATCACCACGGTCGGCGAGCTGGTCACCAAGTCCGAGGCCGACCTGCTCGACATCCGCAACTTCGGCGCCAAGTCGATCGACGAGGTCCGCGAGAAGCTTCAGGAGCTCGGCCTTTCGCTGAGGGAGGAATAACCGTATGCCGACCCCGACCAAGGGGCCTCGCCTGGGCGGGGGACCGGCCCACGAGAAGCTGATCATCTCCAACCTGGCCCGGGCCCTGTTCTCCGAGGGCCGCATCCGCACCACCGAGGCCAAGGCCAAGCGCCTGCGGCCGCAGGCCGAGCGGCTGATCACCTTCGCCAAGCGCGGCGACGTGGCCAGCCGCCGCCAGGTCCTCACCGTGGTCCGGGACAAGGCGGTCGTGCACACCCTGTTCGCCGAGATCGCCCCCCGGTTCGCCGACCGCCAGGGTGGCTACACCCGCATCCTCAAGCTCGGCCCCCGGCCGGGCGACGGCGCCCCCATGGTCCTGATCGAGCTGGTCGAGCAGGGCGAGGCCGAGCGGCCCAGCGGTGACGCCGAGGACGGCGGCCGCCGCCGCCGCTTCGGCCGCCGCGGCGCCCGGGCCGAGGCCGCCCCCGAGGGCGCCAACCGGGCCGAGCGCCGCGCCGCCCTCCGCCGCCGCGGCCCCGCGGTCGACACCGAGGCCGCCCTGGCCGGCGAGGAGCTCGACGACGACACCGAGCTCGACGAGGAGCGCCCAGCCGTTCCCACCGACGCCGAGGTCGAAGCCGGCGCCACCGCCGTCGGCGAGGAGGTCGACGAGGTCGAGGTCGACGAGGTCGAGGTGGAGGACGAGGTCGAGGCCGAAGGCGAGGTCGAGGCGGAAGCCGACGAGGCCCCGTCCGGCGACGCCGACACGGCCGTCGAGCCCGGCGTCACCGAGTCCGGCGTCGACGAGTCCGAGCCCGCCTCCGCCCAGGCCGACGACGACGCCGCCGAGACCGCCGACGAGGACGAGGACCAGGACCGCAAGTAGTCCCATGGGCGCCGACCGCGACGACGTCGGGTCGGCGCCCGTCCATCCTCGCCCCGACGGGTCGTCGCCCGGTCACCCAGGGCCCGCCCGGCCCAGCGTCGAGCGCCCCGACCCACCCGGTGTCCGCGACCCCGGACCCGATGGGGCCGTGCGGCGGTTGCGGCTGGTGGTGGCCTATGACGGGGGGCCGTTCTCGGGGTTTGCCCGGCAGCGCGAACAGCGGACCGTGCAGGGCGACCTGGAGGCCGCGCTGGAGCGGCTGGCCAAGCGGCCGGTGACGACCGTCGGGGCGGGCAGGACCGACGCCGGGGTGCATGCCCGCGGGCAGGTGGTGCATGCGGATGTGCCGGCGCGGCTCGACCCCGAGCGGGTGCGGCGGGCGCTGAACGGGCGGCTCAAGCCGGAGATCACCGTCCGCGAGGTCGCCTGGGCGCCGCCCGGGTTCGATGCCCGGCACTCGGCCCGGCGGCGGACCTATGTCTACCGGATCGACGACTCGGGCGACCCCGACCCGCTGCTCCGCGGGTTCGTGCTCGCCTGGCCCCGGCCGCTCGACCTGCACCGCATGCGCGAGGCGGCCGGCCCGCTGGTCGGCGAGCACGACTTCGCCGCCTTCTGCCGCGGCCGGGCCGGGGCCACGACCACCCGCCGGCTCCGCTCGCTGGGGATCCGGCGGCGGAAGGGGCTGGTCGAGGTCCGCCTGGTCGCCGACGCCTTCTGCTGGCAGATGGTCCGGGGGATCGTCGGCCACCTGCTGCTGGCCGGCGACGGCCGCCGCGACCCGGCGTCCACGGTCGCCGTGCTGGCCGCGGCCGACCGCTCCCGGGCCGGCAACATCGCCCCCGCCCACGGCCTGGTCCTGGAGTCGGTGACCTACCCCCGGATCAGGTCCGAAGGTAGGACGCGCCGTTGACATCGACCACGGCGCCGGTCGTGGACTCGGCTCCTGGCGTGGCCAGGAACACCACCACCCTGGCCACCTCCTCCGGGGTCGACGCCCGGTTCAGGGGGCTCTGGGCGCGGATGGCGTCCCCGCCGGCGCCCTCCAGGAACGGCGCGGCCATGTCGGTCTCCACGAACCCGGGCGCGACCGTGGTCACGTAGATCCCATGACCGCCGAGAGCCCGGGCCATCGACTGCCCCAGGCTGTTCAGTCCCGCCTTGCTCGCCCCGTAGGCCGGGTGGTCGGGCTCTCCCCGGAACGCGCCCCGTGAGGAGATGTTCACGATCCGGCCGCCGCCGGCGGCGGCCATGTGCGGGGCCACGGCATGGATGAGGTTGGCCGGGCCGATCAGGTTGGTGTCGATCGTTCGTCGCCAGACCCGCCGCCACTCCACGGGGCTGGTCGTCAGCACCGGATGCTCCTCGTAGATCCCGGCGTTGTTCACCAGCACGTCGACCCGGCCGAGCTCGCCGACGACCCGCCCGACCAGCGACCAGGCCTGCTCCGGGTCGGCGAGGTCCGCCTGCACCGCCAGATGGCCACGGCCTCCGAGGGCGGCGAGGGTGTCGCCGGCCGCCCGCCGGTCGGCCCGGAACTGGACGGCGACCGAGGCCCCGCGGGCCGCGAACTGCACGGCCACGGCACGGCCGATCCCGCGCGAGCCGCCGGTGACCAGCACCACCTTGCCCTCGAAGTCGGGCTGCGGCGCCGCCGGCCCGGGCCGGCTCATCTGCCCGCCCGGCGGCAGTAGCAGCGCAGGTTCCGGACGTCGTAGCAGGAGATGTCGATGTCGGTGAACCCGTTGGCGGCCAGCAGCTGGCCCAGCCAGGCGTCGTCGAACATGGCGTGGTGGGCGTTCCAGATCCAGCGGGGCACGCCGCGCTCGTCGGTGCCCTTGTGGGCCGGGCGGTCCATGTGCCCGCCCAGCAGCCAGTAGTTCGCCTCAAGGGTCGAGTAGTCGCCCTCGACCCACCGGGTCACGATGTAGCGGGCGTCCGGCACCCCGATGTCGACCCGGGCCCCCGGGGCCAGCACCCTGGCCCACTCCCGCAGGGTCGGCTCGACCAGCTGGAAGCTCTGGTGCTCGAGCACGTGGTTGGCCCGCAGGGCGCTGACGCTCCCGTCCGCGAACGGCAGCCGGTCCAGCTGGCACACGACCTGGATCCCGGGCAGGGGCAGCACGTCGGTGTGCACCTCGTACTCCGGGCTCGGCCGCTCCCCGGCCCCGATCTCGACCCGCACCGACCCCTCCTCGCCTCGGCCGCCTCGCCGGGTTGTTGCCACCGCCCCGGCCCCCGGTAAACCTCGGCGGGCCGATGTAGGGTGCCCGGGAGATGCCCACCGCCTGTGTCGCCCACGTCGGCTCGGCCGCCTGGGAGCGCCTCCCCGAGGCCCTCCGGCTGCTGCGCGGCCAGTTCGGGCGGGTGCCGGTGTACCCGGCCGGCGACCCCGGCGACGCCGAGGCCCTGGCCGCCGAGCTGGCTCCCGAGGTCGACGTGCTGCTGGTGTTCGGCGGCGACGGCACCGTCCACGAGGTCGCCAACGGCCTCCCCCTGGGCGGCGACGGCCCCCTGGTCGCCCTCCTGCCCGCCGGCACCGGCAACGACCTGGCCCGGGCGATCGGCATGCCCCCCGACCCGGTGGCCGCGGCCACCGAGCTTGCCGGGGCCCGGGCCCGCCCCCGTTCCCTCGACCTGCTCGACTGCGGCTCCCGGCGCGCCGCCAACGGCATCAACGCCGGCTTCGCGGCCGCCGCCACCGACGTGCTGTCCCGCCGGGTCAAGAAGGCCCTCGGCCCGGCCGCCTACCTGGTCGGCGGGATCCGCGCCGGCATCGACCCGCCCACCTGGCCGGCCCGGGTCGAGGCCGACGGCCGCGTGGTCGAGGGCGAGGCCCTGGCCGTGGTCGTCGGCAACGGCGGCTCCTTCGGCGGCGGGCGCTGGCTGCTCCCGGACGCCGACGTCGGCGACGGCCTGCTCGACGTGCTGGTCGTCCCGGCCGCCGTCTCCAAGGCCCGGCTGGCCCGCCACCTGGCCATGGACCGCCGCCTGCCCCGCGACCTGCCCCGCCTCCGCGGCCCGGAGGTCACCGTGGTCACCGAGATGCCCTGCCGCCTCGACGGCGAGCCCGCCCCGACCCCCGGGTCGATCACGGTCCTGCCCGCCGCCTGGCAGGTCCTAGCCCCGGTCTGAGGCCAGCCAGGCCGGGAGGCGGTCCAGGCAGTCGGTCCAGCCCTGGACGTGGTCGTCGCGGGTGGCGTCGTCGGCGAAGCCCTCGTGGCGCAGGGCCAGGCCGGTGCCGCCCTCGCCGGAGGGGACGAGCTCGACCGTGACCAGCGTCTCGGCGTCCTCCCCGTCCCAGCTCCAGGTGCAGGCCAGCCGGTGCGGCGGGTCCAGCTCGAGGTACCGCCCGGACACGGCGATCCCGGCCCCCGGCCCGTCGATCCGGTAGCCCCCGCCCACCGCCAGGTCGACCTCGGCGGCGGGCTCAAGGCGCGGCGGCCAGAACCAGGCGGTCAGCGCCGCCGGGTCGGTCAGGGCCCGCCAGACCCGCTCCGGCGGGGCATCCAGGTCGCGCTGCAGCACCAGCTCGGCGGTCATCGCTCCTCCGGGGCCGAAAGTTGACCAAACGGCCTGGTCACCGCTAGCCTTGACAGTCGGTTCACTCGACGCTGCGGCAGGACAGGACATGCCCGGCGCCACACTTCCGAATCGTAACGGAGTTGCCCGCATGCCTTCGCCAGCAAGCCGAACGTTCTCGCCGCGAGCGCGGGACCTGACCCGCGACTGGTACGTCGTCGACGCCGACGGCCAGGTCCTCGGCCGGCTGGCCGCCCAGGTGGCCCGCATCCTGCGCGGCAAGCACAAGCCGATCTACGCCCCCCACGTCGACACCGGCGACCACGTGATCATCATCAACGCGGCCAAGGTCCGGCTCACCGGGCGCAAGCGCGAGCAGAAGGTCGCCTACCGCCACTCGGGCTACCCGGGCGGCCTCAAGGAAACGCCGTACACCGTGCTGCTCGCCGAGCGGCCCTCCCGCGCGGTCGAGAAGGCCGTCCGGGGGATGCTGCCCCGCAACCGGCTCGGGCGGCAGATGCTCTCCAAGCTCAAGGTCTATGACGGGCCGACCCACCCGCACGCCGCGCAGCTGCCGGTGCCGCTGGACGTGACGGCAACCGTCAAGCAGGAAGGATAGGAGGACACCTCGTTGGCTGCTCCAGCACAGCTGGCCCGGGGCACCGGCCGCCGCAAGGAGGCCGTGGTCCGGGTACGGCTGATCGAGGGGACCGGCACGTTCAAGCTCAACGGCCGCCCGCTCGAGGACTACTTCCCCAACCCGGCCCATCGCCGGCTCGTCACCGAGCCGCTGCGGGTCACCAACACCCTCGAGCGCTACGACGTGCTCGCCAACCTCGACGGCGGCGGGGTCTCCGGCCAGGCCGGCGCCCTGCGCCACGCCATCTCCCGGGCCCTGGTCGACCTCGACGTCGAGCTGCGGCCCGAGCTGAAGAAGCGGGGCTTCCTCACCCGCGACGCCCGTGAGGTGGAGCGCAAGAAGTACGGGCTGAAGAAGGCCCGCAAGGCGCCCCAGTACTCCAAGCGCTGACCGCCCACCGGAGTCTGCCGGTGGGAACGTTGTTCGGGACCGACGGGGTTCGTGGTCTGGCCAATGCCGACCTCACCCCGGAGCTCGCCCTTGCCCTGGGCCGGGCCGCGGTCGGGGTGCTCCGCGACCAGGCCGCGTCCGGTCCGGCCTCGTCCGGTCCGGCCCGCCCGGCCGTGGTCGTCGGCCGCGACCCCCGCGCCTCGGGCATCCTGCTGGAGAGCGCCCTGGTCGCCGGCATCCTCAGCGCCGGCGGTGACGTGCTCGCCGCCGGGGTGGTGCCGACCCCGGCGGTCGCCTTCCTGACTCGCCACTACGGCGCCGCCGCCGGGGCGGTGATCTCCGCCTCCCACAACGCCATGCCCGACAACGGCATCAAGTTCTTCGGCCCCGAGGGCTTCAAGCTCCCGGACGCGGTCGAGGAGCGCATCGAGGCCGCCGTGGCCGCCCCCGACCACGGGGCCCCCCGGCCGGTCGGCGCCGAGGTGGGCGGCCTGCGCCCGACCGCCGACGACGCCGTCGAGGCCTACCTGGCCTACCTGCTGGAGGGCATCCCCGACCTGGAAGGCCTCGAGGTGGTGGTCGACTGCGCCAACGGCGCCGCCGCCGAGATCGCCCCCGAGGCCTACCGCCGGGCCGGGGCCAAGGTCACCGCCGTCGCCGCCGAGCCCGACGGCCACAACATCAACGCCGGCGTCGGCTCGACCCACCCCGAGCACGTCAGGGCCGCCCTGGCCCGCAGCGGGGCCTCGGTCGGCCTGGCCCACGACGGCGACGCCGACCGCCTCCTGGCCGTCGACGAGCACGGCATCCTGGTCGACGGCGACGTGATCCTGGCCATCTGCGCCCTCGACGCCCGCGACCGGGGCGGCCTGCCCACCAACACCGTGGTCACCACGGTGATGACCAACCTCGGCTTCCGCCAGGCCATGGCCCACCACGGGATCGCCGTCCAGCAGACCGCCGTCGGCGACCGCTACGTGCTCGAGGCCATGCTGGCCGGCGGCCACCACCTGGGCGGGGAGCAGTCCGGCCACCTGATCTTCCTCGACCGGGCCACCACCGGCGACGGCCTGCTCACCGGCCTGCGCCTGCTCGGGGTGGTCGCCCGCACCGGCCGGCCCCTGTCCGAGCTGGCCAGGGTGATGCGCCGCCTGCCCCAGGTGCTGGTCAACGTGCGGGTGGCCGACCGCAACGCCCTCGACGGGGCGGCGGCGGTCTGGCACGCCGTCCAGGACGAGGAGGGCCGGCTGGGGGACAGCGGCCGTGTGCTGGTCCGCCCCTCGGGAACCGAGGCCCTGGTCCGGGTCATGGTCGAGGCCGAGACCGAGGAAGCGGCCCGCACCACCGCCGACCGCCTGGCCGCCGTGGTCGCCACCGAACTGGGCTGACCCCTCAACTCCGGTCCCGATCCGCCGATCGGATGCTCTGCGTTGCCCGATCAGTCTCCCCGGTCCGCACGAGACGGAGGTCGAGGAATGCAGGTGCTGCTGGCGGCCTTCCTGGCCGCGGCGGTCGCGCTGGGTGCCACGGCGCCGGGCGCCGGCGCTCCCGCCGGGAGCGACCAGCCGAGGACCCTGCACGTCGCCGGCGCCGCCCCGGCGCCCGGCGACGGCTCGCTGACCAGCCCCTATCCCCACATCGGGCAGGCCGTGGCCGCGGCCAGGGCCGGCGACACCGTCCTGGTCGGCCCGGGCCGCTACGCCGAGGAGGTGCGGACGGTCCGTCCCGGGCGCCCGGGCGCGCCCATCCGGATCGTCGGGCGGCCCGGCGCCCACCTGGTCGGGCCCCGTGGCCTGGCCCGGGGCCGGCTGGTCCAGGTCCTGC
>OCZS010000334.1_pt1 | contig 15359 bp, 18 predicted proteins | sample 1539071 | NCBI WGS metagenome assembly OCZS01 (sample SAMEA3113584, study PRJEB22503) | soil metagenome
ACGACGCCCTGGCCGTCGCGGCCGGCCTCGGCCTGCTGGCCCCGCCGGAGCGCGAGACCTAGGTAGCTCCCGGGCCGGGATCGGGCAGGCGCTGATGTACGGCATCCCCATCCTGGCCGTCCTGGTGGTGCTCCCGGCCGAGCAGGTGACCTCGCTGGGCGGCCTGATCGACGCCATGAAGACGGTCTTCACGGTGTACGGCGGGTCGGTCGCGGCCGACGGGTCGGTGGCCCTGTCGGGGCCGGCCAGCTGCTCGGCTGGGCCAGCGCCCTGGTGTTCATCTGGGTGCTGATGGCCAGCGGCGCGGCCTGGATCATGGGGGCCGGCCGGGCCCAGGCGGCGGCCTGCATGGACGGCGCCGGGCCGCGGGCCCTTGGCCGGATCTCGGCCCGCACCGGCGTGCCGGTGGTCATGGGCCTGGTCTCGGGCGCGGTGTCGCTGGGGGCGATGGCGGCCAGCCTCTGGATCACCCGGGGCGACGGGCAGAAGTACTTCTCGGCCGCCCTGACCGTCTCCATCGCCCTGATCGTGCTCGCCCCCCTGGCCGTGGTCTTCGCCGCCGGCACCGTCTTCCACCTGGCCAGCCGCCGGCCCTCATGACCTCCGGGCGGTCAGCGGCTCGGTGACGAACCCGGCGACCTCGGCGACCACGGCCGGGTCGCGGAGGATCCGGTAGTGGCCCAGGCCGGTGGTGGAGACCAGCCGGGCCTCCGGCCACGACCGGGCGATGTCCGCGCTGTCCGACCAGGCGGTCTCGGTGTCGTCGCGGTCGTGGACCAGCAGCAGGGGCGGGGTCGCGATCCGGCCGGCCATGGCGGGCAGGTCAAAGTCGGCCAGGGAGGCCCCGACCCGCCGCTCCAGCCTCGGCACCAGGCGCTCCCGGGTCCGCTCCCCGAAGCCGAGGCGGCCGGCGAAGGTCCGGGTGTAGGGGAGCGGGGCGGCCATGGGGGCCACGAAGGCCAGCCGGCCGGCCTCCAGGCCATGGTCGAGGGCGGAGGCGGTCGCCATCGCCCCGAGGGAGTGGGCGACCACCGCGGCGGCCGGGCCCTGGTCGGCCACCACCGCGGCCAGGGCGCCGGCGAGCTCAAGGACGGTGCTGCGGCCCGGCCCCTCGGGGCCCGGGTCGGACGCGCCGTGGCTGGGCCCGTCGAAGCTCACCACCCGGAGGCCGGCCCCGGTCAGCGGCTCCACGAACGCGTCCAGCTGCTCGCGCCACCCGCCCCAGCCGTGCACCAGGTACACGGCCTCGGCCGAGGGGTCGCCCCAGATCTCGCCGGCCACCATCCGGCCGTCGACCCGGACCTGGAAGGGGCGGCCGGGCTCGACCGGCCGGTCGTGGCGGCCGCGGGGGGCGGGGATGCGGAACCAGAGGCGCTCGGCCCAGCGGGCCCCGAGGGCGGGCGCGACCCGCTCGAGGAGCGCGAACGACCGAACGATCGTGCTTTTCTGAATGGTGGCGAGGCGGCTGGCGGGCATCGGGTCTCCTCAGGTGGTGGGCCGGCGGGCGGCGAGCAGCAGCGCCTCGAAGGCGCGGGTGGCCCGGGCGGCGGCGTCCGGGTCGGCCAGCAGGCGGCTGGCGTGGTGGTAGGCGAGCATCGCCCCGTGCAGGTCGTGGGCGAACTGCTCGGGGTCGGCGCCGGGGTGGAAGTGGCCCTCGGCGACACCGGTCCGGAACACCTGGGCGATGGTGTCCAGCCAGTCGCGCTGGTCCCGGGCCAGGCGGTCGCGGACCGGGCCCGGCTGGGCGTCGAACTCGGCGCTGGCCGCGACGAACAGGCAGCCGCCGGGCAGGGCGTCGGCGTCCCAGGCGAGCCAGCGCCGGAACAGCTCGCGCACCCGTGGCTCGCCGCGGGGGGCGGCCAGGGCGGGCCGGACCACCAGGTCGACGAAGCGGGCGCGGGCGTGGTCGAGCAGCTGGAGCTGGAGCGACTCCTTGGACTGGAAGTGGGCGAACAGCCCGCTCTTGGAGAGCTGGGTCGAGGCGGCCAGCGAGCCGATGGTCAGCCCGCCCAGCCCGACCCGGCTGGCCACCCGGGCCGCCTCGTCGAGCACCGCCTGCCTGGTCTCGGTCCCCTTGGTCATGCGCCTATAAAAGCACGAACGTTCGTCTACATCAAGGGGGCAGGTCGACCTCAGAAGGGACGGCGGCCTCGGCGGGAGGAGAGCCGGCCTCGGCGGGAGGAGAGCCGGCCTCGGCGGGAGGACAGCCGGGTTCGGCGGAGGGACGGGGGCGGGTGGGCGACCAGGTGGTGGGGTCGTCCTTGAGGCCTTCCAGGACCCAGCAGGCGACCGGGTCGCGCTTGCCCTTGACCTCGATGGGGTCGAGGGGGCGGGCGATGGCCAGGTGCCTGATGGCCTCCTGGGTGGTGGGGCCGATGACGACCTGGCCGGCCTCGGCAACCTCCTGCTCGAGGCGGGCGGCCAGGTTGACGGTGTCGCCGATGGCGGTGAAGTTGCGGAGCTCGTCGCTGCCGATGTTGCCGATGAGGGCGGGGCCGGTGTTGACCCCGACCCGGAACCGGGGCCAGTCGGTCTCGCGCTCGGCCACCGCCTCGATGGCGGCCTGCATCCCCAGGGCGGCCCGGGCCGCGCGCAGGGCGTGGTCGGGCTGGCGGGCCGGGGCGTTGAAGAGGGCCATGACGGCGTCGCCGACGAACTGGACGACCGTGCCCCCGTTGGCCAGCAGCACCGGCACGGCCCGGCCGAAGTACTGGTTGAGCATGGCCACCACCCGGTCCGGGGTGGTCCGCTCGGAGAACGGCGTGAACCCCCGCAGGTCGGCGAAGAGCACCGTGACCTCGGCCACCTCCCCGCCCAGGGCGGCCTGGGTCGGGTCGGCCAGCAGGGCGGTGGCCACGTCGGGCGACATGTACTGGCGGAACAGCCCGTCGAGCTGGCGGTACAGCCGGGCGTTCTCCAGCCCGATGGACAGCTGGCTGGCCAGGGCCCGCAGCAGCCAGCGGTCCCGGTCGGCGAACGGGCCCTCGGCCCGGCGCACGTCGAGCACCCCGGCCGGGCGGTCCTTGACGGTCAGGGGCAGGACCAGCCGGCCCCCCGTCCCCTCGGTCGTCTCGACCGGCTCCAGCGTCTTCAGCGAGGCCCCGAAGGGGTCGCCGCCGTCGTCGGCCGGCTGCTCGCCGTCGCCGTCCCCGTCCCGCTCGGGCCAGTCGCTGGCCCGCATCGACACCGGGAAGACCAGCCGCTCGCCCTCGACCAGCCCGACCCGCAGCGCGTCCGGCCGCAGGGCCTGGCCGGTCAGCTCGACCCCGCGCTCCAGCAGCTGGCGCTCGTCGACGATCACCCGGGCCTCGGCCCCCACGGCGACCAGGGCCCGCAGGCGCTGGATCTGCTCGCGCTCGGCCACCAGCGCCTCGGCCGCCTGCTCCAGGACCTGGGCCTGGCCCTCGGTCAGGTCGAAGCGGTCGGCCAGGTCGGCCACCACCCGCCCGACCGGCCGGGCGCCGTTGCCCTGGGGCTGCTGCATGGCCTCGACCAGCGACTCCAGGGCGGCCGCGTGCTCGCGGCGGATCTGGGAGATCGTCTCCTGGAGGTAGATGCCGTGGAACAGGCTGGACCAGGAGCCCTCGCGCGCGTACTGCACGTGGGCGCTGTAGTAGACGAAGGCGAAGGCGAACGCCATCAGCAGGTGCCACTCCCACCAGGAGGCGTGCCAGTTGCGGGCCAGGGCGACCGCGATCATGGCCTCGGCGAGCAGGGCGAAGGCGGTGAGGACGGCGATCAGGATCACCGACGGCCGGCGCCGGTGCAGCCGGAAGTAGCGGGCCGAGGCGAGCGCGTACAGGGCGACCCCGGCCACGGCCATGGCGGTCAGCGGGCCCCGGCTGGCCTCCTCGGGCAGGGGGCTGTCCAGCGGCGGCAGCCCGAGCAGCGAGACCACCGCCCAGCCGACCAGCACCGCGAACAGCCCGCCCCGGGCCACGGCCTGGCGGCGCAGGACGGCGTCGGCCCGCTCGGGGGTCAGGTCGAGCGACGAGATGACGGCGAAGACGGCCGCCAGCAGCAGGCCGACCGGGGTGGCGATGGCGAAGCCGGCGTTGCGCCCGGTGAGCAGGACCTGGGGGGTGGCCAGGGCGTGCAGCAGCAGGAACCCGGCGCTGGAGAGGAACACCAGCGAGACCAGGAACAGGCGGGCGTCGGCCCGGCGGCGGGCCACCTCGCTCATCCGCACCCCGAGGGCCACGTTGACCGCGGCCACGGCCACCACCAGCCCGAAGTGGATGCCGTGGTGCTCGAGGACGACGTCGAAGTGGGGCTGGGCCAGCAGCAGCCACAGCCCCAGCAGGGGCAGGACCAGGTGGAAGGCCCAGACGACGACGCGCAGGGTCGCCCGTCGGGGCACGGCGGCGGTCATGTCAGTCGTCCGGTTCGCGGCGGACCCGTGCCACCTCCGCGAGGGCGTCCCGGTCGAGCTGGTCGCCGGCGACCACGGCGATCCGGCAGGGGGTGACCGCCCGCAGGGTGGCCGTGCGCCGGTTCCCCTCGAGCAGGGCCATCTCGCCGACCACGGCCCCGGGCCCGAGCTCGGCCACCGGCTTGCCGTCGATCTCGACCATCAGCACGCCGTCGAACAGGAGGTAGACGTCGCTGCCGACGTCGCCCTGCTCGACCAGGGTCTCGCCCTCCTTGAGCCGGCGGAACGCCGGGTCGCCGTCGATGATGGCCACCGACAGCCGCCGCTCCAGGGCCGTCTCGGCCGCCACGACCAGCGCCGGCGAGTCCTCGTCGCCCCACGGGGTGCGCTGCATCTCGGTCTCGCGGAACCAGCGCGCGAAGTCGATCCGGCCCGTCTTGGCGACCAGCGTGCCCTCGTGGTCGTAGATCCAGTGGCGCGGGAAGGGGCTGGCCCCGACGACCTCGTAGTCGGCCCGGCCGTCGGCGTGGATGGTCAGGGCCAGGGTCGACCAGGCGGCCGGGGCGACCATCTGCACGAACGGGGGGCGGCGGATGCGCCGGGGGGCCGGGGCGCCGGTGCGGCCGCCGGCCGACTGCACGAACCGGACCCAGCCGTCGCCCTGCTCGGGCTTGGGGCGCACGTCGGGGAAGGGCGTGGCCGCGAAGGTGAGGTCGCGCGAGCCGAGCCGCAGGGTGGTGCTGCCGATGTGGCCGCCGCCGGCGTGGCCGTGGTCGACGATGTGGCCGTCCTCGACCTCGATCCAGGCCCGCAGCTCGTTGGCGAACCGGAAGCGGTCGGCGGCCTTGAGCGCGAGCAGGTCCTCGAGGGTCTCCGGGGGCGGGGGGTCGTAGTGGGCGATGCCGAGGCGGAAGGCCAGCTCGGTTCCGGCGCCTTCCATCGCCCCGAGCGGGATCCATGACAGGGAGGTGACCGACGACTCGATGCGCAACGCGGGCTCCTTTGGTGTCCGGCCGCATTCTCCCTGGCCGAGTGGCGTCCACGCTAGAGGGTTACGATCAGGGAGCGGTGGAGGGGAGAGGAGCGCCACGGTGGGGGAGGAGCACGCCCGGGTCGCGCCGGCGCTCGGCGCCTTCGCCGTCGGCGCCCTCGACCCGGAGGAGGCGGCCGCCGTCCGGGCCCACCTCGTCACCTGCGCCGCCTGCCGGGTCGAGGCCGAGCGGCTGGGCCGGGCCGCCGCCTGGCTCGGCGGCGGCCACGAGCTGTCCCCGCCCGAGCGGCTCCGCGACGCCGTCCTGGCCGCCGTCCGCGAGCAACCGGCCGTCCCCGGTCCGGCCGATGAGGCCCTGGCCGCGGCCACGGCCGACCTCGACCAGCTGGTGGGCGGGCTGAGCGGCGAGCAGTGGCGCCTGCCGGTGGTCCACGGCTGGGACGTGGGCGAGCTCCTCCGCCACCTGGAGGCCCCGGCCGGCCCGGGCCCGGAGGCGACGCTGCGCAAGGCCTTCGAGACCTGGATCCACGCCGACGACGTGCGGGTCGCGCTCGGGCGCCCGCCCAGCCCGCCCGCCCCGGCCCACCTCCACGCCGTGGTCGCCCTGGGCGTGCGGCTGCTGCCGCCGGCCATCGGTGCCATCGGCGCCGGCCGTCCCGGGGGGGCCGTGGCCCTGGCCCTGGGCGACCCGGGAGGCGGCCGGTGGACGGTGCCGGCCCCGGGCGACGGCCCGGTGGCGGCCACCGTCACCACCCAGGCGGCCGAGTTCTTCTACCTGATGGGCAACCGCCGCAACCCGGCGACGGTGGCCGCCACCGTGACCGGCGACCGCGCCCTGGCCGGCGGCCTGCTGCGGGCCGCGGCCACCCTCGGCTGCGACTGAACCGATGCCGGCCTTGCGCCGAACGCGGTGCAGGGACATCTCTCGCTGCAAGGGGAGCAGGCTCGGTGGAGGGCCAGCCGCCGCGGTTCGCCGATTGGGAACGGGAGCTGCGTGCCCGCCTGGGGGCCGGTGACGAGCTGGCCCTGGCCGAGGCCTACGACCAGTTCTCGCCCATGGTCTACGGCCTGGCCGTCCGGGTCACCGGCGACCGCTCGGCCGCCGAGGACGTCACCCAGGAGGTGTTCCTCCACCTCTGGCAGCGGCCGGCGGCCTTCGATCCCGACCGGGGCCGGCTGCGCAGCTGGCTGGCCACCATGGCCCACCACCGCGCCGTCGACCACCTCCGCCGGGCCGGCGTCCGCGAGCGGTACGCGGCCAGGGCGGCCGTCGAGCGCGAGCCGGCGCCCCCGCCCAACCCCGAGGAGGCCGCCGTGGCCGCCGCCGTGGCCAAGCGGGTCCGGGTGGCCGTCGACGAGCTGCCGGACGCCCAGCGCACCGCCGTCCTGCTCGCCTACTTCGAGGGCCGGACCTTCCGCCAGGTCGCCCAGCTCACCGGCGTCCCCGAGGGCACGGCCAAGTCCCCCCTCCGCCTCGGCCTGCGCCGCATCGCCGCCCGCCTCCACTCCGAGGGCCGCCCCGGCGAGTGGTGAGCTGACCGGCTCAACGGGGCAGCGGCGGTTCGGGTGGACCGGGGACCGCCGGTGGGGAGTCGTCAAGGGCCCAGCGGGGCGGTTCGGCCGGGCGGCCGAGGAGGCAGCGGACCCGGGCGGCGGTGTCGGGGACGAACGGCCAGGCGGCCACGCCGAGGGCGTCCAGGAGGGGGAGGAGGCGGGTCAGCTCGCGGTGGGCTTCGGGGTCGGGGAGGCGCCAGGGCTCGGTGATGGCCAGGCGGCGGTTGACCGTGCGGCCGATGGCGTGGACGGCGGCGAGGGCACGGCGCAGCTCGGCCCGGTCGATGGCCGACCCGACCTCGGCCAGGGCGGCGGCGGCCTGGGCCCGCTCGGGCGCGGCCGCGGCCAGGGCGGCCGGGTCGGGGCGGCCGCCGAAGCGGCGCCAGAGCAGGGTGGCCACCCGGTGCGGGGGGCCGGCGATGGCCCCGAGGAGGCCGCTGGCGGTCAGCTCGGCCACCTTGTCCCAGGCCAGCTCGACGTCGGCCGTCTCCGGGCCGAGGGCGCACAGGGCGTGGCGCAGCGGGTCGAGGCCGACCCGCTCGATGCCCTCCTCGATGGTGGGGGCCTGGCCGCGGCTGGCCGACAGCTTGCCCCCGGCCAGGGTCAGGTGGTGGTTGGCGACCACCTCGTCGGGCGGGCGCAGGCCCTGGCCGGCGCCGAGCAGGATGGCCGGCCACCAGACGGTGTGGAACCAGATGTTGTCCTTGCCGACGAAGTAGCGGTGCCTGGCCTCCGGGCCCTGCCACCACGACCGCCAGGCGTCGGGGTCGCCGGTGGCCTCGGCCCATTCCACCGAGGCCGACAGGTAGCCGATGACGGCGTCGAACCAGACGTACAGCCGGCGGTCGTCCCAGCCGGGCAGGGGGACGGGCACGCCCCAGTCCAGGTCGCGGGTGATCGCCCGGGGGCGCAGGCCCGAGGCCAGCCAGCCGCGGGCCTCGGCGCCGACGAACGGCCGCCAGCCGGCCTCGTGGGTGTCCAGGTAGCGCGCGACCTCCGGCTGGAGCAGGTCGAGGCGGAGGAACAGCTGGCGCAGCGGCCGTAGCTCGGCCGGGCCGCCGCAGCGCCGGCAGCGGGGCTGGCCCAGCTCCTCGGGGTCGAGGGTGCGGCCGCAGGTGTCGCACTGGTCGCCGCGGGCGTCCGGGGCGCCGCAGGACGGGCAGGTCCCCTCGACGTAGCGGTCGGGCAGGGAGCGGCCCTCGCGGGCGCAGAAGGCGGCCGGCTGGGTCGCCTCGGCGACCAGGCCGCGCCGGTGGAGGCGCGAGAACAGGTCCTGGGTGACCGCGTGGTGCCGGCGGGTGGCCGTCCTGGTGTAGTGGTCGAAGGAGATGCCGGCGCGGGCGAAGCTGGCCGCGATGCGCTCGTGCTCGCGGTCGGCCAGGGCGGCCGGCGACAGCCCGGCCCGCTCGGCCGCGACCGTGATCGGGGTGCCGTGCTGGTCGGAGCCGGAGACCAGCAGCACCCGGTCGCCGGCCAGGCGGTGGTGGCGGGCGGTGATGTCGGCGGGAAGGTAGGCCCCGGCCAGGTGGCCGAGGTGGCGCGGCCCGGACGCGTACGGCCAGGCGACGCCGATCAGGACGTCCATGGGAATGGTCCTCTCGTGTGGGACCAGCCGGGGACGGGCGTGCCGCTAGTCGTCGAGCAGGGCTCGGCGCAGAAGGTCGCGGAGCTGGCGCTGCTCGTCGACGGGGAGCTTGCCCAGGCCCGGTGGCGGCTCGGACAACCGGTCGAGCAGGCGCATTCGCAGGGCCGCGCCCTCCTCGGTGAGCATCAGGGTCTTGACGCGCCGGTCGCCCGGGGCCGACCCGCGCTCGACCAGGCCCCGGTCGCCGAGGCGGTCGACGATCCCGGTGATGTTCGAGGGGTCGCAGTGGAGCCCGTCGGCCAGCTCGCGCATGGCGATCGGGTGCCCGGGGCGCAGCACCTTGAGGGCGTGCGCCTGCGGGAAGGAGAGCCCCAGATCGGTGATCGTGTGCAGGAAGCGCCGGCGCATCCGCGACATCGACAGCTCCAGAAGCAGCCCCCAGATCTCACGGGCCGGCGCCTCGGTCTCAGCCTTCGCCGTCATCACCCGCTCCGATACTTGAGGCCCTCAACGTCCTGATCTCAGGATTCCACACGGGAACGCGGGTGACAAGGACGATGGGCCGGACCTGGACAAATGCCAAGCATTCCGGCGAGACGCTCCAGCGTAACCCGGCTAAAACCGTTGCCACCAAAGGGAATTGCTTCATCTTTGCCAATGCCGAGCCGATGATGCCGTTGTGCCACAACGGATTGACGAGTATCGAGGGTTGTTGACCTTTGATATCCCCGTCTTTACGATGCTCGGCCGAAGGGGGATTGGGCTAATGGGGGTCCGGTCCCGACGGGGGAATTCCCCTTACTGGGCAAGGAGGAGCCGTTGAACCGCAAGGAACTCGTCGACGCGATCCAGAAGCACACCATGGTGTCGCGCACCGACGTCGACAGGGTGCTCGGGAGCCTGATCCAGCACACCCAGGTCGCCGTCAAGAAGGGTGACCGGGTCTCGCTGGTCGGCTTCGGGACCTTCGAGCGGCAGGACCGCAAGGCCCGCACCGCCCGCAACCCGCGCAGCGGCGCGCCGGTGAAGGTGAAGGCCACCAAGGTCCCGCGGTTCCGCGCCGGGCAGGGCTTCAAGGACGTCGTGGCCGGCAAGGCGACCGCGCCCAAGCTCACCCCGGTGAAGTCCACCGCCAAGGCGGCCACCACCGCCAAGGCCACCGTGTCGCGGGCGACCACGGCCAGGGCGACCACGTCCAAGGCCAGCACCGCCAAGGCGAGCACGGCCCGGGCGGCGGCGTCGCGCAACAGCGCGCCCAAGAGCACCAAGGCCAGCAAGAGCACGGCCAAGGCCGCCAGCTCGCGCGGCAAGGCCAAGAGCGGCAAGAAGAAGTAGCACCGATCGACCGTCGAGGCCCCGCTCCGGCGGGGCCTCGGTCGTTCCCGGGGTCGCGCCCCGGCCCCGCTCAGAACGGGTCGGGCAGGGTGAGGATGTTCACGTAGGTGACCCGGGCGCCGTCCCCCTCGCCCTCGACCCGGAACCGGACCCGCTGGCCCAGGGTGAGCTTGCGCAGCCCCGAGCTCTTGAACGCGTCGGGGGGCACGTCGTACTCGACGCGGGCGTCGGTGAGCACGACCGCCGCCTGGGTCTGGGGGTCGAAGCTCTTGACGGTGCCCTGCAGCATCACGCCTCCTCCGGTCGATCCGGTCACGGCTGGAGCATATCGAGATCCGCCAGGCGTCGGGCGGTCACCGAGGCCGGGTCGAGGCGGCCGGCGACCAGGCGGAGGTCGTCGGCGGTGTCGACGTCCAGGGCCAGGCCCGGCTCGTCGACCCGGACGGCCCCGGGCACGGCCAGATGGCGGGCGGCCGAGTCGGGACCGAAGCTGGGCCTGAACGACCCCGGGTCGCGCCAGGCGAGCACGTTGGTGCCGCCGCCGTCGTGGCTCGGGACCACCGCCACCGGCGCCCCGGCCGCCGCCAGCACCGTCCCCAGCCCGGCCGCCGAGGCCAGCGGCAGGTCGGCCGCCACCACCAGCAGCCCCGACCCGTTGCCAGACGAGGCCACGGCCGCGGCCGAGGCCAGGGAGCGGTTCAGGTCCCCGGCCCCCGGCGGCTCCTCGACCACCCGGCAGCCCAGGGCGTCGGCCCGCCGCCACACCTCCCGGTCGGGCGAGACCACCACCGGGGCGTCGAGCCCGGGGACGGCCTGGAGGGCGGCGATCACGTCCTCGAACATGGCGATGGCCAGCAGCCGCCGCTGCAGCGGCCCGACGCTGGGGGCGAGGCGGCCCTTGGCCTCGGCCAGGGCCTTCAAGGGGACGAGCGGAACAGGCATCGCCGGCAACGGTACTATGCGCCGAGCATGGCCGGCCGCCGGTATCCCGTCTACACCCTGGCCAAGGTCGTCGTCCCGCCGGTGATCCGGTTCTGGGTCCGGCTCGACTGCCAGGGTCTGCTCAACATCCCCAAGCATGGCCCGGTGATCATCGCCGCCAACCACATCTCCTACTTCGACCCGCTGTGCCTGGGGACGTTCATCCACACGGCCGGCCGCCAGGTCCGCTTCCTGGCCAAGTCGGAGCTGTACCGCAACCCGGTGCTGGGCGCGATCCTGCGCGGGGCCGGGCAGATCCCGGTGTACCGCGAGACCCGCGACGCCGGCCAGGCCCTGGTCGACGCCGTGGCCGCCATGCGCGACGGGGCCGCGGTGGCCATCTACCCGGAGGGGACCACCACCCGCAACCCCGACTTCTCCCCGATGGCGGCCAAGAGCGGGGTCGCCCGCCTGGCCGCCCTCACCGGGGCGCCGGTCGTGCCGGTGGGCCAGTGGGGCGCGCAGCTGCTGTTCACCCGGGGCAAGCTGGGGCCGTTCCGGCGCGGGATCCGGGTGGTCGAGCGGGCCGGCCCGCCGATCGACCTCGGCCTGAGCCCCGAGTCCACCCTGGCCGAGATCAACCAGGCCAAGGACAAGGTGATGGAGGCCATCGCCGGCCTGGTCGCCGAGGCCCGCGAGGGCTGGAGCCCGCCCGCCTGGTACAAGGGCGAGGCGGCCGGGCAGGCATGACCGAGCGGTTCCAGCCCGGCGGCGTGACCCACGCCCTGGTCAGCGGGCTGGTCGAGCTGGCCCTGGCCGCGGCCCTGCTGGCCGGGTCGCTGGCCGTCTCCGGGTCGAGCCCGGGGGCGGCCGCCTCCCTGTCGGCGGCCAGCCTGCTCTGGGCCGTCCTGGCCGTGGTCAGCCTGGCCGTGGCCTGGCTGCGGGCCCGGGTGCTGGCCGCCGAGCTGGACGAGGAGGCGGTGGTCCTCCACGGGCTCGGCGGGGTCCGCCGCTACCGCTACGAGGAGCTGTCGGCCGTCGAGGTGTCGGGCCGCCGCACCCGGCTGGTGGCCCGCGACGGCACCGTCCGGGTGGTCCGGGGCGTCCGCGGCCCCGCCCAGGGCAACCGCTTCCGGGCCCGGGTCCTGGCCAGGGCCAAGGCGGCCGCCGGGGCCGGGGTTGATACGCTGCCCGCCGATCAGAGCGAGAGGAACCGCGATGGCTGACGGCTTCGCCACCCGTTCGATCCACGCCGGCCGCCTGCCCCTGCCGGCCGAGGCGCCACTGGCCACCCCCATCTGGCAGACCTCGACCTTCGTGTTCGACGACGCCGAGCACTACGCCCACACCCTGCGCCAGCCCCGGGAGGGCTACGTCTACACCCGCTACGAGAACCCGACCACGGCCGCCCTTGAGGCGACCGTGGCCGATCTCGAGGGGGCGGCCGAGGGCATGGCCACCGCCTCGGGCATGGGCGCCATCGCCACCGTGCTGCTGTCGCTGGCCTCCTCCGGCGACCACGTGGTCGCCCAGCGCGACCTGTACGGCGGCAGCTACTCGCTGCTGGCCCACACCGCCCCCCGCTTCGGCGTCGAGGTCAGCTTCGTCGACGCCGGCGACCCGGCCGCCGTCCGGGCCGCCCTGCGCCCTACCACCCGGGCCATCTACGCCGAGACGATCGCCAACCCGACCATGACCGTGGCCGACCTCCCGGCCCTGGCCGAGGTCGCCGCGGCCGCCGACGTGCCATTGGTTGTGGACAACACCGTGGCCACGCCGTACCTGTGCCGGCCGATCGAGCACGGGGCGGCGGTGGTCGTCCACTCGGCCACCAAGTACCTGGGCGGGCACAGCGACGTGGTCGGGGGCGTCGCCCTGTTCGCCGAGCCGGAGCGCCACGACACCGCCTGGCGGACCATGATCGAGCTCGGCGCCTCGCCCGACCCGTTCGCCGCCTGGCTGGTCCTGCGCGGGGTCAAGACCCTGTCCCTGCGCATGCGGGCCCACGGCGCCAACGCCCGCCAGCTGGCCGAGCTGCTGGACGCCCACCCCAAGGTGGCCCGCGTCTACTGGCCCGGCCTGCCCGGCCACCCGACGGCCGGGCTGGCCGGCAAGCTGCTCGACGGCGGCCCGGGCATGCTCAGCTTCGACCTGGAGGGCGGCCGGGAGGCCGGCCGGCGCTTCATCGAGGCGACCCGGGTGGCCAAGCTGGCCGCCTCGCTCGGCTCGGTGGAGACGCTGGTCTCCCACCCGGCGTCCACGACCCACCGCCAGTTCTCGCCCGACGCCCTGGCCGCGGCCGGGATCGGCGAGGGCATGGTGCGGGTCTCGGTCGGCCTGGAGGACGGGGCCGACCTGGCCGAGGACTTCACCCGAGCCCTGGAGGTGGCGTAGGTCATGGCAAGGACCCGGCTGGCCATCCTGTACGGCGGCCGCTCGGCCGAGCACCAGGTGTCGGTGGTGTCGGCCCGCTCGGTCATGGAGGCGCTCGACCCCGACCGCTTCGAGGTGGTCCCGATCGCCATCACCCGCGACGGCGCCTGGCTGCTGCCCGACCGCTCCCCGCTGGAGCTGACCGCCTCCGACGGCACCCTGCCCGAGGTCGAGGCGGCCGGCCGGGAGCTGGCGGTCCGGCCCGAGGAGGGCGTCGGCGGGGTCGACGTGGTGTTCCCCATCCTGCACGGGCCGTTGGGCGAGGACGGCACCGTCCAGGGGCTGTTCGAGCTGGCCGACCTGCCGTACGTGGGCAGCGGCGTGCTCGCCTCGGCCCTGGCCATGGACAAGGCCATGGCCAAGGTGGTGCTGGCCCAGGCCGGGCTGCCCCAGGGCCCGTACCTGGTCGTCCCCGAGCGCGACTGGGAGGCCGGCCCCGAGCGGGTGGCCGCCGAGGTCGCCGGGCGCCTGACCTACCCGGTGTTCACCAAGCCGGCCCGGCTCGGCTCCTCCATCGGCATCTCCAAGGTCAAGACCCCGGACGAGCTGGCCGCCGGCCTGGGCGCCGCCTTCGCCCATGACAACAAGGCCCTGGTCGAGCAGGGCATCGCCGCCCGCGAGCTGGAGTGCGGGGTCCTGGGCAACGACCGCCCCGAGGCCAGCGTGGTCGGCGAGGTCATCCCCAGCCACGAGTTCTACGACTTCGAGGCCAAGTACCTGGACGACGCGCTCAAGCTGGAGATCCCGGCCCAGGTCCCCGAGGGCGTCAGGGCCCAGGTGCGGGAGCTGTCGCTGCGCGCCTTCCAGGCGCTGGACTGCGAGGGCTTCGCCCGGGTCGACTTCTTCTACGAGGAGGCGACCGGGCGGGTCCTGCTCAACGAGGTCAACACCATCCCCGGGTTCACGCCCAAGAGCATGTTCCCGATGCTCTGGGCCGCCTCCGGCCTGGCCTACCCGGACCTGGTCGCCCGCCTGGTCGACCTGGCGGTGGAGCGCCACGCCGCCCGCAGGCGCTGAGCCGTCGGCGTAGGCTTTGCGGGAATTGCGCGCACGGGAACGCGCGGGAAGGCGGCTGCCGATGTTCGAGCGTTTCACCGACCGGGCCAGGCGGGTGGTCGTGCTCGCCCAGGAGGAGGCCCGGCACCTCAACCACAACTACATCGGCACCGAGCACATCCTGCTCGGGCTCATCCACGAGGGCGACGGGGTCGCGGCCCGGTCGCTGGAGGCGCTGGACATCTCGTTGGAGGCCGTCCGGACCCAGGTCCAGGAGATCGTCGGCCACGGCGACGAGGCGCCCACCGGCCACATCCCGTTCACGCCGCGGGCCAAGAAGGTCCTGGAGCTGTCGCTGCGCGAGGCGATGTCGCTCGGCCACAACTACATCGGGACCGAGCACATCCTGCTCGGGCTGATCCGCGAGGGCGGGGGGGTGGCCGCCCAGGTGCTGGTCAAGGAGGGCGGCAGCCTCGACCGGGTCCGCCAGCAGGTCATCCAGCTCCTGGCCGGCTACGCCGGCGGGACCCAGCCCGAGCAGATCGCGGGCATGTCGACCCGGATCACCCAGCAGCAGGCCGCGGCGATGGTCGCCGGCGGCCCCGGCATCTACAGCGAGGAGCCGGCCGAGCTGGTCCGGGTGGTGCCGCTGGCCCGCGAGGTCTACCGGGGCCAGGACTTCCGGGTGGTGCTGATCTCGCTGGAGGTCTGGTCGGGCTGGCTGGACCTCCGCTACGTCCTGCTGCCGGAGGAGCCCCACGGTCCCCCGATGTTCCCCAGTCTCGACTGGCGGATCGCCGACGACGCCGACACCGCCTACGAGGTGATGGGCATGGCCCACGGGGGCGGCCGCCTGCTCCACGTCATCCAGGAAGGCTTCCGGCCCGCGTTCCCGAAGGGCGCGCGCACCCTCACCCTGACCCTCACCGACGGTGAGCGCTCCCTGGCCGTCGTCGAGATCGACCTGGTCGCCGGGGATTAGGCGGGGCGGCTCTCGGCCAGCAGCTTGGCGATGCGGGTGACCCCCTCGATCAGGTCGTCGTCGCCCAGCGCGTACGACAGGCGGGCGTAGCCGGGGGCGCCGAAGGCCTCGCCGGGCACGATCGCCACCTTGGCCTCCTCGAGGATCAGGTCGGCCAGCTCCATGCTGGTGGCCGGGCGCCGGCCGCGCA
>OCZS010000335.1_pt1 | contig 15343 bp, 14 predicted proteins | sample 1539071 | NCBI WGS metagenome assembly OCZS01 (sample SAMEA3113584, study PRJEB22503) | soil metagenome
AGGTTATCCACGTCCCCTGGGCATGTTGACTACGTGTTACTGAGCCGTATGCCACGTATTGCTACGTTGACTCGCATGGCTTAATCTCACTCTGATAGCAGTCGGGTCCGGCAGGATCAACCGGAGTCAATCCTCCTTCAGGATTTTATTGAAATAATAAGAGTACGGCCGGACAACTTCGCTATATTAGTTATTGTGCGGGTCGTGTGACCAACGTCAGATTCAATGACATGCATTGAACCTCCATATTATGAGCGCAACTGGAGGTCAGTGGATCACAAAATGGCTCTATGACCAATACATCCTCACTGACGCCGCCTTATTGATTACGTTCACACAGCATGTCACATAATTAGAATATAAATCTTCGCCGAGACCGATTTTTCATCTTATTTGCTGAGTGGTGGTACATTGTTATACAAATAAATCATGTGAGAGGATTCTTGCTTTCCAGCAAAAAGGGTTCTTATTTTAATATCTACTATTAGCATCAAACTGCTACGTCGGCAATGTGGAAAGGAAAAATGAAAAATAGAAGAAGAAAAGAAAGTTCGAATCTTACAAACAAATAAAAGAATCAATGAGAATTTTTCGTTGCTAAAGATAGATGACGTCAGAAGATTATCAGGTAGTATACCAAAGAAAGACCAGCTTATCCAAGAAATTTTACACCCGTTCAAAACGAGTTTTCGCAGGAGGAATAAACCATAATATTCGCTACTTTAGTCCATATCCTTTTTATGTACGGAGAGCAATTAAAAACTCGCTTTTTGATGTAGATGGAAATAGGTTTACGGATTACTGGATGGGGCATTGGGCATTAATTCTTGGTCATTCTCACCCGGCTGTTCTTTCAGCATTAATCAGACAGGCTAAATCCGGAGTGCTCTTTGGTACTGCAAACGCTGTAAGCGTAGATTTAGCCGAGGCAATTCAGCGACTCATGCCAAGGGCTGAACTGATGCGATTTTCAAGCACAGGTTCTGAGGCCACCATGTATGCAGTACGACTTGCTAGGGCCGCAACTGGCAAAAGGGTAATTGCAAAGGTAATTGGAGGATGGCACGGATTTAACTCCACTTTATTACAAACAGTAAACTTTCCATTTGAATATGAGGAAAGTCTTGGAATGGTGCAAGAAGAAGAACATTTCCTTGAATCACTACCATTCAATGACCTTGACCGGTCTTTGAAGATACTCGAATCCAGAAAGGACGACCTAGCTGGCATAATCATCGAACCGGTTCTTGGAGCGGGTGGATGTATTCCTGCTACGCGTGAATACCTGGTAGGATTACAGGAGTTTGCAAGCAAGAACTCTAGTCTTTTTATACTTGACGAAATCGTTACAGGCTTTAGGATTTCCATCCATGGCGCTATGAGTGTATACAAGCTTGAACCTGACCTGTTTACATTGGGAAAGATAATCGGCGGAGGCATGCCAGTAGGTCTTGTCTGCGGCAAAAAAGAAATAATGTGCCTCGCAGACCCCGTTTCCAGAAACCAAAAGTATAAGCGATGTTCAATAGGTGGGGGGACCTTTTCAGCTAACCCAGCCACTATGAGCGCAGGGTTAGCAACCATCCAATATCTTATAGCAAATAAGCAGACATTATATACCAAACTGAATAACTTAGGTGAGCAAGCAAGAAAGAGGCTTTCAAGTATATTTAATGACTCAAAATTTAAGGTGAAAATAACCGGGACGGGCTCTCTATTTATGCTACACTTTCTTGGAATAAACAAAACCGCTAATGATAAAGAGGTAGATAATGCTCTTGCGGTCGCAACTTCGAACCAAAAACTGCTGAACAAGTATCACATGGCACTGATGGCTAGACACAACATATTTTTCCTTCCAGGAAAGATGGGATGCTTTTCAGAAGCCCATAATACAGGAGATCTCAAGAAATTAATTTATGCCACCGAGTCCATCGTTGCATCAGATTTACTCAAAGAATAATAAACCATTCCTAAGATTTGCTAAACTATGATTAACAAAATGAAGTCCTAAGCCTGAGGGTATTACAACGCGCATAATACTACTTTTCGGTTACCAAATATTACCAGCTTCCGGGTCCTGTTCAATAAGAACAATTGTGCCTGACCTGATAAATGGCTTCAATACCGATTGACCATTCCAATCATTTTAATATCCAAACACGTCCATGAGTATAATCAAAATGATGGTTTCTAGACCTCCTTTGTTCCAGATTGGAAAATGTGGCAATAGTGAAAATACCAGAGCATGTTCCGAATCTGCAGGTTCATCCGATCCAAGGAAGTTGGTTCATCCTCCAAATCACATCACGACAAATCAATCAAGAAAGAAGGTTTGGATTGAAGCTTATGGTTGTTCCTCAAGCATGAACGATTCTGAAATTATATCAGGAATGCTAAGAGATGAGGGATACTACATCTCTGAAACCCCTCAAGACGCATCAGTTAAGATTATCGTCACATGCTCAGTTAAGGATAACACGGAGCATAAAATGCTTAGTAGAATAGCGAAGCTTTCCGAGTCTGCTAATCCCTTAGTAGTCGCAGGCTGTCTTCCAAAGGCTGACCGACTTAAAGTACAAGCTGTTAATCCGTCTGCAAGTTTAATCGGACCTGGAACAGTCCAAAAGATAACAGATGTTGTGCAATCTGCGGTTTCTGGACGAAAGCGAATTGAACTGGAAGATGATAATGAGTCTCTTCAAAAGTTAAATATTCCGAAAATACGCCTAAACCCCATAGTTAGTATCGTACAGATAGCAAGCGGGTGCCTTAGCGAGTGCTCGTTTTGTCAGACGAAGCTGGTCAAGGCCGGATTGAAAAGCTATAGACCAGGGGATATACTCAGGCAAATTAGGACAGATCTAAACCATGGTTGTAAAGAAATTTGGCTTTCTTCTACCGATAACGGATGCTATGGGAAAGACATTGGAACGGATCTTGCTTACCTCCTTAGGCAGTGCTGTGAGGTCGAAGGAGATTTTAAGATAAGGGTAGGCATGATGAATCCAATGTATATCCCCCGGCTTCTCCATAAGCTAGTCTATGTATATTTGCAAAACCACCAGATAATGAAATTTTTGCATATACCTGTACAAAGTGGAAGTGATCGAATATTGAGAAAGATGAAAAGGGGTCACTCGGCACGAACCTTTTTAGACGTGGTGCAACTCTTCAGAGAAAGGATCCCTGAAGTGACAATAGCTACTGATGTTATAGTTGGATATCCCTCTGAGACGGAGGAAGATTTTCAGCAAACTATTGACCTGCTGGAGGTAGCTCAACCGGATATTGTAAATTTGTCAAAGTATAGTGCAAGGCCAGGAGTTTTAGCATCTTCTGAAAAAAAGATAGCTAGCCATATCACTAAGGAAAGAACCCGACGTCTGGACAAAATTGTAAAAGATATCAGTTCGGCTCGAAATTCTAGATGGCTTGGTTGGACCGGCGACATCATAATAGACGAGATAGCCGAAAATTGCATACAAGGTAGAAATTATGCTTACAAACCCATTGTACTGGATACGAGCGCCCCTAGCAAATCCTCCCCTTGTGTTCTACCTTTGGGTTCCAAGGTTAAGGCAGAAGTTGTCGACTATTCTAAGTATGCATTGCGAGCGAAGTTGATATAAATTACACGTTTGGCATCACCCGATTCTTTTGTATCTGCCATGCTATGATCATCGGACCGAAACTCTTAACTAATAAATGAACTATTTCAAAAACTGGGGGAACTGTATTGAGCGATAACGATTCTGTGAAACTGCGAAATCCATTATTAATTGTTGGTATTGGAGGAATGGGCGCTAAGCTTGCAGCCATCATGGATAAGCGCCTTGGTTGTAAGTCTCTGTTGATAAGCAACGATAAGAGGGACCTGAGCGGAAGTCTTAGGTCAATTTTTATTGATTCTCAACCTTGGTTGAATCCTTCCAGCCAAAAAATCCGTTCACTTGGAATTCATTGCGAAGCAAAAATTAGATCCTCTTTGGATGCACACTCGACGATAGTCTTAGTTGCGAATTTGGCTGGCAGATGTGGTACTGCAATCGCTCCACTCGTAAGTAAAATCTCCAAGGAAAACCCTTCCACAAAAGTGATCACTTTCGCGATAATGCCCTTCAGGTTTGAGAAGGATAAGATATTTCAGGCTGGCGTTTCCCTGAAGCGCCTGAGAGAATCCTCTGATGCGATAGTAGTCCTCGACAACGATGCATTGTTGAATGCTAATCCTGGCCTATCATTAAAACAGTGCTATGATATCATAAATGACGCTCTGTGTGAAGTTATTTCATCGATTTCCAGTACCTCTATTCAAAATGCTGTTAGCCTACTGTGCACTAGCAAGTCAAATAACAAGTCGGCTGAATCACACGTCAAGGATTGTCTTACAATGCTGTATGAGGATTCCAAACCTTCGGACATTCGCATGGCTACCTTGTTTCTTATGGGCGGAACCGAACTTTCGATAGGCACAGTAAATTCGATCGCAAATACCCTTCAGGAAATTTTTAAGCAACAAGAGGTAATTGACGTATCTATTGCAATGCCCAATTCGCAAACGCTCAGAGCGCATTTGCTTGCTGCTGTTCATGATAAAACAAGATTTGACAATTACGATCCTCTCGCTGAAGTAATTCCTAGGGAGAATATGCTCGACTGGGAAGAAATGGATTCTTCACCAGACATTGAGATAACAATTCCTAATCTTGAGTAAAACACTCAGCTGCCGGCGTATGGGCGAAATAGAGAAAACAAGATTATAATAGTGAAATGAGTTTCGGTGTCCCTGGTCCATGGGTACCGCTAGGGGAAGCATCTGTAGATAAAGTAATATCTGAGCGGAAAAACCTCATCCAGAAATACATAGAGGCGAGGTTGAATGTAGTCTTACTTACCTTTTTTGGCCTTGGCTTGTGAATCTTTTTTTCTTCTCGTTTTCTTGGGTTCTTTTTCTTGAGTTTTTGATTGTTCTTTTGGTTCCTCCTTTTCTGTCTCCGGTATCGGCTCCTTCTCTGGTTTTGATCCATTATCAATGACCTCGTCAGTTCCTGTAGCTGTCCGCTCGCTTTTCTTTGTGGGTTCCTCATATGGCGAAACAACCACAATCCCATCTTCATCTTTCATCATCCTTACGCGCAATCTTCTAGGAGGATTTGCTTTTCCTTTCTTCCAAACGTGTCTGTTTAGTTCTTGATCTAACTTAACCTCGTCAGTCTTCATATGTTTTCTAGCAAACTCTCTTATCATATTTACTACTCTATCGGTTCTTCGATATCTGGGAGTCAAAAGCGCTTTTCCAAAGTTTATCGTGTAAATCCGCGAGACGCTCTCTTCAGCAGATGTTGACATTTAACTTTCCTCTCTTGAATGGATTCTATTTTTATCCAACGTTTACGTCAGACCTCCGCCATAGCCTCCTCTTGGGGTTAGTTCTTACATGCCTATGAGTTCGAATAATTACCCATGCTGGTACCGGTCGATTTTGTCTAGTACGGCTCAAAAGTCTTTTCTTTCTGGACGTATTTTTTCGGGCGGCCATTGCAAGAGGAACCTTACATCTTACCTATTTTAAGTGTTCTTCAATACAGTTCATATATCAAAAAGTTGTTTGTCTCAAAGACCTTAGGTGACTTGCTTTCACAGAATATCTGGGACCGCTAAGTAGGTTTTTATTCTATCAGGTCGAAGGGACTTCGTGCTATTACCCAAGGAATGTTCATTTAGGGGGAAGAGTAAACACTGCACCTATCCGCCATCAGAGGTCATGTCAGTTGCTACAGACAATGGTGAATATATGGTTGGAGTAATTTGCTCCAAGCACAAAACCCTGGTGAGAAGGCACGTTCAACACCTCCAACGGAGCGGCGCAATTCCGGAGGGTAAAATCAGATTTCAGGATATCAAGATGGTAACTACAAGCTGCATTAAGACATACTGAAACCAAAATGGCCTGATGTTGCGAAAACCCTCTAAAACGTTACGCTGACAGATCCCTCATAAACGTTGACCTTTAGTTGTCTCCTTCTCCCGATTTCCGAAAGTGACGTGTGGGTTGACAGGATATATAGGAGCCACACCCTCGAGCACGTTAATCAAATTCTGGGCGGCAATTCTTGACATCCTCCTCCTCGTATCAAATGTAGCGCTACCAATATGCGGTAACAATATGGTATTTGACAATTTTATGAGCTTGTTTGATTTCTTTAGCGGTTCATGTCTGTAAGTATCCAATGCTGCTCCGCTGATCCACCCTTTCTGCAGTGCTTCGGCCAGATCAGTTTCTTCTATTATGCCTCCCCTAGCAGCATTGATAACATAAGCATTTTTTTTCATTTTTCTGAGCTCACGTTTAGCAATCATATTAGAGCTATCCTCGTTCAGTCCGGTGTGTATAGTAAGAAAGTCGCTCCTTCTGAGCAATTCATTCATTCCCACATACTTCGCGCCAACTCGTGATTCTAGGTTCGCACGTACACGATGCCTGTTGTGGTAAATGATATTCATTTTGAAGCCCGTCGCCCGTCGCGCCACCGCTTGACCTATCCTTCCTAATCCAAGTATACCCAGCGTAGAACCGTGCACATTGGAGCCCAATAGAAGATCTGGCATCCATCCCTCTTTCCATGAACCCCTTCTCACAAACTTGTCAGCTTCAACTAGTTTTCTCGATATGGCCAAGATGAGACCAAAGGTCAGATCTGCTGTCGCCTCCGCGAGTATGTCACCCGTAGTGGTAACAACAATTCCTCTCTTTGTTGCTTCGACTACGTCAATATGATCATATCCTGTGCTATAGGAGCTTATGACCTTGAGGTCTGGTCCTGCCCCTTGCAACAGTTCCTTGTCTATTCTGTCAGAAAGCGTACATAGTATTCCATTCTTATTTCGTATATTTCGTTTTAGCTCTTGTTTTGTTGGAGGGTGCCTATCTGGATGAACAAAAACCCGATACTTGGATGCGAGCAAAGAGACCGCCGGCTCTGGTATTCTTCTTGTTAGATAGATATCTTCTCTTTTCTTCAAGATATCAACGCAATAATGCTCCGATAGTAAGTTATATCTTTTCCATTACCTAATAGATCCCATTTTTTGCCCGAATTTTCCTGATATGTGATGTCTTTAGCTTTTGCGCTCTTAATCACATGGAGCGAATACTATAAAATGAGTATCATAGCATATTCTTGGCGTCGTCCTCGAGCGAGTGAAGTTATATAGATGGATTTACTTGATAAAAAGATATTAGCTTGCATGTACCTAAGTTCTCTTGCACCAGAAAAATCAGCATATGAGAGACTCTGGTCAGGGGTTTATGTCCCTCGAGAGATATACAATCGTAAAATCCATGAGCTCTCCGAAAAAGGCTTTGTTGATAAAAACCACATACCACAAATTTCCTTTATTGGGAGAGATGCCATAAAAGTAGTTTTGGTAGGAGGAGTTTTTGATTTGATTCACCCTGGGCATATTCACACACTTAAGGCTGCCAAGGCTGAGGGTGACGTTTTGGTAGTAGTTATTGCTAGAACATCCACAGCGATAAAGATACGAGGTAGGAAAAAAATTTTTCATGACGAGGTACTCAGACAAGAGCTTGTATCTTCCTTGAGTTTTGTCGACCTTGCGATTATAGGTAGGGAGGGGACACTCTATGATACCGTTGAATATGTGAAACCCGATACTATTGCATTAGGTTATGATCAGGCTCACACCGAAAGAGACGTTGCAGAAAACTGCGCAAGACGGAAATTAAACGTGAGGGTAATTAGGTTAAATACACCTGTGCCAACAACCAAAAGCTCAACTATTAAGGACGATCTGGGCGATTCATTCTATAAGACCTAGTTCCGTACGGTCTCCCCTGGAATTCGAGTTGTTATCAATATGCGATCGCCGTTTTTAAGCCCTGTGCTTTCTTTGATGGAAACAGGGGCGATAATTTCTATCGTGCTGTCATCGTAATGAGTGCGCTCCAGGATAAGCAAGGCAGCATTTTTTACAAGTCCGTCATTGATTTCTGCTGGATAACATCTGACCCATCCATAGGTTCGAATCTTATCAGAAAATCCATCGATAAAAATTGATGGATATGCACTCAAGGATCGTCTTGAATACATAGAACCGGGATCAGAAAGTTCGATATTTAAGGTGCCAGGGAAGGGATCATAGCCGAGCTTCTGTCTAAACTGTTTGCGGTACCCCTCCAGTGACATATAGTAAGCTCCTTCTCCCATTCCTGAAACTACGTGGCCCTCCAACATTATGACCCTACGAGTTTCGGATTCAATTGCAGACTTTATTCTCTCATAAAGACTATTGACCTGGGAGTGACCCTTATCTGTAACCTTGATCCCTATGGTATGACCTTTTCTAATTCTGGTTATATAGCCTCTTTTCTCGAGATCTAGAAGGTGTTTAGATGCGGACTGCTGAGATCTATTAATATCCTTGCTTAACTGTGTAGTAGTGATCTCAACATAGTTATGGTAGGCACCCAACAATAGAAGATGTGCCATCGTCAATACTTGCTGAAGTTTAATCTCCATTATGACATCTAATTAATAACACCCATGTCGTGAAACGTACGTACCTTAATGTCTGAGGTCCTCTTTAAATCTCCTGTTCTGTGCCCGACAATATATTCAATCCCGACCTTGTTGGCCGCTTCTACGAGTCTCTGAGTGATTATGCCATCTAGCACTAGCATCCGAGCTCCCTCTGTTGCATTAAGCTTTTTTATAAGATCTGAGACAGGGAGCTTGAGAATGGTTCTCATTGAAGTGTCGAGAATTACAGCCTCTAAAGTTTCATTAATCTGTGGATACAACTCCTTTATTATAGATAAAACCTCAGGAACGTCACGGTGATGCTGGAAGGTCTTGGTGTTGGAGGGGGCCTGTTGGCTTATTTCCTGCTGCATATCCGCGTTTTCCCGTTTCTCTCGTCTGTGCTGTAACTTAGGTTCGGAAGTCGCGGATTGTCCCTCAGCAATTTGCATTTGACGAGGAGGGTAAATGCCCTGTTTGGAGTCTATAGGAGTGATTGGTGATACGACCTCCTTGAGAATCTCTGTAATTTCTAGCGGAGTTAACTCTTCGACTTCTCTTCCCGGAGGCGCTCTCAATACCTTTTGGATTGTTACAAGACCCTGTAGTTCCTTAAGGATTAAGTCTCCTGCTCTATCTCCGTCTATAAAAGCCACCACTTTCTTGTCTTCCGTTAGTTTGGTTATTGTCTCGTCGATTTTTGCGCCCTCGATTGCTATGGAGTTATCAAAACCTGCACGGAGCAAATTGATAACATCGGCGCGGCCTTCAACTAAGATTATCCAGTCCGTGTCAAATACACCTGTTCCGCAAGCCAGTTGTGCTTTTCCAAACGCAGTAAGCCTGCCAGGCTTGCTGGCATCATAAACATCCTTGAGCATTTCTTCTCCCTCGCTAATAGTCTTTGTAGCCCATTCCTGAACTATTCGTTTGGCGCGGTCAACAATAATCCTTTTCTTGATAGCTCGAATGTCATCTATTCCTACAAGCAAAAATTTAGCCTGGAAAGGTCCTACCTTGTCAATGCTCTCAATTGCTGCCGCTATAAGGGCGGCGGTGGAAATATCCGTGCTCATTGGAATTAGTGCATCTCCTCTGGCCATATTGGACCTGGAATCTACGTTAACCTCTATTCTGCCGACTTTGGAGACCTTTTGTAATTCGTTAAGGTTCATCTCTGGACCAAGCAGACCTTCGGTTTGTCCAAATATCGCGCCTATAATGTCTGCTTTCTCGACCAGACCGTCGACCTCGAACTTAAGTTTAACATGATACTTGACAATACCTGTATTAGGCAACTTCATAACCTCATATACTATTATTAAAAGTACAAACTTTTTGCTAGAATATAAGTGCTTGGACTTCTTTAGTTAATGATTTGAGGCATGAGCCTGTGAATTGCGTGCTAGATATACATAAAGAGGTCTTTCCTTGCCCTTGTGATTCCCGATATAAGTGGTGCATATGAAACCAAATCCTCAACGTGTCTTATTTTTCCATTTGAAATTCTAGCGAGTGATCTCTTGTAGAATAGGCTAACATTTCCACCTCTAGACTGCAATTGTTTTAGCAGTTTGCTTGTGAGATATTTGCCAGTTCTGTCCATGTCTAGAAGCAAGATTATTTTTTTATCTATGAGACAATGGCTATCAACAAAATTGTTTATTCCTTTAAATCGATTCAGCGCGGTAACGTGTCCTACGAATCCAATCCTGGTAAGAGCTTCAACATCCCGTTTTCCCTCGACTACGATAACCGAACCCTTTTTTGACTCGGTATTGAGTCTATCTACAAATATTCGTAAGCGGGCAACAGTGGCCTCATCCATAGGTCGGTATCCCATCCTGAATTCTATTGATCTCAACCGAATTTAATAATTATCCTAGGAAGGATGATTAGGACGAGTCGCATTCAATAATAGTTCACAAAGGGGAAAGTGCTATATTTCATATAGTATTCCAGATAACATGGACGACGACCAAGGAGAGCCGGGTCTTGACTATAACGAGCCGAACTTGAACCCATTGATATGTGACTTGTGCAAGAAAACTTTCAGTAGTTTGGATCAGTTAGGAGAACATCAGAAAAAGGAACATGATATGTAGCAGATTGCCTTCGAAAACACCATTGTCTCTGATGCGTTTTTGCCCCTCTTGACATCTGATTTGTCAATCTGGGAAAGGAATTGATAATGTCTGCTAGCAAAACTTAAAATTTTATTTGGTGTTACTAATGTCTAGGCGTGGAGATTGGCATGCTTCAGCTGAATATCGGCGCATCGGAATGGGGAATTATTTTCCTGCTTCTCTTGCTACTAATTGTCGGTTCTAACAAGCTCTCTGGTTTGGCAAGGCTGTTGGGACGAGCCACCGGGGAATATGAGAAAGCTAAGGAGTTGATCCAAAACGAGAAAGAAAACTCCCGTTCTGCGGATTCAATTATTTCCGCGTCACCCTTTGTGCCACGGATCTTAGGTCCGGTGGGTTCTGAGAGGGAGAAACTGGAGACCATCGCAAAGGCCCTCGGTATAGAGCAAGGAGAATTGACAGAGGACCAGCTACGCTCTTTGATTTCACAAAAGATCCAGAAGCGCTAGCATCAGAAATGCTTGCATCTCCCAGAACGCAGAAAGAACTAACTGGAAAGATGCCGGCTAGCTCATGCTTCATGTTTCTTTTTCAAAACTTAAATACGCCAGATTTTTCCTGAATAACATAATGTCTGAATCTATGGGCAATAATGCTATAAACCCATTTGAGGTTGCTCTGAAGCAGCTTGAAGAGGCAGCCAAGCTGGTTGGAATTGACAGAGGGACGCACGATGTTCTAGCTCAGCCAAAGCGTGTTCTTACTGTGTCTCTTCCAACTCGAATGGACAATGGTGAGATCCAAGTTTTTACAGGATTTAGATCACAACACAACGATGCACGCGGTCCATTTAAAGGCGGAATAAGATATCATCCACAGGTGAGTTTAGACGAAGTAAAGGCTCTTTCGATGTGGATGACATGGAAGTGCGCTATCGCAGATATACCCTACGGCGGAGGAAAAGGAGGAATAATTTGCAATCCAAAGCAGATGTCAATTGTCGAACTTGAACGAATGACGCGACGTTATGCTTATGCAATTGCAGACATAATTGGGCCTCGTACGGATATTCCTGCCCCCGATGTATATACGGGTGGTAAGGAAATGTCATGGATAATGGATACATACTCTGCTCTCAAGGGTAACTTTGTGCAACCTGAAGTCATAACTGGAAAACCCCTAGCAATTGGGGGCTCGCTAGGAAGGAACGAAGCAACAGGGAGAGGTTTGTCGTTTACAGTCAGAGAGGCTTCAAGGAAACTCGGGATTAGCTTACAAACGGCGAACGTTGCAGTGCAAGGATTTGGAAACGCTGGTCAATTTGCTGCACAGCTTGTCGAGGAGCAAGGCGCCAAAGTCGTAGCCGTATCTGATTCTCAAGGTGGTGTCTACAATAAAAACGGGATACATATCGGCTCGCTTAGAAAGCACAAAGACAAGTCAGGCTCAGTTGTGGGATTTCCTGAATCCAGCTCAATTTCCAATGAGGAGATACTGGAGACTGAGTGCACAATCTTGATACCTGCTGCTCTTGAAAACCAAATAACCAAGAAAAATGCGAACAAGATTACAGCTAAAATGGTCGCAGAAGCTGCAAACGGCCCTACAACTCCTGAAGCTGACGAAATATTGTACAAAAACAAAACTTTGGTTATACCAGACGTCCTTGCAAACGGGGGAGGGGTAACTGTTTCATATTTTGAATGGCTACAGAACCTCCGAAGAGAATACTGGACTGAAGACCAGGTTAACAGTATGCTTGACAGAAATGTAACTAAAGCATTTGCAGATGTATATGAAACTCATGAAAAATATCAAGTGAATATGAGAAAGGCGAGCATAGCTCTGGCAGTCGGCAGGGTAGCAGAAGCGATAAAAATAAGGGGTCTTTGGCCCTAATGCCGGCTCGGAACGGATACTATTTTTCTATCATGTAGTAGGCTAGAGAAACAAATCTCAACCGTCCGTCGAAAACGAATGTCCACATGAGCAGCTCTTTGTTACATTCGGATTGTCTATCTTAAAACCTGAGCCCATCAAGCTCTCGATATAGTCAATATTAGCTCCCTTTAGGTAGTTTTGACTATAACTATCTATCAATACCTTAACTCCATTTTGCTCTAGAATATAGTCGTCCTCGTCTGATTTTTCTTCAAACCCCATCCCGTACGATAGGCCGGAACATCCTCCACCAGAGACGTAGACACGTAGGAACAAGCTATCCTTACCTTCTTGCTTCATAAATTCTGATACTTTTTCCGCGGCCTTGGGGGTTATAGTTACGATTTGGCTTTGTTGAGCGCTTTCCATTAGAAGTGATCTTACAAATAAATATAATAAGCTTTCCTCACGGGCCTTTTGTCGGTCCTTTTCTGATTAGTGGATGGCATTTCACCTGATACCTACGAGACTAGCCCATTTGGCGATACTGCCCGCTGCCGTAACCCACGTTATAACAGAGTGGTACACGGGGACATTTGTATCTTCTATACGTTTTGACATCTTTTGAGTGAAGGGTCCTCCCATTGCACCCACTAGAATTGGTTTGAGTCGTTGTTTCTGAAATCCTTGAAGAACATCTACAATGCTCTCTTCTAATGGATCGTCTTGAAATACAAACCATGGCATTATTATGTCCACACTGGGGTCATCCATAAAGGCTTGAATTGCAAACCTGTAGTCATCTGCTGTAGCAGAGCCCGTGATATCGCATGGATTGCCGATGACATAAGTTGGAGGATAGTGTTCCTTTAGGTCTTTGATGGTTTTATTACTGATCTCTGCAACTGCCAACCCGAGCCTTTCGAAGTTATCTATTGCAGCAATGACTGGCCCGGCTCCATTAGTTATCATAGCAACTCTATTCCCTCGGGGTACCGGTTGCCAAGTAAGCGCTTTTAGAGATCCCGTAAGCTCCTCATAGCTGTCCAATGAGATGATTCTGGCCTGCTCGAGAGCTCCCCTAACAACGTTATATGATCCACCCAGCGAGCCAGTATGAGATGCTGCCTGCTTTGCACCCCTGATCGTTCTGCCGTTCTTGAAGACTAGAATAGGCTTATTCCTTTCTAAGATTACTCTCTTGGCTGCATTCATGAATTTTCTTCCGTCTCCTAATCCCTCAACATATAGTCCAATCACCTTGGTGCTTGGATCTTCACCTAGATACCATATCATGTCTGCCTCGTCAACATCTGATCTGTTACCATAGGAAATCATTTTGCTCATTCCAAAGGAATCAGAAGTTTCCATAAATGCTATACCAATGGTACCACTTTGAGATAGAAATGCGACTTCTCCTCTTTGGGGTCGGAGCATTCTCTCATGACCTTGGAATGCGCAGTCGAGTCTATTCTCTGCATTGAACATGCCAATACAATTAGGTCCAATAATTCTCACTTTCTGTTCTGATGACAATTTTTTTATTTCATTTTCGATTGCAGCACGATCCCCTCCTAGCTCCTTTCCTCCGCCAGAAATAATTACCATATTATGGATATTTCTTCTCCCGCAGCTCCTAAGGAGATCAGGAACGAATTTCAAGTCAACGGTGACCACTACAACGTCGACTGGCTCATTGATGTCATCTAGGCTTTTGAAGGCCTTAATACCCATGATCTCTTGGTATCCTTTTGCATTTACAGGAAATACTTTTCCCTTGTAATCATGTTTTGCTAAACTGTGCAAAACAGAATTTCCTACTTTCCCTGCTTCCGGCGAGGCTCCTATAAGAGCAACAGACCGAGCATTGAAAAAAAGATCCATATAAGATGAATCAGGTTCAGCGTTTGATATTATCTGAGGTTCTGGCTTTTCTCTTAAAAGTATTTTGGCGTCTACCACAAAGTAATCATGTGGATAAAGAATTACAGGGTTAAAATCGACAGACTCATAGTATGCTGCAGCGTCTGTCCCTAACTTTGCTATTTTCATTAACATGTCAGATACGATAGCAAGGTCAACCGGCTCAGAACCTCTAAAACCTTTTAGCATACTTTTCCCCTTTAGATTCTCTATCATCTCCTCCGTGTCTTTTGGTGTTATTGGAAGTACTCTGAATGTTACATCTTTGAATATTTCAGTGTTTATCCCCCCTAGTCCAAACATTATCACTGGCCCGAATTGGGGATCGTTCTGCAGTCCGACGATGACCTCTAGCCCCGGGTCGACCATCCTTTCCAGAATAACTCCCTTAACATGATATTTGGCCGAGAGTCTACCATACATATCATCAAAGGCATCGCGAACTTCCTGCTCTGATTTAAGTCCAACCCGGACCCCCTTTACGTCGGTTTTGTGCAAAATCTCGGGGGAGACAATCTTAGCGACTAAGGGGAAACCTAGCTGTTTGGCTTTATCCGCAGCCTCCTGGGTAGTTGAAACCAGAGCAGATGGTGGTACTTTGATTCCATAATTCGTCAGAATTGCCTTCGCAGATTCTTCTGTTATCACACTCTGATTATTTTTTCTAGCATCTTCGTATACTTCTGCAACCAAATCCGTATTAGCCATAAGAACATCAAAAAGTTTATTTGCCTTCTAATTAACTTTACGTGATTTATTCATATCTCGTGGGGATGAAAATAATGTTTTTGTGCCCTTTAGATGCGCTCTTAGATGCGTCCTCAAAACGCCCGAAAACTGGGAGGCCTAAGTGAAATGCCATATCGTGTTGTTGGGACCTTGGAAGAGCGGAAGAGGTATTACTTT
>OCZS010000339.1_pt1 | contig 15251 bp, 12 predicted proteins | sample 1539071 | NCBI WGS metagenome assembly OCZS01 (sample SAMEA3113584, study PRJEB22503) | soil metagenome
GCCCAGTCCGAGGACAAGTACACCCTGCCGGTCGCCCTGGCCCTGTACTCGGTCGGCCAGAACGCCACCCGCTACGGTCTGCTCATGGCCGGCGCGGTGGTGATCATCCTCCCCGTGGTCGCCCTGTTCATCGCCCTCCAGCGCTACTTCGTGCAGAGCGTCGCAACCACCGGCATCAAATGAACGAACCAAGCAAGGAGGACGGACACAGCCCTGACGCCGCCGCCCCGCTCGGGTTCACCTGGACTGGGCCGCGGCAGGGCCACTTCGCCGCCGCCCCGGCGCCGCTGGACGCCCCGGCCGGGCTGGCCGCCCGGCCCGGCCGGGCCCAGGTGACCCTGGACTGGGCGCCCGTCCCCGGCGCCATCGGCTACCTGGTCCACCGGGCCGACACCCCCGAGGGGCCGTTCCAGCCCCTCGACCACCACGGCGGCGACACCGTGTTCGCCGTGCCCCACGCGCCGTACGCCGACACCCAGGTCGAGGCCGGCCGGGCCCGCTGGTACGCGGTCGCGGCCGTGCCCGACGCCGACACCGTCGGGCCGCTGTCGGCGGCGGTGGCGGCCGCCCCGGAGGCGGCGGGGGAGGCCGTGGTCGCCGTCACCGTCGACGCGGCCCGGGCCGCCGGGCCGCTGCACCGGCCCTGGCGGCCGATGATCGGCTCCGAGCACCTCAGCCACATGCTGAGCACCGACCGCACCGGCGGCCGGCCGATCGGCGAGGAGCTCACCGAGGCCCTGCGCATCGCCCACGACGAGCTGGGCGTGGCCGCGGTCCGGGCCCACGCCATCCTCGGCGACGACCTCGGCACCTACCGGGAGGTCGACGGGAAGCCGGTGCACGACTTCAGCGGCATCGACCGGGTCTACGACCGGCTGCTGGGGATCGGGCTGCGGCCGGTCGTGGAGCTGGCCTACATGCCCCGCGACCTGGCCCGCGACCCCGACCACACCAGCTTCTTCTACAAGGGGGTGTCGTCGCCGCCCAAGGACTGGGACCGCTGGGCCGAGCTGGTCCGCGACCTGACCCAGCACCTGGTCGACCGCTACGGGCGCGACGAGGTCCGCGACCACTGGGCCTTCGAGGTCTGGAACGAGCCAAATCTTGAATATTTCTGGAGCGGCGACGCCGCCGAGTACCTGCGGCTGTACGACACGGCGGTGCGGTCGGTGCGCTCGGTCGACCCCGGCCTGCGGGTCGGGGGGCCGGCCACGGCCGCCGTCGGCTGGGTCGACGACCTGCTCGCCCACACCCAGAAGACGGGCGCGCCCCTGGACTTCGTCTCCACCCACCTGTACGGCAGCCCGCCGCTCGACCTGCGCCCGGCCCTGGCCCGCCACGGCCGCGAGGACGCGGCCATCTGGTGGACCGAGTGGGGGGTCCACCCGCGGCTGTCCAACCCGGTGGCCGAGTCGGTGTACGCGGCCGCGTTCCTGGCCAAGGGGATGCGCTCGGCCGCCGGCCGGGTCGACGCCCTCTCCTGGTGGGTCGCCTCCGACCACTTCGAGGAGCTGGGGCGGCCGAGCCGCCTGCTCCACGGCGGGTTCGGGCTGCTGACCGTCGGCAACCTGCGCAAGCCCCGCTTCTGGGCGTGCAAGCTGCTGGAGCGCCTCGGCCCCGAGGAGCTCCGGGTGGAGCTGGACGGCGACGGCGCCGGCGGGCTGGTCGAGGCCTGGGGGTCGCGCGACCCCGGCGACGGCCGGGTCGCGGTCGCGCTCTGGAACGTCACCCTCGACCAGACCCGGTCCACCGGCGAGCCCCTGCTCGACCGGTCGGTCAGGCTCCGGGTCGAGGGGCTGGCCGCCCCCGCCTACGAGCTGCGCCACCTCCGGGTCGACCTGGAGCGGTCCAACATCGCCGCCGTCTGGGAGGCCATGTCCGGCGGGGCCGACTGGCCCGACGACGCCCAGTGGGCGGCCCTCGGGGAGGCCAACCGGCTGGAGGAGCTGGAGCCGGCCCGCCGGGTCGGGGCCGGGGGCGGGGTGGTCGAGCTCGCCTTCGACCTGCCCATGCCGTCGGTGTCCCTGGTCGAGCTGGTCCCGGCCGGCGGGGACACGGGATGAGCGCGGCCGAGGACCGGGTCGAGGAGCTGCTGGCCCGGCTCGACCTGGAGGCCAAGGTGCGGCTCTGCACCGGGGCCGACTTCTGGGCCACCTGGGACGAGCCCAGGGCCGGGCTGCGCGCCATGTCCCTGTCCGACGGGCCGGCCGGGGTCCGCGGCGACGCCTGGGACGAGCGCCGGACCTCGACCAACCTGCCCTCGCCGACCTGCATGGCCGCCAGCTGGGACGAGGACCTGGCCACCCGGCTGGGCCGGTTCCTGGCCACCGAGGCGAGGGTCAAGGGCGTCGACGTCCTGCTCGGCCCGACCATCAACCTCCACCGCTCCCCGCTGGGCGGCCGCCACTTCGAGTGCTTCTCCGAGGACCCGCTGCTCACCGCCCGCATCGGCGCCGCCTATGTCCGCGGCGTCCAGGGCGAGGGCGTCGCCGCCACCCCCAAGCACTATGTGGCCAACGACTCCGAGACCGAGCGGTTCACCCTCGACGCCCGGGTCGGCGAGCGCGCCCTGCGCGAGCTCTACCTGGCCCCGTTCGAGCACCTGGTCCGCGAGGCCGGGGCCTGGATGGTGATGGCCGCCTACAACGGCGTCAACGGCCCCACCATGACCGAGAGCCCGCTCCTGGCCGACCCCCTCAAGGGGGAGTGGGGCTTCGACGGCGTGGTCGTCTCCGACTGGCACGCCACCCGCTCCCTGGCCGCCGCCGGCCCCTCCCTCACCGACCTGGCCATGCCCGGCCCCGACGGCCCCTGGGGCGACGACCTGGTCGCGGCCGTCCGCGACGGCTCGATCCCCGAGACCGCCGTCGACGACAAGGTCCGCCGCCTGCTCCGCCTGGCCTTGCGGGTCGGGGCCCTGGAGGAGGTAGGTCCCGGGGCCGAGGCCGGCGCGGTTGGGGATGTGGACAGCCCCCCGCACCCCATTTCCCGGTCGGCTACTCTCCCCCTCCGGGGGGCCGCGATCCCGGCGGAGCGGGTGACGCCTGGGCCGGTGACGCCTGGGCGGGTCCCGCCTGGGCGGGTACCGGGGCCGGATGGGGCGGCGGTGGCGCGGGAGGCGGCGGCCGCTGGGGCGGTGCTGGTCCGGAACCAGGGGCTGCTGCCGCTGGACCCGGCTGGGCTGAAGCGGGTGGCGGTGGTGGGGCCGGGGGCGGTGTGGCCCCGGAGTCAGGGTGGGGGGAGCGCCACGGTGTTCCCGGTCGCGGTGGTGTCGCCGGTGGAGGGGCTGGAGGCGGCGCTCGGGCCGGGGACCGAGGTGGTGCACGGGCCGGGGGCGGAGCGGCCGCGGAGCCAGGGTGGGGGGAGTGCCACGGTGTTCCCGGCGGCGGTGGTGTCGCCGGTGGAGGGGCTGGAGGCGGCGCTCGGTACGGGGGCCGAGGTGGTGCACGGGCCGGGGGCCCGGATCCGGCGGGGGCTGGAGCCGGTGACCGCCGGGCAGGTGACCGACCCGGAGACCGGGGAGCCGGGGCTGGCGGTGCGGTTCCTGGACGCCGACGGGGGGGTGCTGCTGGCCGAGCACCGGCTGGCCGGGAAGCTGATCTGGCTGGGGCTGGAGGTCCTGCGGCGGACGGCCAGGATCGAGGTCGCGGCCCGGCTGCGGGCCCGGGCCGGCGGCGAGCACGGGATCGGGGTGGCCGGGACCGGGCGGTTCCGGCTCACCGCCGGCGACCGGGTCCTGGTCGACGAGCGCATCCGGCCCGAGACCGACGACGCCGCCGGGCTGCTGGCCGCGCCCCAGCGGAGCGGCCGGCTGACCCTGGCCGAGGGCGAGGAGGTCGACCTGACCGTGGTCCACCACCTGGAGGACGGCGCCGCCGCCTCGGTGACCCTGGCCGTGGAGGAGCCGTCGCCGCCCGAGGACGAGGAGCTGGCCGACGCGGTCGCCCTGGCCGCCGGCGCGGACGTGGCCGTGGTGGTCGTCGGCACCACCGCGGAGATCGAGAGCGAGGGCTACGACCGGGCCTCGCTGGCCCTGCCCGGCCGCCAGGACGAGCTGGTCCGGGCCGTGGCCGCCGCCAACCCGCGCACCGTGGTGGTGGTCAACGCCGGCAGCCCGGTCGAGCTGCCCTGGCGGGACCAGGTCCCGGCGATCCTGCTGAGCTGGTTCCCCGGCCAGGAGTTCGGCCACGCCCTGGCCGACGTGCTGTGTGGCCGGGCCGAGCCGGGCGGGCGGCTGCCCACCACCTGGCCGGCCCGCCAGGCCGACGTCCCGGTGCTGGACACCCGGCCGGTGGCGGGCCGGCTCGAGTACCGGGAGGGCCTCCACGTCGGCTACCGCGCCTGGGCGCGGGCCGGGACCGAGCCGGCGTTCCCCTTCGGCCACGGCCTCGGCTACACCACCTGGGCCTACCAGGGCCTGGAGGCGCCGGCCGCCGCCGACCCCGGCACCGAGGTCGTGGCCAGGGCCCGGCTGGCCAACTCCGGCCCCCGCCCCGGCCGCGAAGTCGTCCAGGCCTACCTGGCCCGCCCGGCCTCGGCGGTCGAGCGGCCGGCCTTCTGGCTGGCCGGGTTCGCGGTCGTCCACGCCGACCCCGGCCAGGAGGTGACCGCCGAGCTCCGCCTGGCCCCGCGGGCCTTCCAGCACTGGTCCCCGGAGACCCGGTCCTGGGAGACCGAGCCCGGCCCCTACCAGCTCACCGTGGGCCGCTCGTCCGCCGACCGCCCCCTCACCGCCGAGCTCACCATCCGTTAGGGAGGAGCCCCGACCATGCCGCGTCGCCGCTTCGCCGTTCTCGCCGTCCTGCTCGGACTCGCCCTCGCCCTCCCCTTGGCCGCGCCGGCGGCCGGCCAGGCGCCGGCCGCGGCCTCCAGCTCCGCTGACCGGCGGGTGCTGCAGCGCTACGCCGCCGACACCTGGCGGTCGTTCGAGCTGCTGCTCGACCCGGCCACCGGGCTGCCGTCGGACAACGTCTCCGCGGCCGGGGAGCGCAGCCGCTACACCTCGCCGACCAACGTCGGCGCCTACCTGTGGAGCACCCTGGCCGCCCGCGACGCCGGGATCATCTCCCCGTCCCAGGCCCGGCGGCGGATCGCGGCCACCCTGGCCACCGTCGCCCGCCTGGAGCGCCACCAGCCCAGCGGCATGTTCTACAACTGGTACGACCCGGCCAGCGGGGCCAAGCTGACCACCTGGCCGGTGGACGGCAGCCCCGTCTACCCGTTCCTGTCCTCGGTCGACAACGGCTGGATGGCCGCGGCCCTGCTGATGGTGAGCAACGCCGTCCCGCAGCTCCGCAGCCAGGCCCGCGCCCTGCTCGACCCGATGGACTTCGGCTACTACTACGACCCGGCCGCCGGCCTGCTCCGGGGCGGGTTCTGGGTCGACCCGCCGGGCACCCAGTGCACCACCCCCGGCAACTACCGCGGCGACGTCCCCGACGTGCTCTACACCTGCCACCACTACGGCTCGCTCAACACCGAGCCGCGGATCGCCAGCTACCTCGGCATCGCCTTCGGCCAGGTCCCGGCGACCCACTACTTCCGGATGTCCCGGACCTTCCCGCCGACCTGCGACTGGGACTGGCAGGAGCAGCAGCCGGCCGGCGTCACCCGCACCTACCTGGGCGTCGAGGTGTTCGAGGGCCACTACCGCTACCGGGGCATGGACATCGTGCCCAGCTGGGGCGGGAGCATGTTCGAGGCCCTGATGGTGCCGCTGCTGGTCCCCGAGGCCCGCTGGGGGCCGCGCAGCTGGGGCGTCAACCACCCGCTGTACGTGCGGGCCCAGGTCGAGCACGGCCTCGAGGAGGCCGGCTACGGCTACTGGGGCTTCTCGCCCTCCAACAACCCCTCGGGCGGCTACCGCGAGTACGGGGTCGACGCCATCGGCCTCAACCCCGACGGCTACGCCTCCAACAACGACAACACCCTGGTCGACTACGGCTTCGGCGACTGCCGCCCCGCCCAGCCGCTGCCGCCCCCCGAGGCCTACACCAACGGGGTGGTGACCCCGCACGCCTCGTTCCTGGCCCTGCCCTATGCCCGCCGGGCCGCCCTGGACAACCTGGCCAAGCTCCGCCGCGACTTCGACGTCTACGGCGAGGGCGGCTTCTTCGACGCCGTCAACGTCGACAACGGCCAGGTCTCCCGCTACTGGCTGGCCCTGGACCAGGGCATGGTCATGGCCGCCCTCGGCAACGAGCTCACCGGCGACCGGCTCCAGCGCTACCTCACCCGGGGACCGGTCGAGCGGGCCGTCCGCCCCCTGCTGGCCATGGAGGAGTTCACCGCCGGCGGCTGACCCCTAGGGGTCGAGGCCCTCCATCAGGAACAGGTTCTCGCGCTGCTCCTCGTGGTCGGTGGCGATCAGCACGTCCCAGGTGGGGGTGATGACCAGGCCCTCGGGCTGGTGGAGGCGGTCGGGGAGGCCCCAGATGCGGTCGACGGCCACCGTCCCGCTCTCGGGCGGGACCGTCGGCTGGAGCCGGGCGATGCAGCGGGACTCGTCGCTGAGCAGGTAGACCCGGCCGTCGGGGCCGACGGTGACGTCGCTCAGGTCGCCGACCCGCTCAAGGGCCTCGCCGCCCAGGTCCCAGGCGGACAGCATGTGGAAGGTGGCCGTCCGCTCGCCGGGGGTGGGGAAGCGGCCGGTGTCGGTGACCAGCAGGTCGCCGTGGAGCCCCTGGGCCTGCTCGCCGGGCAGCCCGAACTCGAGCAGCTGCCGCGGCTTCTCCTCCTTGACCACGAACAGGTGGCCGTTGCGGAGCAGCAGCAGCCCCTCGCCGAGGGCGTTCTCGTCGGCGTCCCACGCCTCCTGCTCGCCCGGGTCGTCCTCCACGGTCAGGTGCAGGACGTGGAGCAGCCGGCCCAGCCCAGGGTCGAACACGAACACCGTGCCCGGGACCTCGCGGAGCACGAACACCCGCCCGGTGTCGTCGGTGTCGACCCCCTCCCACTGCGAGCTCCGGCCCAGCCGCACCCCGGCCCCGGTGAGCAGCGGCTCCAGGTCGTGGCGGGCGAACTCCTCCGGCACCTCCGGCTCCAGGTCGCCGACCAGCAGGTGGTGGCTGTCGTCGCCGATGGCCAGCAGCTGGCGGGGCCGCCCGTCACCGGCCGCCCGCTCGCAGATCCCCGACACCTCCCGCAGCTGGAGGTCGTACACGTCCCTGACGCCGAGCTCACTCATGGCACCTCCCCGTCCGGCCAATGGTGCCCAGCGGGCCCCGGGCCCAACCGGTCGCCCGTTCCCTTGGCGCCACCGGGGGAGTAGTGTGCGGCCGCCCCGAGCGCCTTCAGGGAGGTCACCATGACCGACACCCCATCCGACCGTCCTCCGTACCCTCCCCAGCCCGGTCAGGGCCCACCCGGCGACTACCCGCCCCCCGGCCAGGCGCCGGCCGGCGGCTACCCGACCGCCGGCTACCCGGCCACCCGGACCCGCCGCAACGGCATGGGCACGACCGCGCTGGTTCTCGGCGTTGTCGCCCTGACGCTGGTGCTGCTCCTGCTGTTCTCGCCCCTCGGGGCGTTCCTGGGCCTGCTGGCGGTGCTGTTCGGCATCCTCGGCCTCATGCGGGCCAACCGCGGCGAGGCCGACAACCGCGGCCAGGCCGTGGCCGGGCTCGTCACCGGCGGCATCGCCCTGCTGGTCGGGGTCTTCCTCACGATCAGCATCGGCACCTGGTTCGCGACCCACGTCAACGACTTCAACGACTTCGGGCGCTGCATGGAGGACGCCGTCGGCTCCGCCGCCCGGGAGGAGTGTGCCAACCAGCTCGGCAGAGAGCTCGAGTAGCCCCCAGCCGGGGGATGGATCAGACCGGGTCGGGGTAGGCCAGCTCCCCGGCCCGGACCGCCGCCTCGAGGTGGTTCTCGGGCGGGGCCAGCGGGCACGCCCAGCGGGCGTTGTAGGCACACGACGGGTTGTAGGCGTAGTTGAAGTCCAGCACCACCCGGTCGCCCCGGTGGTCCAGGCCCCGGCCCCAGGTCCCCTTGATGGTGTCGGTCAGGTAGCGCCCGGCCCCGTACGTCTCCTCCCCGGCGGTCGCGTCCCGGAAGGGGAGGAACAGCCCGCCCCCGTAGCCGAGGGTCCAGAACAGGGTGAGGTCGCCGAAGGGCGTGGCCAGCCGCCCGACCCGCCGATAGCGGACGGTGCCGTCCTCGCCGCCGGTGTCCACGGCCAGCTCGCCCTCCTCGCCCGGCGGTCCCAGCTCGGCGGTGACCCTGGCCCCGGGGTCGTACGGGAACCACGGCAGGCCGCTGAACCGGGCCCGCTGGCCGTCGTCAAGGGCCGACTGGGGATGGTCGCGGAACAGCTCGTCCCGGCCCCGGCGGAATGCCGCCGCCCCCTCCTCCCCCTCGGCCGGGTCGCTCAGGTACAGCAGCGCCACCCGCCGCCGCCAGTCGTCCAGGTCCAGCGTCCCGTCCATGCCCTCATGCTACGAGGCGGCCGCCCCGGCGTGCTCGTAGACCGAGACGTGCAGGCCGCTGGCCGCCCCGAACGGCTCCCGGCGCCAGCCGCCCCAGCGCTCGCGGACCCGCAGGCCGGCCATCCGGGCCATCAGGTCCAGCTCCGCCGGCCAGGCGTAGCGGATCGCCCCGGGCAGCAGCCGGGTGCCGTCGCCGGCCAGCAGCACGTGCTGGAAGTCGACCCGCTGGGCGACCGGGTCGTGCAGGGCGACGTCGAACTGGACCAGGTCGAGGCCCAGGTGGCGGGTCCGGACGCTCTGGCCGCCCGGGTGCAGGGTCGGGTCGGGCACGAACGCCTCGACCACGAACGCGCCCCCCGGGGCCAGCCGGCCGGCCACCTCGGCGAAGCAGCGCACCTGGTCGTCCTGGGTGAGCAGCGAGAAGAAGGTGTTGAAGACCACGTAGACGAGCGGGTAGCCGCCCTCGACGGAGGCGACGGGCACGCCGGCGAAGTCGCCGAGGGTCACCTCGATGGCCCCGCCGCCCGGCTTGGCCCGCAGCCGCTCCACCATGGCCGCCGAGGCGTCGACGCCGTGCACCCGGACGCCCCTGGCCGCCAGGGGCAGGGCGACCCTGCCGGTGCCGATCCCCAGCTCCAGCGCCGGCCCCGGCCCGGCCAGCTCGGCCAGCCGGTCGACGCAGTCGGCCGGGTCGGGCAGGCCCACCACCATCTGGTCGTAGAGGTCGGCGATGCGGTCGCCGTAGGTCTCGGGCCGGTAGTCCTCCATGCGCCTATTGCAGCAGCCGGGCGCGGGCCCGGCACGCGAATTACCGACGCCGGCCGAGGGGGCGGGCCTAGCTCGGGTCGGCGCCGTCGCGGTGGAACAGGACCTCGGCCCCGATGGGCCGGAACCCGGCCGCCTCGACCACCCGCAGGGAGGCGGCGTTGCCCGGTGTGACCTGGGCGAACAGCACCTCGCCGGGCGGGACCAGGTGGCGGGCGGCCGCGACCAGCAGCCGGCCCAGCCCGCGGTTGCGCCGGGCCGGGTCGACCTCGAAGGCGACCTCCCGGCGCCCGGCCAGCCCCCGCCCCAGCAGCAGCACCCCGGCCCCTCCGGGGTCGGTCCAGACCTGGAGGTCGCCGCGGTAGCGCAGCGCCCGGGCCGTCCGCGGGTGCCGGGCCGGGCCGGCCCCGGGCCGCAGCTCCAGCGGCGGGTCGCCGCCCACCCCCTCGGCGGCCAGCACCACGCGGCCAGCACCACGTCCAGGCTGCCCGGCAGGCTTCCCAGCCGTTCCCCGAGCCACCCCAGGAACCCTGGGCTCATCGGCGCCCCCAGGTCCCCGTCCGGCAGCCGCGCCGCCACCAGGTCGGGGTCGATCCCGGCCGCCACCACATGGTGGGCCGTGAACGCCAGCACCGCGTCGACCGGTCCCTCGGGGGCCGGCCACACCTCCACCAACCCGTCCGCCGCCGGAGGCGATCCCGTGGCCGCGTCCTGGAGCAGCCGCAACAGCCGTTCGCTCACCCCTCGAGCCTACCGCGCCCCAGCAGCACCACCCCGGCCCCGAGGCAGAGCAGCCCAGCCCCCGGACTGATCTGGAGCCCGGCCAGCTCGGCGGCCGTGCCGGGCAGCGGCCAGATCCCGCCAACGGCAACCCCGAGGAGCCCGAGGATCACCCCCGCTGTTCCGAGCGCCGTTCGGAGGATCGCGCCGGCGGTGCCCGCGTCCGGGGTGCGGGTGCCGGAGCGGGCCTGGCGGGGGCGTTCGAAGCGGGCGAACAGGGCCACCAACGGCACCAGCAGGGTCGCGGGGACCAGCACCCACAGGGGGCGCAGGGCCCACCAGGTGGGGGTGCCGGGGGCCGGCTCGGTCAGGCCGAGGGGGTGGAGGACCAGGACGGCCAGGACCAGGGCGGTCAGGTGCCAGAGGAACAGGGTCATCAGGGCCGAGCCGGCGGTCACCACCAGGGCCCAGGGCCGGGGGCGCCGCAGCCAGCGGGTCACCGGGTCCCTGACCAGCATGGCCAGGCCGACCAGCCAGACGGTGAGGGCGACGATGCAGAGGCTGGGCGGGCTCATGTTGGAGACCCGGTCCCCGGGGAGGCCGACCATGCTCGGTGGCCAGGCCCCGGAGGCGGTGAGGGCGGCCAGGGCGGCGAGGCCGCCGCCGGCCATGGCGGCGTGGGCCCGCCGGGGCCAGCCGGCCAGGGTCCCGTCGGCGTACAGGAATCCCAGCTGATGGGCGAACAGCCACACCAGCAGGAAGTTGAGCTCGCCGACCCGGTCCAGGCCGGGCACCCGACCGGCGATGTCGGCCGCGGCGGCGGCCAGGCCCAGCCACAGGACCACGGCCGGCCCGAACCGCCGGTGGAGCCGCAGCATCGCCGGGGCGACGGCCACCACCAGCAGGTACAGGCCGAGGAACCAGAGCGGCTGGACGACCAGCCTGGCCACCGGGCGCAGGACCGCCTCGGGCACCCCGGCCAGCCCGAGGGCGGCGGCGCCTCCCGCCCACACGGCCAGGAAGGCCAGGGTGGGCCGCAGCAGCCTGGCCGCCCGCCCGCGGACGAACCCAGTCCAGCCACCGCCCCGGCGGGCCGAGACCAGGTTGGCCAGGCCGCCGACGAAGAAGAACAGCGGCATCACCTGGAGCAGCCAGGTGGCCAGCCACAGGCCTGGCACCAGGGCGAGCGCGTTGCCGCCCTCGACCCGGCCGTCGCGCCAGGCGACCACCGCCATCAGCCAGTGCCCGGCGACCACGACCAGGATGCTGGCCACCCGCAGCAGGTCGGCGAACCGGTCCCGCTCGGGCGGGGTGGCCGCGGCCACCCGGGCGGCGACGGCGCTGGCGTCGATCGGCATGGCTGGCCTCGCTGGGTTCGACGGGATCCGGGCAGGCCCAGCCTGGCCGGGTGGGGCGCCGCCCGGCATCGGGGTTCGGGCCCAATCCGCGGGCTCACGGTGCCCAGATCGGGCTGGGCACTTGCGGCAGTCGGGCCGGCACCGTTCGTGTTTGCGGCAGGTTCGTGGAAGGCTGTTGGGGTAGACGGCCCGAGCGTCTATGCCCAGGAGTAGCCATGCAGCATCCATCGCGTCCCACCGAGCCCCGCCAGGAGATCGTCGACCTGGCCGCGGGCCTGGTCCCGGCCCTGGCCGCCAGGGCGGCCGGGTACGACGAGGCCGACGCGTTCTGCCACGAGGACTTCGACGAGATGGTGGCGGCCGGCTACACGGCCATCACCGTCCCGGCCGAGCTCGGCGGCATGGGGGCGGGCGCCCTCGACCTGGTCGCCGCCCAGAGCCGGCTCGCCGAGGGCAACCCGGCCACCGCCCTGGCCGTGAACATGCACCTGCACGGGGTCGGCCTGCTGGCCGAGGGCTTCCGGGACCGGGTGGAGCCGTTCCTCAAGCAGGTCGCGACCGAGGGCGCCATCCTGGCCGGCGGGTTCTCCGAGCCCCAGTCGGGCGGGAACTGGTGGTACCAGGCCAGCACGGCCACCCCGCTGCCGGGCGGCGGCTACCGCCTGTCGGGGACCAAGACGTTCTTCACCGGCTGGCCGCGGGCCACCCACCTGTTCCTGTCGGCGGCGGTCGAGACCGAGGACGGCCGGGAGCCGATCGGGTTCCTGGTCCCGCGGCCGGAACGGGGCGTCCGCGTCCTTGGCGACTGGAAGGCCATGGGCATGCGGGCCACCGGCAGCCACGCCCTGGCCATCGACGACCTCGAGATCCCGCCCGAGTGCGTGGTCGCCGTCGGCTTCCCGGTGGCGGTCAGCTTCCTGGTCGGGTCGCACTGGTCGTGGCCGTCGTTCGCCAGCATCTTCCTGGGCGCCGCCGAGGCCGCCTTCCGGCACGTGGCCGACGGCCTGCCCAAGCGCCGCAACGAGGGCCTCGGGCAGTCCCTGGCCGAGCTGCCGGGCGTGCAGCAGGCGGTGGGGGAGATGCGCATGCGCCTCGACGCGGCCCGGGCGACCCTGCTGGCCGCCGTCGCCAGGCCGCCCGACCCCGACCCGGTGGCCCACTACGGCCGCATGGCCGGGGCCAAGCTGTTCACCTGCCAGACCGCCCTCGAGGTCTGCACCATGGCCCTGCGGACGGCCGGTGGCAGTGGCTACCTGCGCACCGGCCCGCTGGAGCGGCTGCTGCGCGACGCCAACGCCGGCCTGCTCCTGCCTCCCTCCCACGATGCCACCCTGCAGTGGCTGGGCCGGGTCGAGCTCGGGACCGCCGGCGCCCCAGGCGGGCCGAGGTGAGGGCGCCGGCGCTCACCATCGACCGGACCCGGCCGGTGCCGGCGGCGCGCTGTGTGATCGACAACGAGTACTACGAGGGCATGGACGACCTGTGGTGGGACCCGGACGGGCCGGCGGCCATCCTCCACGCCATCAACCAGCCGCGGGTCGGCTTCTACCTCCGGGAGCTCGGCGACCTGGGCGGCCGGCTGGTGCTGGACGCCGGCTGCGGCGGCGGCCTGGTGGCCCGCGAGCTGGCCGCCGCCGGGGCCGGCGTGGTCGGGGTCGACCGCTCGCTGGGCAGCCTGGGGGTGGCCCGCCGGGCCGTCCGGAGGGGTCCGGGGAACCCCGAGGGGGTGCCCCGGTCGGTCGGGTCCTTCCGTCCCGCCCAGGGCCGGCTGGAGCGGCTCCCGTTCGCCAGCGGCAGCTTCGACGCCGTGGTCGCCGCCGACGTGCTCGAGCACCTGCCCGACCTGCCGGCCGCCGTGACCGAGCTGGCCAGGGTCCTCGCCCCCGGCGGCAGCTTCCTGTTCGACACCATCAACCGCACCCCGTGGGCGTGGTTCACGGCCGTGTTCGGGCTGGAGCAGGTGCTGCGCATCGTGCCGAGGGGCACCCACGACTGGCGGCTGTTCATCCGCCCGGCCGAGCTGGACCGGCTGCTGCGCCGGGCCGGCCTGGAGCCGGTCCAGCTCACCGGCCTGGCCCCCCGGATCGGCCCCGGGGTCGTCGCCCGCGGGCTGCTCACCCGCCGCATCGACATCCCCAGCTTCGCCACCGGCAACGGGCGCCGCGCCTCCTACCTGGGGCACTACCGAAAGGCAGTTGGATGACCGCTCGCATCCAGGCCCTCGGCACCGCCATGCCGGACCACTACGTGTTCAAGCAGTCGGAGATCGTCGAGGCGTTCTTCGCCGGCCAGCCCGGGTGGGACCCGGCCTTCGCCGAGGTGTTCGCCAACTCCGGCGTGGAGCGCCGCGCCTCGGTCGTCGACCCGGCCTGGTACGCGGCCCGGCCGCGGAGCACCGCCGACCGGATGCGGGAGTTCGCCCCGGCCGCCCGCAAGCTCGGGGTCGAGGCGGCCCGGCGGGCCCTGGAACGGGCCGGGCCGGGCGCGGCCGCCGAGGTGGGCGACCTGCTGGCCGTCTCCTGCACCGGCTACAGCGGCCCCGGGCTCGACGTCCACCTGGCCGACGACCTCGGGCTCGGCGACCGGGTCCAGCGCCTGGCCATCGGCCACATGGGCTGCTACGCGGCCCTGCCGGCCCTGCGCACGGCGGCCGCCCTGGCCGACGCCTCGGGCCGCCGGGCGCTGGTCACCTGCGTGGAGCTGTGCACCCTGCACACCCAGGCCCCGAGGACCCGCGAGGACGCGGTCTACCTGGCCCTGTTCGGCGACGGGGCGGCGGCCGCGCTGGTCGGCCCGGGCGGCGGCGGACCGACCATCGTCGGCTCGGCCACCGTGACCGTGCCCCGCAGCGAGGAGCGGATGGGCTGGCTGGTCGAGGACGAGGGCTTCCGGATGTGGCTCTCACCCCGGGTCCCGGCCCTGGTCGAGCGGGGTGTCGGCCGGCTGGTGGAGGACCTCCTTGGCCCGCACGGCCTGGAGCAGCGCGACGTCGACCACTGGGCCGTCCACCCGGGCGGCCCCGAGATCATCGACCGGGTCCAGCGGCGCTTCGGGCTCGGCGACGCCCAGGTCGCCCGCTCCCGCGAGGTCCTGGCCGACGGCGGCAACCGCTCATCGGCCACCGTCCTGTTCATCCTCGAGCAGCTGCTGGCCAGCGGCGAGGTCGAGCCCGGCCAGTGGATCGTCGCCCTCGCCTTCGGCACCGGGCTGACCCTCGAAGCCCTCCTCCTCAAGGCCTGACCCATGCGCATCGTCCGCTACAGCCATCAGGGTGACGTCGGCTTCGGCGTCCACGAGGACGAGACCGTGGCCGCCATCGGCCCGCACCCCTTCGGCGCCTTCGAGTACACCGGCCAGCGGTTCCCGGTCGCCGAGGTCCGGCTGCTGGCCCCGGTGCTGCCGAGCAAGGTGGTGGCCATCGGCCGCAACTACGCCGAGCACGCCCGCGAGCTCGGCAACGAGGTCCCGTCCGAGCCGGTGCTGTTCCTCAAGCCGTCGACCTCGGTGGTCGGCCCCGGCGACCCGATCGTGCGTCCCGAGTGGGTGGGCCGGGTCGACTTCGAGGGCGAGCTGGCCGTGGTCGTGGGCAAGCTGGTCCGCCGCCTCGAGCCGGCCGACGCCATCCAGGCCGTGCTCGGCTTCACCTGCGCCAACGACGTCACCGCGCGCGACCTGCAACGCTCCGACGGCCAGTGGACGCGGGGCAAGGGCTTCGACAGCTTCTGCCCGCTCGGCCCCTGGATCGAGACCGACCTGGACTCGAGCGACCTGGCCATCCACACCCTGGTCAACGGCGAGGTGAAGCAGCAGGCCCGCACCTCCCAGCTGGAGCACGGCGTGGCCGACCTGCTCGCCTTCGTGAGCCGGGTGATGACCCTGCTCCCCGGCGACGTGCTCCTCACCGGCACCCCGGCCGGCGTCGGCCCGCTCGAGCCCGGCGACCGGGTCGAGGTCGAGGTCGAGGGCATCGGCGTCCTCG
>OCZS010000340.1_pt1 | contig 15245 bp, 20 predicted proteins | sample 1539071 | NCBI WGS metagenome assembly OCZS01 (sample SAMEA3113584, study PRJEB22503) | soil metagenome
CTATATTAAGGATTTAAAAAACCTTATGGAAGTTGTATTAATGTATTGTTATCTTGATGTCTCAAAATAAAATAACAATAAAAAATAATATGTTTTCTTGATTTGAAAACCATTCAATTCATATAAAAGAAAAACTATGTAAATCTTTTATAATTGAAAAGTATTATACAACGATTAATATTAAATGCTTAGATTTTTTTTAAAATAAAACTTTTGTCATACCATACGTTTACAGATATAATAATAAAAAATATTTAAGAATATGCTAATACGATATTCTAGAAGTAAAAAAGGTCCTTTAGTTTTTCATTAAAAAACTATTCCAATTTATTTCAGGGAAGGAAAAATAACTATAAATTAAAGGATATAACATGGTAAACTGTTTTATTTATATTTAAATTATATTTTAACATTTATAATTTGTAATATGAAAAAGAAATATTATTATAAAAATCAGTATGTTTCATATTGTAACAAGCTTTACTCTCTGTTGAAAGAAATCATAGCAAAAGAGAAAGCTGAGGGTCTTTTATTATCTGGAGGCTTAGATAGTAGTATTATTGCAAGTATTCAAAAACCTAAATACACTATTACCGTAACTCTTGAAGGATATGGTTCTGATCAAAAATATGCAAGATTAATTGCAGAAAAATATGGATCCAACCATATTAACATTATCATAAAAAATAATGAATTATTAAAAATTGAAGAAAAAGTAATAGAATTGTTTAAAACGTTTGATCCAATTTTTATACGTAATACTAGCGTAATTTTTGCTGCATTACAAAAAGCAAATGAACTACAAATTTCTACTATTCTTACAGGAGATGGTGGCGATGAATTATTTGCAGGCTATAATTATTTGAAAAGATATTATCACGATAAGAAAGAGTTGGAACTAAATGTCAAAAGATTATGGGATAATATGCATTTCCCTTCAGAAAAAATAGGAAAATTTTTCAATATCAAAGTTTATTCTCCTTATCTTGATGAAAAATTTATAAAATTTGCAAAGTCGATTGATATATCCATGAAAATAGGTGAATTTAAAAACAGAATGTGGGGAAAATTTGTCTTAAGAAAATGTTTCCAACAACAGGAACGTTTAGAACAACTTGCTTGGAGAGAAAAGGAGGCTCAAGAAGAAGGCTCAGGATTTTCCAAAATAGCACACTATTTAGATCAAATCTTTTCCAATCAAGAATTTTTAGACAACGTTAAAAGAATAAAAGAAAAAGAAGATGTTAGAATTCGAAATAAAGAGCATTTATTTTATTATCTTCTTTATCGAAAATATTTTCTTCCACCAGGATCGCAAAAAGATTTAAGACAAAAAAGAATATGTCCTGATTGTACGTGTAATTATATATGGAATGGACATTTTTGTCGAATATGTGGAGCATATCCTGTAAACCCTATTATTCGTCAAGAATGAACGACTTTTTATAGTCTTTCCAATCTAGTATTGCTATTTTTAATTTTCTTGGTTATTCAATAGTCAGCAATAGGAAAAAGTAAATACCCATTTAATTCTTAGAATTATGACAAAATGTATGTTATAATATTTAAAATATTAACTCAATTGCTATTCAATTGCTTTATTCTTTCAACAATTGTTTTGACTTGGAAATGTGCGATACTATTTAAGCATATATTTTATAATAAATTTAAATAACTCAAAGATAATTCGGTTTATTTTTTTAAAGTAAAGGTAGTTTATAATAGTATTAATTTAATTCTATCGATAAAATAATAGATAGTATTGAATATCGTTATAGTTACTTATCTATTTGTATCTTGAGTTACAAGATGAAGAGTTACACTCTAACTTTTAAAGAAATATTATACATAACTTCTGGTGAATAGATAACAAATGTCCTTTAACAGAAGATGGGTTAAACCACCAACAAATGAAGGAGTTGCAAATAAAATTCTTGAAAATAAATTTATAGACAATATTAAATCTACAGCTCCTTTAAAACCTAAAATTGAGGATGCTCAAAAAAAATTACAAATGCAAATTTCTAAATTAGATGGAATTTCTAATAAAATGCAAGAAAAAGATCATTTAATTTTTAAACGAATTGTGTATGCAATGCAAAATCATGATAGTCAATATGCAAAAGTGCTATCAAATGAGCTTACTCAAATTAGAAAAATGAATAAAATGGTAAGTTCGGCCAAACTTGCAATGGAACAAATCCAATTAAGATTAAACACAATAACTGAACTAGGAGATGTAGTTGTTACTCTTAGTCCTGCAATGTCTGTTATAAAGGGTATTCAAGGGGGTTTATCATCCATGATGCCTGAAGCGGATCAATCATTTGGACAAATATCAGATCTAATGTCAACTATAATGAATGATTCTTCGCAAATGCCGAATACAGAAATCTCAGGAACGGGTATGATCTCTGAGGACTCCATGAAGATATTAGAAGAAGCGAGCATGGTTGTAGAACAAAGCATGAAAGATAAATTTCCTGATTTACCTTCCTCTTCAGAAATAGATCCAGAAAAAACAGAAGCTTCAATATATTAAATTGCCATTGATAAAATTTTAAGTTGAAGTAATTTTTTCTTCTATTTTCTTTTTTATTCTTGAAATAGTGGGATAGCTATATCCTTTTTCTCTATAGTTTTTAATCATTTTTTTCCAGTTATCTAGTCTCCATTGCGCTTGTTCCTTACTTAACATATCTGTCTCTTTTTTTATTAGACTTTTTCTCCCCGGAAATAAATATCCTCCACTTTCAGCAGAATATCGATTATATGCAAATCTTAAACCAAATAAAACCATATCTAAAGGAAGGGATTTTAAATAGAAAGACATTTCATCATATGAGTCTTCTGAGACTGTAATGTTTATCTGCATATTTTACTAATGGGTCTTTTAAAATTTTCTTTTTTTATTTGTTTCTAATTAAATTATATATTATAAGAAGTGCCACATAAAATTTTATAGATATAAATAGTATATCGAAAAAGACAAAAAAGTAAGAATTCAAGCCATTGAAATTGAATAATTAAACATCTTTAACTGTTTCTTAATTTATTTATATTATCATCTTGTTTTAGGTTAAAGAGTATTTGTAAACGAGAACTAAAATTAAGTTGATTAAATCTCTCTATTTCTATATCTATATCTTTGGGACTATTACATATCATATCTCTATTTTAGATTCGTTTTTGAACCTTTTATTCTTATTTTTATCTATTTTATTAGTTTATTTCTATAATTATATCTATTAGAATATGTGACTATTAGTATATTATATTATATTATATTTATGTCCTAATTTGTCTAGACAATTTATTACATATATAAGTTGTGACTCTTTTAGAGAATCATTTAGTGATATCCGTAAACGAGCTTTCCCAAATGCTACTGTAGGATACCTAATTGCTTGGACAAATACGCCATTTTTGAACAATTCTTTTGAAAAATTAGTAGTTAATTTTTCATCCCCTACAATAATAGGTATTATGTGGGTTGAAGTACTACCAATATTGAATCCTAATTGAGTTAATTGAGCTAAAAACCAATGTATTTTTTTAAAAAACTCTTTTTGGATATTTTTATTTTTTTTCAAAAATGAAATTGCAGTAATTGCCGCAACAGCCAAATGTTCTGGAATTGCAGAAGTATAAATAAATGGTCTTGACTTATTAATTAAAAACTCATTAATTAGGTTTGAACTAGCAACGTAACCACCGAAACATCCCAAACCTTTACTTAAACTACTTATATGAACATCAACATCCTTTGCCACTCCATAATATTCAGGGATTCCTCCATAATTTCCAACATTTCCAAAAACGAAATCAGCATGCGCATCATCTACTATCAATATTGCATCATTTATCTTAGCTAATTCAGACAGCTCGTAAAGCTTTGCTATATCTCCATCCATACTATAAACTCCTTCAGTAACAATAATCTTTTTAGCATGAGAATTCTTTTTAAGTAAAATTTTCAAATGATCAATATCGTTATGTTTGAAAATTTCAATTTTTTTTGATTTAGCTAAACGACATGCATCTATAATACTTGCATGGTTTAAACTATCACTAAAAATTATATGTTCTAAAGTGGAGAGTGCTGAGATTACTCCCAAATTTGCCATATATCCTGTGGGATATACTAGAGCATTTTCTGAAGTGCGATGATTTGCTAAAATTTTTTCTAATTTTTTAATCTTGATATCGTTTCCAGAAATGAGTCTAGAACTGCATTGTGAGACTTGTTTAAGAGCTTCTCTAGTCTTTGTTAGAATAAAATTCTTTTGTGATAAGCCTAAATAATCATTGGAGCATAAATTAATAACTTTTTTTTTATTTAGATATAAAAAATTATTACTACTATTTTCTTTTTTTATTTCTGAGATTAATAGTTCTCTATAAATATTTTTTTTTCTATACTCTTGTAATAAGTCATAAATATGATCATACTTTGAGGCCAATTTCTTTTATCATTTCTATATCTTTATTATGCTTATTTCCACCTGTAGTAAGATATCCACCACTTATTATTCCATTAGCTCCACCTTGAAGAATATATTTTCCATTGTCTTCAAGATGAACCTCTCTACCACCTGCAATTTTTAAAATTGTCTTTGGCATTATAAACCTCCAAACTGCTATTGTTTTAACAATGTCATCATTTGTTAGATTATTGTTAAACATTAAAGGAGTTCCTTTCTGTGGGATCAATATATTTATCGGAACTTCATCAGGATTAAGATCGGCTAGGGAAAAAGCTAACTCTAGTCTTTGTAAATGGCTTTCTCCCATTCCTATTATTCCACCACAACATAATTCTAATCCTGCTTCTTTGACAATTTTGGCAGTATTAACCCTATCTTCATATTCATGAGTACGACATATTTGAGAAAAATAACTTTTTGCTGTTTCAAGATTGTGGTTATATCTCTTCACCCCAATACTCTTGAGTTTTAGAGCTCGTTCAAATGTCATAAAACCTAGTGAAACGTTTACTTCAATACCTACTCTATTTCTGATTTGCGAAATAGATTCGCATAATTGTTCAAAATCTTTCTCTGGGGCTGACCGATAGGCACAAACTAAACAGAAGCTAGTAGATCCACCTTCTTTAGCATTTTTTGCTTTTTCCACTAGTTTTTCAATTGGAAGAAGAGAATATTTTGATATACCAGTATCATAAAACGCTGATTGAGCACAGAATGAACAATCTTCAGGACAACTTCCTGATTTTGCATTAATTAATGATTCCATATCTACAATATCTCCATTAAATTTACGAGTTATGATATTGGCACATTTGGCTAGAGTTTGTATGTCCGTAGTTGACAATAAGGTTTGAGCTTCTTCAAAAGATATGTTTTTGCCAGCCAAAACTTTTTCCATCATTTTTTCAATAAAAGAGGCCTGGGTGTTATTGTTACTCAAATCGCCATCATTGTTCATCTATAATATTTTTTGAATCCTATAATTAATCGTTATTTTTTTAAATAAATTTCAGAACTCGAAATTAGAAATATTGTAAAGTTTAGATTACAATTTATTGTTGAAGAATTAACGGGAGTAAAAGTTTTTGCCACTATTCCTTATTTAGAAAACCCGTTTTATATAAAATCGTAGTAATTAATTGAAATTTAATGAATTTTTATTATTCCTTAAGAATATCACACTATAATTCTGTCATTTTATCCTTAAAATTTTTATCTTTTTTTATTTTACAATGGTTATTCAAATAAAACACCATACTAAAAAAAGCGATTTCCGCTAATGTATCACTCAAAGAGAAACGTTCAAAAAAGGACCGGTTTTTAGAATGTATAAATATCATATCCTTTTTTTTACTCATATTTTTCCAAAAGAAATAGATAAGAATAGGTTAAAAACTATAGGCAATTTTTGAACTAAGAGTTTGAATATTTTGACAAAACAATTCATATTTCTTTAACTATATGACAATGCTTATGAAATACGCTATGGCATACCTTCGTGTTAGTACTGACGACCAAACTGTTTTAACTCAAAAAATTGCCATAGATAAATGGGCAAAAGAACATGAATACCAAATTCTATACTTTTTCGAAGATCCATCGGTAAGTGGAAAAATTCCTGCTATTCAAAGAAGTGGTTTTAAAGAATTAATTGATATTGTAAAGACTTCAGATATAGATGCGGTTTTAGTTTATGAATTATCGAGAGTAGGCAGAACTTTTTGGGATACTTTAGATGCAATCAAGGCCATAGAAAAATATAGTCCTTTAATATCATGCTCACCTAAGGAATCGTTTTTACAGACTACTGATTCTAGTATTAGAAAATTAATGATTGGCATATTAACTTGGGTTGCAGAAAGAGAAAGAGAAACTTTAGTACAAAGAACAAAGGATGGTATTCAGAGAGCTAAGATCTCGGGCAAAGACATTGGTCGACCTCCTAAAATTTTGAATAAAAATAATTTAATTCATCTTTTATCTCAAAATTTACCAAAGTCAAAGATTGCTCGAGAATTAGGTGTATCAAAAGCAACTTTGTATAAAGAATTTAGAAGATTAAATGTAATTTATAATAATAATAGCAATTTTAATAATTAAATCTTCATTTAGTTTTTGTTTATTTGTATGTATATTTAAAAAAATATTATCATTTTAAGATATTATTATTAAGAAAAATAAAATATGATTAGCATACTATTGAATTCAAATATTAAATACAAAATATCCTCGCATTTACTTCTTTATCCTTTTATTTTTTCAAGCAGATCTAAGATTTCATAACATTTATCGATAATTACATCTAATTGATTAGATGGAATAGCAAGAGGTGGAATAATTGTTAAAGTATTTCCTAATGTTCTAAGATATACCCCTCTTTTTAATGACTCTCTTATTATATAATGGCTGATAGGAATGCCTTTAACAAAGTTCAACGATTTTCTTTTACCATCAACCAAATCAATTCCAACCAACAATCCTTTATGTCGAATTTTAGAAACAATATTAAATTTAGTAAATCTGCTCAATCTGTTTTTTAAATGATTGCTATTTTTTTGTATTTGTCTGATTAAGTTATTTCGTTTATAAAGCTCGATATTTGCAATACACGCAGCACATCCTACAGGGTGTCCTGTATAAGTGTGACCGTGGAAAAATTGTTTATTATCTTTGTAATTTCCTAAAAATTTTCTATAAATACTGTTATTAGTAAGTGTTACAGCAATGGGAAAATAACCACCATTCAATGCTTTTCCAAAACAAACAATGTCTGGGATAGATTTTTGTTTTATATATTCTATCATATTACCAAGTCTACCAAATCCAGTAGCAATTTCATCTAAAATTAGTAGAACATCATATTTTTTGCATAGCTCTGCGATCTTCTTTTGATAACTATTGGGATAAATCGAGACACCTCCTGCAATTTGTGCCCCACTCTCCATTATCAACGCAGAAATTTGATGAGAATTTTTTTTTAATTTTCTTTCAGTCGTTTCTAAACATTTATCTACAATATCTGTTTCACTTTCATATCTCAATTCATAATCCTTAGGCGATTGGGTATGCATTGTTTTTAAAAGTATTGGCCGATATGGTTCAAAAAATCTGTTCACGTATCCTATAGACATTGTAGCTATTGTATCTCCATGATAACCATTTCGGAGAGATAAAAATAGATGTTTTTTAGAATTTCCAGTTTTGTTTTTCCAATATTGGATAGACATTTTTAATGCAATTTCAATGGCGGTCGAACCATTATCTGAATAAAAAACTTTATCCATACCTTTACAAATTCGTATTAGCTTTTCAGCAAGAATCGTGGAAGGTTCATTCCCTAATCCAAAAAGAGTAGAATTAGGTAATCGACTCAATTGATCTTTCATAGCTTTTACAATAGGATTTTCTCCATAACCCCAAACATTTGACCACATATTAGAGATACCATCTAAAATTTTATTTTTATTTTGATCTATTAAATAGAAGTTATCTCCTTCTCTTATGATTTTATTATTCTGACTATTCCATGTTTTCATTTGTGTATAAGGATGCCATACATATTTTTTATCTTTGGATTCTAATAATGATTTATTATGCTTGTTAATCAAATATAATATTAGAATATTCCTTATTATATTAAAATTCTTTGTTAAATTAAAAATCTTTCTAAACTCGAGTTTAGAAAGATTTTAATATCGATTGTTTTATATTTATACATTTTTATTATTAAAGTTAGAGTTAATAATCTCATTTTTCTTTATTCCTTCTTGGATATTTTTTCTTTTTTAGTTTTAGTAGACTTTATCCAGAGGTTTATTGCTTCAATTAAAGCTTCTTGAATAGCACCTCTATATAATCCCTTAGAAGAAGCAATAGTTTTTCTAAATTTGTCATTGAGATTATTATCTAATTCAAAAGTTATTTTAACCATAAATATGGGTTACTGTTAAACTGTATTTATATCTTCCCATAATTACATAATTACATAAATATGTTTAAAGTGACATTTAAGTTCAACAAAAATTGAATCCAAATATGCTTTAAATCATAAAAATTTTAAAAAGTTAAGAAGAATTAAACTAAAAAGTGGGAATAAAAATATAAAAAAATTGAGTTTAAGAACTAATGAAAAATCATTAATGTATTATTACTTCTAAAGGTTTAATAAAACAGAATTATATTATGTAAATGACGTTTAATTATTACTAGTAATAATCGCTACCTTTTGTTGGTACATCTACTAATATATCTAATCCATTATAGATCTCTTCAATATTTACAGTAATATTAGAAAGAATATTTAAAGCAGTCTTATCATCACCCATTTCAATTGCTCTAATGCTTTCTACAATATCATTACCTGTACTTTTAGTTAAATTTGATAATTTTAGATATATTTCAGATTGTTCAGAATTTTGAAACGATTGTGAAAAAATATTTTCAGTAGTATACATACCGATGATAAAAGAAATTGCAACCAGAAAAACAAATACTTTTGTCTTAAAAAATTCCATTTATTTTAATAAGAGTTAACTAATTATATAAATATTATAAACATTTAGAAATAAAAATTGAAAAGAACATTCACATTTAAGTGACATTGACAATAACCAAAAGATACAGTAATAGTAAAAGTAAAGAAATCTCATTCACTTTCTAATTTTTCAATAATTCCACATTTTTCTAAAATATTCGCTATTTTGGTAAAAGTTGGATTTTCTAAGTAAGGGATAGTTGCCAAAATTTTTACTCCCGTTAATTCTTCGACAATTACTTGTAACTTATTACTAATTAATGTGAAAGGAAAATCAGAAAATTTGCAATTGTTGTTTATTATTATTCCCTTTATTTTAAGTTTAAATGCTGTAGACAAGCGATATGTCATTATAATATGATTTATAGATCCTATTTTATTTGACATTATTAGAATCACAGGTACATTTATTATAGATGCTAAATCTGCTACAAAAAAATTTTTGCTCAATGGAACCATTAAACCTCCTATTCCTTCTACTATTGTAAATTCGTGTCTTTTTTCTATTTCCTTATATTTATTTAAAATGTCTCCAACATTAATATTTTCATTTAATTTTAATAATTTTTTTGCTAGATATGGTGCCGTAGGTACTGAATAAAAATATGGATTGATTATATCATCATTATCTTTATTATTGCTTGCCTCTTTTAATAATTTAGCATCATGAGATTTAAAATATTTCGAATATGTTTTAATACCTGTTGCAAAAGGTTTCATTACCCCTATCTTGATCCCTTTTTGGAAGAGTAAATTTCCTAAACCTGCTGAAATAGTAGTTTTTCCTATCTCTGTATCGCTTCCTGTTATAAAAACTCCTTTTGTTTTCATTGATCCAATACTGTTTATCATAATTACTTATAATAAATTTTTTAAACAAAGCAAAAATATATTTAAATCATTATTTGTATATATTGTAAAAATAGTTAAATTTTTGTTAATTATCCTTTCTTTTTCAAAGAAAAGAAATTACATTGAGGTGAAAATATAACAATTAAGGTAATAATATTTATATCTCTTATTAGGGTACAAATTTAAAACCTGTATGTTTGATATCTTTTAAAAATTTATCTATATCAACTATTATATTGAAAAAAGGGATTACATTTGAATTAAATTTTTTTATATTGTTATTATTTATGCCGTTATTATGCTTAGAATAATTATAGTTGTTATCAATGTTATTATTATCGATGAAAAGAATATGAGACTCTTCATCTTTTTTAGTTTTGTAGATAACATAATTTCTATAATTAATATTAAGTGGCGTAGATGAAACTATCCAAAGGTTTTTTCTATCTATAGGAATTTTATTATGTAATCTATTGATATAGTTAATTGTTTCTGAATCTTTATCAAACTTTATTATTAAACCTTTTTTTGGATCTTTATATAGACTCTTGAAATCGGGAATCACCAGGTCAATTGCTACATCATTTAGTATTATTTTCCTTTGAGAAGGAAGAGACGTTGTTGTCAATAGGAAATGTAAAAAAGCTTCGCATAATAGAGATAATGGTTTTTTAGAATCATTGTAATTGTAATTATTGTTCATCTCTTTGTCTTTTTTTTCATACCTCATTGCTATTGTTTTAGAGAGTATTTCTTTTATTTTATGAACTGAAGAATTTATGTTACTTTGAAATTCTATTTGAAGAGACTCTTTTCCAAAATCATTTAAAACTGAATATAAATCATTTTTAATACTCATGCTATCATTTATTGATAGGTTTATTAAATATCTTAATGTAAAAAAATCATGGCAAAGATTGCTATTATTCTTTTAATAATTTCCCTGGGATTACTAATAACTTATGGTATAGATGTAATGGTTGCATCCCAATCTCAAATAGATGGCGAAAGGGGTTTTTTACCCTTGAATGATGCTGTTCGCGGTGGGATCTTTGGAGGTGGAGCAGTAGCTCTCTCTGTAATAGGATTTGCAGTTGGTCGAAATGAACCAAATAAAGCAATACCTATATTACTATTTCTAAATGGAGGATTGATCATTTTAGGAATGTTGATTGTAATGTCTATGCACAGGTTCGAAACAGATCAAGATATTATGCGAACAATAGGTTCAACTATGTTATTTGGAGGAATATTAATTGGATTAGGAATAGCCAAAATTATTATAGATAAGAAAAAACTAATTGCTACCTAAATTTTTTTAATTATTTAATTAACTAAAAATTTTTTTATAATCAATATTGTTTTAACAGATAAAAATATGAGATTAATGTGTAGATTTCTTTTCTTTTAGTTCTTTTAGAGCTAAAAAATAGTTACTTTTTTTATCTATACATGTAATTTATTTTAATCAAAAACTATTACATCTAATGCTATTGCGTCTGATAATAGGTCAAGGTGTCTAGTTGCAACAATATAACCATTTTTTATTTCGTTTTGAGCAATCCATCTATTGGATGATGAATATAGACGTTCTCTTCTAATTCTTTTTTCTAATTCTTCAACGTCTAATTCTATTTCTTCAATATCTTGGGTATCATTGTGTTTTGTCATTAATATTATTTTTTTTACTAAAATTCTGTTGCCAAATCTTTGAGAAAAATCACGTGCGCCCTCATCTATATCCTGCAATTTAATTTTCATTTGGTATTTGTTTAAGGCATCTCTACTAGTCAAAAGTCTTTCATCTACAAATCGATCGTAACTCAATAAAATCAAAAAGTGTAAATAGGTATATTAATTAAACTTATTTACAAAGCTCAAATTCATAGAATATTTTATTATCAATAAATCCACATTTTTTAATTCTTACCAAATTTTCTTTAAGATTGATTCTTTCAATTATATTGTGATCAACCGACAAAGATCCTAACAATATTACTTCCTGAATCTCAACTAATATCATTAGTATATCATCAGTGTTATTATTCGAAATTTTTGAAACAAATATTTCTAATATTTTTCCAATTTTCTTATTACAGTTTTCAATAGAGAGATTTGCCAAACATAATCTACAATTATCAGATGGAGGCCAAATGTTTTTTTTACATCTTTTGCAATATGGAAGTACAAAATTTCCTCTTTCTATATTTTCAATAAAAGATGTATAATTACGATTCCTTTTCTTTTTTTTCTTCATATTGTATGTATTCGTTTTTTCTATGGCTTTTTGTTATGTCAACTCTTTATGCTCGTAATGATTGTAATTCTAGAATTAATGTTCTAAAATTAGAATAGTGGCTGAGGTACCTGCTGCTGCTAAATTATGGACAATTCCTTTAGTAGAATCGGATTTTCTCGATTGTTGCAATTTATGATTACTTTTTCCTATGAATTGTTCAAAAACTTCTACTGTTTGTGCAATTCCAGTAACTCCAATAGGATGACCGCATCCAATTATTCCTCCTCTTGTATTAATTTCGATACTATTTTGATTAACAAATTTTCCTCCTTCTCCTTTTTTAACAAATTCAAGATCTTCATACCCCATTATTTCCAAGATAGAAAAAGCATCATGAATTTCTGCTATATCAATATCTTTAGCATCTACTTTGGCCATTTTGTAAGCTTGTCTGGCCGCAATTTTAGCAGGACCTTGTTCAAAGATATCTTTGATTGCATTACTAAAACTTGCTGAATTAGTTTGTTGTCCAATTCCTTTTATTGAAACTGGAATTACTTCCCCACTATTTTTTATATTCGGTATGATTTTAGACTTAAAAAAAGGAATTTTCTCTTCTGCTACAAGAAGAATACAAGAACTACCTTCACAAATGGAACAACATTCTAATAATTTCAAAGGTTCTACAAGAATTCTAGAATTTAAAACCTGTTCTAGAGTTATAGATTTATTTTTATTAAATGCAATTTTATTTTTTTTTGCCTTAAAATAATTATTTACTGGAATGGTACAAATTTGTTCTTCTTTAGTACCATATTTTTGCATATGAATTTTCTTATAAATGGAGCCCCAGTAGAGAGGTAAAGAAAATTGTCCACGAGATAAATCGCTTCCTAACACTTTCCCTGATGTATTTGATTTTTCAACACCAATAATCAAGGCAGAATCACAAAGGCCTGAAGCAATATATGAAAAACCTGAAATTATTGCATTAGTACCAGAATTACATAAATTCTCGATTCGATGTGAAATCTTTGGTTTGATTCCTAGCATTTCAGAAATTGTACTTGATAAATATTGATCTGAAGAACAAGATGAAACGATTACAGCATCTATCAAACTTCTTGGAAATCCAGTTTCTTTTAATAAAGTAACTGTGGATTCCAAAGCAATATGACTAACACTGATTTCAGTTTCCTTTCTAAATTCACTAGTTTTCCCTCCAAATATAGATACTTTTCTCACTTAAAATGTTGAGATCAATTCCATAATTGAATTTTCTGGATTGGTTCCGACTGGATTTATCTGTATTATTGGTAAAGATATTCCGCTTTCTCTAAATTCTCTTAAAGATTTTATACATTCTTCTTTAGTTCCAGATATTGTCAAAGCGCTAAGCATATTGTCTGAAACAAAAGTATGAAGATTTGTTAATCCATTTTTTTGATATTCTTCAGTAATATTTTGAACTTCGGTATCAAACCCATTCTGCCTTAAAAATTTTGAATAATACTTTCCCACAGCGACGTAAAAAGCAAGAGTCTTTGCTGCCCTTAGTCTTGCTTCATCTGGATCTTTATCAGAGACTGCAGAAATAAATGCACAACAGATTTCAAATCTTTTCTTTTCTCTATCTTTACTCATTATCAATTTATTTTTTATATATTTTACAATTTTTGGTAATTCATATTTTGGTCTTAAATAAAGTAAAATACCATTAGTAAATTCACAAGATAGATCTATCATATTTTTATGTACAGCTGCCGTATAAATTGGAATATTTTCTCTCGAGGGTCTGAATAATATTTTAAAGTCCTTGATTTTATAATATTTTCCTTCAAAGTTTACCTTAGATCCGTTCATAACTAGTTTGATACATTGAATATATTCTCTTAGTTTTTCAATGGGATTATCAAATTTTCCGCCATGCCAATTTTCCACTAAAGCAGGTGTACTTACACCTAAACCCAATACTGTCCTTTGATTAGATAATATATCTAATGTTGATACTCCCATTGCCACTGTTGCAGGAGTTCGCGAATGTATACTTATTATTGCTGTACCAAGTCTAACTCTTTTGGTTACTTGGGATAATGCTCCTAAAGATACAAATGCTTCTCGTCCCCAAGATTCTGGAACCCATAATGAATCAGTATTTTCTTTTTCTTCAATTTTTTTTGCAAATTTTAAAATATGATCAATTGATAATAAAGTTCCGATATTATATCCTATTTTATCAATTTCTTTCATACCATATTAGATGATTGAATTTCCTTGGCCGCCTCATCTATATCTTTATGAGAATCTATGGATCTCCAAAAATTATCTTGAAATCTTATAGCTTTTAATTTTCCATCTTGGGCCATAGCTGGTAATGCAGTTACTTCTATGTTTCCATTTTCTGGTAAATATTCAAATACATCCTTTGTAAAATAATAAACACCTGCATTTATCCATTTGTCAGGAATTTCAGGTTTTTCATCAAAACCTACTACATTAGAATCATTATCTACATTAACTATCCCGTATGGACTCCTTAATGGTACTAGTGCAATACTAGATATGTTTTGGCTAGATAGCTTATGTGGATCTATATTAGTTAAAATATCACCATTTGTCATAAAAAATCCATGTTCAGTTGAGGAATTCAAAAGACTAGAAGTATTTTTTAAGGCACCTCCTGTTCCAAGGGGATTATCCTCTACCACGTATCCTAAATTAATACCAAATTTACTCCCGCTACCAAGATAGTCTATTATATTTTCTTTAAGATATCCAACACAAATTATTATTTCTTTAATATTATGCTTTTTAAACCATTTAATTTGCCATTCTAATATGGGTACATTTAGTACTTCTATCATGGGTTTAGGTCTATCATTAGTTAAAGGTTTTAATCTTTTACCCAAACCACCTGCAAGTATAACAGCTTTCATCAACATAGAAACAAGGTGCAGCTTATAAAAGATTACCCAACTAGAGATATTAATTATTTTATCTAAATAGTTATCAATTACTTTAATAAAAGAATTTTATATAATATTTAAATTTGTGTTATATATCTATATTTAAGTAACAAAACATATACTGAAATCTTAAAAATAAACGCCGCTGATCAGACTCGAACTGA
>OCZS010000341.1_pt1 | contig 15203 bp, 13 predicted proteins | sample 1539071 | NCBI WGS metagenome assembly OCZS01 (sample SAMEA3113584, study PRJEB22503) | soil metagenome
CCCAGATCGCGGCCAGGTTGACCGGCCGGGCGTGGTCGAACCAGGTCGACAGCCCCACGTCGCGGTTGTCGTAGCGGATGACCAGGAACCCGCACCCGGCCAGCTCCTGGCAGAGGCCGTCCTCGACCGAGGTGAGCTGCGCCCCCAGCCCCTGGACGAGCAGCAGCGGCCTTCCCGCCGGGTCGCCGACGGTCTCGTACTCGAGCTCGACCCCGTTCCCGTGTGCCCTCGGCATGGCAGGCATCGTACTGTCCGATGCGACCACAGCCGAGGAGGAGGGCGCATGCGGGTCTGCCTGATGATCGAGGGCCAGGAGGACGTCACCTGGGAGCAGTGGCTCGCCCTGGCCGGGGCGTGCGAGGAGCACGGCCTGGAGGGCATGTTCCGCTCCGACCACTACGGGCCGCTGATGGGCATGCCCGAGCGCGGGTCGCTGGACGCCTGGGCCACCCTGGCCGCGCTGGCCGCCCGGACCAGCCGCATCCGGCTGGGCACGCTGGTCTCGCCGGCCACCTTCCGGCACCCGTCGGTGCTGGCCAAGATGGTGGTCACCGCCGACCACGTGTCCGGCGGCCGGGTCGAGCTGGGGCTCGGGGCCGGCTGGCACGAGGGCGAGCACCGCGCCCACGGCTTCGAGTTCCCGGAGACGCCGGTCCGCATGGAGCGGCTGGCCGAGCAGCTGGAGATCGTCTCCCGCACCTGGACCGAGGAGAGCTTCTCCTTCGAGGGCCGCCACTACCAGGTCCAGGACCTGCGCGCCCTGCCCAAGCCGGTGCAGCGCCCGCGCCCGACCCTGCTGGTCGGTGGCGGGGCCGGGCCCAAGAGCCTGGCCCTGGCCGCCCGCTGGGCCGACGAGTACAACACCGTCGGCGTCCCCCTGGAGGAGCTGCCGGAGCGGCATGGGAAGTTGTCGGAGGCCTGGCGCGAGGCCGGCCGGGACCCGGAGACGGCCCGGCTGTCGCTGATGACCACCTGTGTGGCCGGCCGCGACCGGGCCGAGGTCACCGAGCGGGTCGGGCGGGTGCTGACCGTCACCGGCAGCGACGACAGCGTGGCCGAGGTGATCGACGCCCGGCCCAACTGGCTGCTCGGCACCGTCGAGCAGCTGGCCGAGCGGCTCCAGGCCCTGGAGGCGGCCGGGATCAGCCGGGTCATGCTGCAGCACCTGGACCACCGCGACACCGAGATGGTCGCGGTGCTCGGGGAGGTCGCTGCTACCATGGGCTCCGCCCCGTAACCCCGTTCTGGCCTGGAGGTCGACCCCGGCTGCGCACCTTCCGATCCCTTGGCGTGCGCAACTTCCGGTTGTTCCTGTTCGGTCACCTCGTCTCCTCCACCGGCACCTGGATGCAGCAGGTCGGCCAGGACTGGCTGGTCCTGCGCCTCACCGACGCGCCCCTGCCGCTCGGCATCACCCTGGCCCTCCAGTTCTCGCCCATGCTCGTCCTGGGAGCCTGGGCCGGGCTGATCGCCGACCGGGTCGACAAGCGCCGGCTGCTGCTGGCCACCCAGGCCGCCATGGCCGTGCTCGCCCTGGTCCTCGGGACCCTGACCGCGACCGGGGCGGTGCGGCTGTGGATGGTCTACGCCCTCGCCCTGCTGCTCGGGGTGGCCACCGCCTTCGACATGCCGGCCCGGCAGGCGTTCGTCAGCGAGATGGTCGGGCCCGACCGGGTCGCCAACGCCGTCGGGCTCAACAGCGCCAGCTTCAACAGCGCCCGGGTCATCGGCCCGGCCGTGGCCGGCCTGCTGATCGCGGTGGTCGGGATCGCCCCCGCCTTCTTCCTCAACGCCGTCTCCTACCTGGCCATGATCGGCGGCCTGCTGGCCATGGACACCGACCGGCTGTACCGCCGGGCCGCGGTCGAGCGGGGCCGGGGCCAGATCCGGGCCGGGGTGCGCTACGTCTGGGCGACCCCGGCCCTGCGCTCGACCATCGTGCTGGTGGCCGTGGTCGGCATGCTCGGCCTCAACTACCGGGTCGCCCTGCCCCTGCTGGCCCGCTTCGCCTTCGACGGCGGCCCGGGCGCCTACGGGGCTCTGGCCGCCATCATGGCCGCCGGCTCGGTCGCCGGCGCCCTCGCCGTGGCCCGCCGCGGCCGCCCGACCCGGGCCCTGCTGGTCGGCTCGGTGGCCGCCTTCGGCCTGCTGTCGTTCGCGGCCGCCCTGGCTCCGACCATCGTGGTCGAGGCGGCCTTCCTGTTCCCCATCGGCGCGGCCAGCCTGGCCTTCGTGGCCACCGCCAACTCGACCGTCCAGCTCGCCTCCGACCCGGAGATGCGCGGCCGCGTGATGAGCCTGTTCGGCCTCGTCCTGCTCGGCTCCGGCCCGCCCAGCGGCCTGCTCAGCGGCTGGATGGCCGGCCAGTTCGGGCCCCGCTCGATCCTGGTCCTCTCCGGCGTCTCCTGCGTGGTCGCGGCCACCGTGGCCGCCCTGGTCGGCCGGGGCCGGGCCGAGCCGCCGGCCGCCGAGGCCGGCAGCGCCGAGCAGGCCGCCTAGCAGGACGAGCGCAGGTCGGACAGGGCCACCAGCAGCTCGGAGCGGGCCGCCTCGAGCTCGGACAGGGGCTCGGCGATGGCCGCGTCGACCTCGGCGGCGACGGTGGTGGCGAGGTCGCCGGTGAGGCGGTCGGCCCAGCGGCGGCCGGCCCGGCGGGCGCTGGCCGACAGCAGGCGGGCCAGCAGCCAGCCGACCAGGAGGCTGCCGATCACCAGCAGGAGGGGGACGGGGACGTCCCGCACGGTCGGCAGGTCGGGGAGGTCGGCCTGGGCCCGGCCGGCCAGGTACAGGGTCAGGTACCAGAGCAGGCCGGCCACGAAGGCCACCGTGACCAGCGTCTGGAGCACGCCGATGAGCGGCCACAGGAACGACCGGGGTTGGCCACCCACTGCGTGGTCGGCGGTGCCCTGGGCCACCGCCCCGTCGATCGCCTCGGTGAGGCGCTCCTCCAGCCGGTCGGGCCTGGCCAGGCCCATGACCTCGGCCCGCAGGGCCGGCGGGGCGGCGGTGGCCGCCCGGCGCAGCAGGTCGTGGACCGGGTTGACGGTCCGGCTGAGGGTGGAGCGGCCGCGCCAGGCCCGGGCGTAGGCGACCGGGTCGATCGAGCGGGCCGAGGCCGGCCCCTGGTCGCCGCCGCCGCGGGCCCTGGCCACCACGGCCAGCAGCCGGCCCAGGGGGCCGGCCCCGGCCGCCCTGGCCTCGGCCAGGGTGCGGCGCCGGCAGGCCCGGCGCACCCCCTCGACGTCCACCGCCGAGCTGGCCGCGGCCACCGCCCGCTGCCGCGCCTGGCGGCGGGCGTCGTCGCCGACCAGCGGCCGGCCCGCCTGCTCGCCCTCCAGGCCGGCCTGGAGGGCCAGCTCGGCCCCGCGCTGGCGGCAGTCGGCGGCCAGCCGCTCGGCCACCACCGCCTTGGCCTGGAGGCGCTCCGACAGCCAGGATCTGAGATCTTCCAGCTCGCCCCGGTCGGCCCCGTCGGGCGGGTCGGCCGAGACCACGAACACCGGCCGGCCCTGGATGCCGTCGGCGGCGAGGGTCCGGCGCAGGTCGGCGGTGAGGGCGGCGACCTGGCCGCCGTCGCCGATGACGTCGCGGCGGTTGACCACGAACACGGCCCGGTCGGCGTGGTGGGCCAGGGGGCGCAGGTAGTCCTCGTGCAGGACCCGGTCGTTGTACTTCTCCGGGTCGAGCACCCAGCAGACGGCGTCGACCCGGGGCAGGACCTGGTCGACGGTGGCCCGGTGCCTGGCCTCCACCGAGTCGTAGTCGGGCAGGTCGAGCAGGCACAGGTCGGAGAAGCGGGGGTCGTGGTGGCTGACCACCTTGTCGACCCCGACCCAGCGCAGCAGCGGGCCGAGCTCGGCGGCGGCGTCGGCCGGCACCCAGGCGACCGGCTCGGCGGTCACCGGCCGGGTCGCCCCGGGGCGGCTCACCTCCCGGCCGGCCAGGGCGTTGAGCAGGCTCGACTTGCCGGCCCCGGTGCCACCGGCCAGGGCGCACACGAACGCCGTCCCCGGGAACCCGAGCCGGGTCCGGGCGTCGGCCAGCGTCCCCCGGGCCCCGGTGGCGTCGAGCCCGAGCCGCTCGGCCGCCCCGGCCACCCGCTCCAGCGCCTCCAGGCAGCCCCCCAGGTCGCGGGGACTAGCCACGGGCCCGGTCCCCGCCGAGGCTGGCGATCAGGCGCTCGGCCTCGGCCAGGACCCGGTCGGCGGCCGCGCGCAGCGCGTCCGGGCCCTCGCCGGCGGGGGCGAGCAGGTCGAGGAAGCGGCGGGCGTCGGACTCCAGGGCCGAGCGCAGGGTGCGGCGCAGGTCGCGCTCGGCGGCCCGGATGATGTCGGCCACCGCGGCCTCGCCGATCAGGGCCTCGAGCAGCTTCTGGTTGAGGACCGCGGTCCCGCCGGCGATCGCCACCTCGCCGCCGGTCAGGCCGGCCGAGTGGGCGAACACGGCCAGCATGGCCACCACCCCGATGGCGTTGACCCCGAGCGAGGCCGCGAACGCGAACGCCCGCCGGCTCTGGCCCCGCTCCTCGACGTTCTTGGTCAGCCGGGCCAGCCATTGGGTGAGCTGCGCCCTGGCCTCGGCCTCCAGCTCCGGTCCGTGCCCCCACAGGCCGGGGTTGGCCTCCAGCAGCAGCGCCCCCGCCGGGTCGGCCGACCACTCGGTGGCGGCGCGGCCGGCGGCCACGTCGGCGTGGCGGACCAGGGCCCCGACCAGCTCCTCGAACGCCTGCTCCTTGGTCCGCTGCAGCTCGGGGGCGCCCTTGGCCGGCTGGAACTGCCGGGCCAGCCAGGAGCGGACCCGCCCGATGCCCGACGACAGCCAGCGGCCGACGTCGCCGACCCCGACGAACTCCTGCCAGGAGCGCATCACCTCGCCGCGCAGGAAGTCGCCCCCGGCCAGCCGGTCCTGGAGCCGCTCCTGCTCGGCCGCGTAGGCCCGCTCCACCGGGGCCCGCAGGGCGTCGGCCCGGTTCCGGTCGGCCTCCAGGTCGCCGGCCACCTCGGCCACGGCCGCGGGCAGGCCGGCCAGGGCGCCCCGCAGCGCCTGGGCCTTGACCGCGGTCAGGGCGGCGGTGTCGGCCGACAGCTCGGCCAGGGCCCGGCGCACCGGCTCGATGGCGGACGCCTCCAGGCCGTCGGTCCCCGGGTCGCGGGCGCCCTCGACCACCCCGAGCATGGGCAGGTCGCGGCCGCCCGGCCCGGCCGTGCCCAGTCCGGCCTCCTCGAAGCGGCGCCGGGCGTCGTCCAGCACCGCCCGCCGGTCGTCCTCCCGGCGGGGGAGCCGGTTGACCACCACCAGCAGCGGCACCCCCCTGGCCTTGGCCTGGCGCAGGAACTCCCAGGGCACGTAGTCGGCGTAGCGCTGGGCGGTGGTGACGAACAGGCACAGGTCGGCCGCCTGGAGCAGCTCCTCGGCGGTGCGGCGGTTCTCGGCCTCGACCGAGTCGACGTCGGGCGCGTCGACCAGGGCGATCTCGGGGAAGGCCTGGTCGTGGACGACCAGCTGGAGCCGGTCGGCGTCGGCCAGGGCGGCCAGCACCTTGCCGGCCATGAAGGCGTCGACCTGCCCGGGGGCGAGCAGCACCACCGGCCGCATGGTGGTCGGCCGGACCACCCCGCTGGGGCTCACGGCCGCCCCGGCCAGCCCGTTGAGCAGCGACGACTTCCCGGCCCCGGTCGACCCGAGGAGCACGCAGACCAGCGGCGCCTCCAGGTCGCGGACCCGCGGCAGCAGGTAGTCGTCCAGGTGCCAGGCCAGCCGCCGGCGCCGGGCCGGGCCCAGGTCGCCCGGCCCGGGCGCGCTCGGGCGGGCGTTCGCGACCTGCCCGGCCAGCCCGGAAAGGGCCTCCTGCAGGGCTGCGGTGTCGATTGCGGTGGGCATGGTCACATCCAACTACCCCGCCCCCCTGAAACCAAGCGGGCACCCGTGGGGTCTAGATCTGCGTCATCGTCCACCCACGCGGGAGGAACCACGGCATGGGCATCATCGGTTGGATCGTTCTCGGCCTGATCGCGGGGGCCATCGCCAAGGCGATCCTGCCCGGGGACGACCCGGGCGGCATCATCGTGACGATCATCATCGGGATCGTCGGCGCCATCCTCGGCGGGTTCCTGGCCCAGGTGCTGTTCGGCCGCGACACCGTGGATGAGTTCTTCGACATCAGCACCTGGCTGACCGCGATCATCGGGGCCATCCTGCTGCTGGTGGTGTACCGCATGGTGGCCGGGCGGGGTCGGCGCAGGGCCCTCTGACCACCGGCCAGCTCCCCGGCTGGCCCGACGATCTGGTCCGGCGGCGTGCCTCCACACCGCCGCCGGACCAGTTCCATGAACACCTGAGCAACCTTCTGGGCTTCGAGGTTTCCAAGCCGGCAAGGCGACCAACACCTGCCACGTATGGTCGCGCTCACCGATGGAGATCTCGTCTCGAGAGCCCAGTCCGGACAGCTCGACGCGTTCGAGGAGCTCGTCCGTCGTCACCGGCTGGCCACCTACCGGGTCGCCCTCCGCATGCTCGGGGACGAAAGCGACGCCGAGGACGCCACCCAGGACGCGTTCGTCCAGGCGTGGCGGAACCTCGGCGGGTTCCGGGCCGACGCCGCCTTCTCCACCTGGATGTACCGGATCGTGACCAACCGGTGCCTCAACATGCTGCGGGCCCGGCGGCGCACCGAGCCGCTGCCCGACGACCGGGAGGCCCCGGCCAGCCGGCCCGACCGGATCGCCGAGGCCAGGTGGCAGGTCGAGGACCTGAAGCTGGCCATTCTGCGGCTCACCCCCGAGCAGCGGGCCCCGCTGGTCCTGCGTGAGCTCCAGGGCTGCAGCTACGAGGAGATCGCCCAGTCCCTGGACCTCTCCATCTCGGCGGTGAAGAGCCGGCTGCCCCGGGCCCGCCTCGAGCTCCTGTCGGCGATGGGGTCGTGGCAATGAGCCGCCGACCCCCTCTTCCCCCGCTGCCCTGCGGGGCCGACCTGGACGCCCTGGTCGCCCAGGTCGCCGACGGGGTGCCCGGTGACCTGGCCCACCAGGCCGGCTGCCCCCACTGCCAGGCCGCCCTGGCCCAGATCGAGGAGCTGTGGTCGCTGGCCGGCCAGCTCGCCCGCGAACGGGTCGAGGCGCCGGACCGGATCGACGCGGTCGTGATGGGGCGGATCCAGCGGGCGATCCTCGCCGGCAAGGTGATCGAGCTGTTCGGTGGTTTGCTTCCCCGCCTCGGCTGGGCTTTGCTCACCTACGGCGGGCTGGTCGAGAGAGGAGTTCCACGGTGAGGTTCCTGACCGAACGGGTGGTGCCGGCGGCCGCCGTGCTGGCCGTCGGCGTCGCCCTGGCCCTGGTGGCCAGGGCGGTCGTCGCCCGCCTGCTGACCCGGGTGCTGCCCGGCGACGGAGCTCGCGCCCAGCGCCAGGTCAAGGGGGCGGCCCGCGGGGTCATGTGGTTCCTGATCGTGGCCGCCGTGATCGTCGCCACCAGCCTGCTCGCCCCCCACCTGCTGTCCGACATCCCCGCCCAGGTGCTGCGGTTCCTGCCCCGCCTGGCCGTGGCCCTGGTCATCCTCTGGGTGGGCGCGGTCGTGGCCAACCTGGTGCGCCAGGTGGTCGAGGCCAGCCTGACCAGCATCCAGGTCGCCCAGGCCTCGGTCATCGGCCGGATCGCCTACTGGGTGATCCTCGGCCTGGCCATCCTCATGGCCGCCGACCAGCTCGGGGTCGAGACCGGCGTCCTCCAGACGGCCCTGTTCATCCTGCTGCTGATCGCCGGGGTGGCCGTGGCCATCGCCGTCGGCCTCGGCGGGCGGGCCCTGGCCGGCAACGTGATCGCCGGGCGCTACGTGGACGACCGCTTCACCGTCGGCGAGCAGATCGAGGTCGACGACTGGAAGGGCACCATCGTCGAGGTCGGCCTGGCCAGCGTGACCATCAGCGACAGCCAGGGGGACCTGGTCGAGATCCCCCACGGCTACCTGCTGACCCGCCCGGTCCGCCGCTCCGGCACCTGAGCCCGTGCCCTGGCCTGCCTACCCGCTGGGCGACAGCTCGCGCTCGGGCGCCCGCTCCTCGAGGTCGCCGACCCCGAGGCGGCTGAGCAGGCGGATGGGCGGGCTGTAGGCCCGGCCCGGGTCCCGCGGCAGAAAGGCCAGCTGGAGGTCGCACCAGGAGAGCCGGAGCGACTCGGCGTTGGTTGGGGTTGCCAGCACGAACTGGACCCGGTCGGCCAGGGCGTGCATCAGGGCGGCCACGTGGTCGATGTTGGTCGAGTCCAGGTGGGCGATGTGCTCGTCCATGATGAGCAGGTCGGCGGCCTCGGCCGTGCCCATGGTGGCCAGCAGCAGGAGGATGGCGATGGTGGCCCGCTGCCCGCCGGAGTGGGCCGCGTCCCGGTAGGAGCGGCGGCGCTCGGTGGCCCGGTGGGCGACCAGCACGTCGACCCCGTACTCCTCGGGCCGGTCGCCGGCCAGCAGCCGCAGCTCGCCCTCGGCGCCGGCCGTCTGGCAGACCTGGGCGAACTCGCCGCTGAGGCGCTGGACGACCTCCCTGACCCCCTCCTCGAACCGGCGCCGGGCCGCCTCGACCCGCTCCAGCTGCTCGTCCAGCTCGTGCTTGCGCCGCTCGGCGAGCTGGTTGGCCTCCTCCATGGCCTCGGCCTGGCGCTCGCGGCCGGTGACCAGCTGGGGGTCGCGGACCTCGGCCGGGAAGCGCTCCTCGTCCTCGACCTGGCCGCCCAGCCACTCGATGTCGCGCAGCACCGACTCGGTGCCGGGCAGGTCGCCGGCGTCCAGCAGGGCCCGCTGCTCGGCGGCCAGGGGGCGCCCGGCCAGCTCGGTCTCCAGCCCGGCCAGCTGCCCGTCCCGCTCGGCCAGCTCGGGCAGCCGGGCGGCCAGCCGGATCTCGATCTCGTTCTGGCGCTGCCTGGCCAGGGCCAGCTCGGCGTTGGCCGCGCCGAGGGCGCCGTCCAGCTCGCGCAGCTTCCCGGCCGCGGTCCGTTCCCGCTCGACCAGCTCCGGCCGGTCGACCCCGGCCCGCTCCCGCCGCCGCTCGGCCTCCTCGACCTGGCCCTGGAGGTCGCCCAGGCGGTGGACGGCGTCGAGCACGTGCATGGCCCGCTGCCAGGCCCCGCGCAGCTCGGCGATGGCCGCGTCGAGGGCGGTCAGCTCCTCGCCCAGGCGGGCGGCCTCGGTCTTGAGGCCGAAGTGGTGCAGCTCCCTGGCCCGGCGGCCGAGCACCGGCTGGGCCGGGGCCTCCAGCCGGGCCAGGGCGTCGCCGTAGCGCATCCCGTCCGGGGCGACCGCGGCCAGGCCCCGGCCGGCCAGGCCGTGGGCCTGGGCGGCGTCGTGGGCGGCCTGGGCGTCGGCCCGTTCCAGCAGCAGCCCGGCCTCGACCGGGCCGAGCACGGCGGTCAGGGCGGCCCGGGGGTCGCCGGCCCCGCCCCTGGCGATCCCCCAGCGGTAGCCGGCCTCGACGGCCAGGGCGGTGGCCTGCCGGTAGGCGTGGGAGGGGACCAGCAGCGCCCACAGGGCGTCGCCGAGGGCGGCCTCGGCCCGGACCCTGGCCGCGTCGCCGGCGGCCTCGTCGGCCAGCTCCAGGACCTCGGCCACCACCGAGGCCTGGATCCCGGCCTCGGCCAGCCGCTCCCGGAAGGCCTCCACCTCGGCCGGCACGGGCACGCCGCCCTGGGCCAGCACGGCCATGCGGGCCTGGACCCCGGCCAGGGTGGCGCGCAGCTCCTCGCGCCTGGCCAGCACCGCGGCCAGGCTGGACTCGGCCGCCTGGACCTCGCTGGCCGCCTGCTCGGTCGTCCGCTCGCCGGCCAGGCCGGCCAGGCGGACGGCGGTCCGCTGGGCCTCCTCGGCCCTGGCCTCGGTGGCGGCCAGGCGGACCTCGAGGGCGGCCCTGGCGTCGCGGGTCCCGGCCAGGCCCTCGGCCAGCTCCCTGGCCTGGTCGGCCAGGGCGGTGGTGCGGGCCTCAAGGGCCGGGAGCTGCCCGGCCAGCTCGTCCAGGTCGCGGCGGTCGGCGGCGATCCGCTCGGCCACCGCGTCCCGATCGGCCCGGGCCGCCTCGACCCGGACGGCGACGTCGCGGTGCTCGGCCGCCGGCCGGGCCAGGTCGCGCAGGAGGTCGAGCCGCTCCCGCAGCCCGGCCCACTCCAGGTGGCGGGCCGCCTGGCCGCCGAGGGCGCCGAGGCGGTCCTGCTCGGCCCTGGCCGCCTCGACCGCCTCCAGGTAGGCGCCGCGGGCCTCGCCGGCCCGCTCCCGCTGGGCCTCGACCTCGTCCAGCAGGGCCCGCTCGCCGGTCAGCTCGAGCAGCTTGGCCAGCAGGCCGGCCGGCCGCTCGTCCATGGTCCGGTCGATCGCTCCCTGGGGCAGGGCCAGCACCTCGCGCAGGGCCCTGGTGATGCCGGTCCGGTCCAGCAGCTCGTCGTAGCGCCGCGGGCCCAGCCACTCCGGCTCCGGGTGGGCGGCCAGGAAGGCCTCCAGGTCCTCGGCCAGCGGCTGCTCGAAGCCCCAGCGGTGCAGGCCGGGCAGGACCAGGTAGCGGCGGCTGTCGGCGGTCACCAGGCAGATCACCGACACCCGGTCGGCGTCGGCCACGCGCTCGTCGGCGGCCGCGAACAGCCGCTCGCCGCGGCCGGGCAGGACCGGGTTGCTGAAGGTGGCCCGCAGGAACGCCCGCTCGGCGGCCGTGCCGCCGGGGCCGCCGTCGAAGATGTAGCGGTGGGAGCTGCGCCCGGGGGCGAAGCTGGTCACCCCGAGCAGCAGCTTGATGCCGTCCAGGAAGCAGGTCTTGCCCGAGCCGTTGGGCCCGGTGGCCACGTTGATGCCGTCGATCAGCAGCGGGATCGGGTCGGGTCGCAGCGACCCCCAGTGGACCAGCTGCACTTCCTCAATCCTGGGCAACGTCCTGCTCCCCCCCGTCCAGCTCGGCGGCCCGGCGCCGCAGGTGGGCCAGGCGCTGGTGGCGGGCGACCAGGCCGCGGGCCTGGTCGGCGGCGCCCGGCTCGTCCAGCGTGTCCAGCAGCGGCCCGGCCTCGACCCGGCCCTCGCGCAGGGTCAGGTAGCCGGCCCGGGCCAGGCGCTCGAGCACGCTGGGCAGGCCGGTGCCGTTGAGCCTGGCCCCCAGCAGCTCGGCCAGGTCGTCCGGGTCGACCCAGGCTTCCCCGGAGGATGGGGGCTGGACGGCCCCCTCGCCGGGCAGGAAGCGCAGGTGGAGCCAGCAGGTGGCCAGCACGGCCAGCTCGGCCGTGCCCAGGGCGAGCACGGGGTCGTGGCCCTCCAGCTCCGGCACCGGGCCGTCGAGGCGGGCCAGCCAGCGCTCGGAGGCGGGCGAGTAGACCAGCTCGCAGCCGGCCTCGCCCAGCCGCCGCCTGACCTCGTCCCGGGTCTCGGGCTCGCCCAGCTCGGGCACGTCGGCGGCGGCCACCGATCCCACCAGCAGCACCCGGCAGAGCTCGGTCGCGTTCAGGTGGCCACCTCCTGCCGCTCCTCGGTGAGGTCGATGACCACCGGGCGCTGGGCGGCCAGCTCGACCTGGGGAGCGCGCACGCCGGTCCAGGAGATGACCCCGACCTCGTCGCGGCCGACCACCTCCAGGCGCGGGCGCGGGTCGAGCTCGGCGGCCAGGCTGGCGTCGCCGGCCGGGCCCCAGCGCGACCAGGCCTCGACCACCGCGGCCATGCGGGCCGTGGCCTCGGCCCAGGTCCCGCCGACCACCCACCGGGCCAGGTCGGTCTCGCCCAGCCCGGCCAGCCAGGTGATCACGTCCCCGGCCAGCAGCACGAAGTCGGGCACGACCTCGGGCGACTCGATCGGCAGCAGGGCCGGCTCGGGCAGCGGCACCACCACCGGCTCGGGCAGACCCAGGTGCGCGTCCAGGGCGGCCAGGGCGGCCGTGGCCCGCACCGGGGCGACCGCCGGCGGCAGCTGGAGGCGGCTGGCGACCAGGCCGGCCAGGGCCGCCGGGTCGGTGGCGGCGACCAGCTCCCGGAGCTCGGTGGCCGGGGCTGGCCGGGCCTCGCCGCCGAGGATCTCGTCGATCAGGGTGCGCAGGCGGCCGGCCACGGCCGCGGCCAGCTCCCGCTCGGTCTCGTGGCCGCCGGGTCGGGCCACCTGCCTGGCCATCTCGGCCAGGTCGGCCAGGTGGACGTCGGCGACCTCGGCGGCGGCGGCCAGGGCGGCGTCGTCCCCCTGGTCGATCAGCCGGTGGAGCGCCGCCAGGTCGCGCTCGAGCACGGCGGTGGCGGCCACGAAGGGGGCGAAGGTGGCCGGCTCGCCGACCCCGGCCGCCCGGGCCAGGGCCATCGCCGCGGCCAGCACCTTGACCGCCCGCTCGGGGGCGATCGCCGGGGCGGCCAGCACCGCGCAGACGGTGGCCACCAGGTGGCCCTCGTCGGACAGGCGCCAGGCCGGGGCCCGGTCCGGCTGCCCGTAGCGGTCGACCTCGACCACCAGCCCGTCGCCGCGCAGCTCCGACAGCAGCCGGTTGGCGGTCGCCGGCTCCAGCCAGGTCAGGGCCTGCCCGGCCTCGGCCAGCGACCAGCTCGGCTCGGGCAGCCCGGCCAGCTGGCGGAGGACGGCCACCTTGAGCCGCTGGTAGGGCTGGCCCAGAAGCTCGGCGAACGGCCCCAGCGACGGCACGGCGCGGCCGGCCGGAGGTGGGGGGGAAGGGCGGTCCGAGGCCGGCCACATTGCTGCCACCATGACTCGAAAACGTACAGCAACCGGACACGGCGCAACCTAGGTACTGCTACGGAGCGCGCCTGTGCCAGGCGCTGTAGCCCGTTCGGGCTACCCGGCGGCCCCCTCGCGGTCCCGGTCCATCAGCAGCCGCCGCAGGATCTTGCCCGAGGCCGCCTTGGGGATCTCGTCGACGAACTCGACCTGGCGGACCTTCTTGTGCGGGGCCACCCGCTCGGCCACGAAGGCCATCAGCTCCTCGGGGTCGACCGGGTTGCGGGCGACCACGAACGCCTTGGGGACCTCACCGGCCTGCTCGTCGGGGTAGCGGACGACGGCCGCGTCGGCCACCTCCGGGTGGGAGATGAGCACCGCCTCCAGCTCGGCCGGGGCCACCTGGAGCCCCTTGTACTTGATCAGCTCCTTGACCCGGTCGACGATGAACACGTAGCCGTGCTCGTCGACCGTGCCCAGGTCGCCGGTGTGCAGCCAGCCGTCCGGGTCGAGCATGGCCGCGGTCGCCTCGGGCGCGTTCAGGTAGCCCTTCATCACCTGGGGGCCGCGGACCAGCAGCTCGCCGGTCTCGCCCCGGGAGACGTCGGCCCCGGTGGCCGGGTCGACCACCCGCAGCTCGGTGTTGGGCAGCGGCACCCCGACCGACCCGGGCCGCGGCCCCTGGGGCGTGTTGTAGTTGGTGGTGACCACCGGGCTGGTCTCGGTCAGGCCCCAGCCCTGGATGACCTCGCAGCCCAGCCGCCCGGTGCAGGCCCGCTCGAGGCTGGCGTCGAGCGGGGCGGCGCCGGAGAAGACCGACTTGAGCGCCGACAGGTCGTACTTGTCGACCATCGGGTGCTTGGCCAGGGCGAGCACGATCGGCGGGGCCACGTACGCCCGGGTGATGCGCTGGTCCTGGAGCAGGCGGAGGAACTCCTCGAGGTCGAACCTGGGCATGGTGACCAGGGTCGAGCCCCGCGACACGGCCGCGGCCATGAGCACGACCAGCCCGTAGATGTGGAAGAAGGGCAGCACGGCGATCAGGCGCTCGCCCTCGCCGGCGAGCAGCGTCGGCGCCCCCTGGCAGAGGTTGGCGACCAGGTTGCGGTGGGTGAGCATGACCCCCTTGTTCACCCCGGTGGTGCCGCTCGAGTAGGGCAGGACGACCAGGTCGCTGCCCGGGTCGATCTCGACGGCGGGCGGGGTGTCGCCGGCGGTGAGCAGGTCGGCGAACGGGGTCGCGCCCTCGCCCTCGCCGAGCACGAACACCTCCTCGACGCCGCTGCGGCCGGCCGCCTCCAGCGCCTTGGGGAGGAACGGGGGCACGGTGAGCAGGAAGCGGGCCCGGGCGTCGGTGAGCTGGCGGACCAGCTCCTCGACGGTGTAGAGGGGGCTGATGGTGGTGTTGACGCCGCCAGCGGCCGAGACGCCGTAGAAGGCCAGGGCGTACTCGGGCACGTTGGGGGAGTAGATGGCGAACACGTCGCCCTTGGCGAAGCCGCGGGCGGCCAGGCCGGCCGCCACCCGCCGGATGCCCCCGGCCAGCTGGCCGTAGGTCAGGGTCCGGCCGCTCGGCCCGTCGATCAGCGCCGCCTGGTCGGCCCGGCCCATGGCGTCGGCGAGCACGTACTCGTGCAAAGGCACGTCCGGGACCGTAACGTCGGGATGGGGACTGAGCACGATCTCGCCGGCCATGGCTGCCTCCGTGGGGCCAGGGTTGTCAAGCAGACGACATGGACGTCAGACTGAAGCCTCAGGCGGAGGTGCCGCAAGGTGTCCGACCGGTTAGACCACGGCCATCTGGACGACAGCGAACGCGAGTGGCTGCGCGCCTCGCGGCGCAGCGCCGCCCGCAAGTCCTGGCTGCTCATCGGGGTGCTGGTGGTGGCGGCCATCGTGCTCGCCTGGCTGACCGTCGACGGGCTCCCTGGCGGCGACGACGCCCCGGCCACCACCACCCCCGAGCAGCGGATCATCGCCGACGGCGAGCAGGCCCTGGCCGACTGGGGCGAGTTCGCGGTCAGCAACAACCTGAGCGACGTCAAGGAGTCGTTCTGGGCCAACGGGCCGCAGTACAAGCAGCTGGCCAAGGAGGCCAAGGAGCGCAAGGGCGACCCGATCGGCCCGCCGCCCTACAAGATGACCATGTCCGGGGTGAAGGTGATCGCCCCCTCGAACCGGGCCGACCAGCGGGTGCTGCGCGGGCAGGTGCAGATGACCCGGCCCGGCGAGGAGCCCCAGAGCTTCAACTGGGACGTCTGGCTCCAGCTCGACGAGGCCTCGGACGGCCGCTGGCGGCTCTGGACGGTGCGGGAGACGGCCGGGACCTGAGGCTCAGTCGACCGGTGGGAGGGTGATCTCCTCGCCCGGGTAGATCAGGTCGGGGTCGCCCGACTGGAGCCCGTCCCGGTTGGCCTCGACGACCCGCATCCAGTAGTCGGCCACCTCGCGGTTGGTCGGCTCGCCCGACCCGCCGCTGCGGGCCTTGGCCAGGTGGGCCCGGGCGATCGCCCAGAGGTTGTCGCCGCTCGCCACCTGGTACG
>OCZS010000342.1_pt1 | contig 15168 bp, 15 predicted proteins | sample 1539071 | NCBI WGS metagenome assembly OCZS01 (sample SAMEA3113584, study PRJEB22503) | soil metagenome
GGTCATGGCCGAGCCGTAGTAGACACCCCGGCCGGTCAGCCCGTCGGCGCCGGGCACGCCGAGGCTCCGGTAGGACACCCCGGTCGCCAGGACGACGGCGTGCGCCCCGATGGTGCTGCCGTCGTCGAACCGCAGGACCCGCTTCGAGCCGTGCGCCTCCAGCGCGACGCAGTCACGGGTCAGCAGCAGCTCGGCGCCGAACTTGCGTGCCTGACGGCGCGCCCGGTCGGCCAGCTGGCCGCCGGAGACGCCGTTCGGGAAGCCGAGGTAGTTCTCGATCCGGCTGCTCTGCCCGGCCTGCCCGCCGGTCGCCTCGCGCTCGACGAGCACCGTCCGCAGCCCCTCCGAGGCGCCGTAGACGGCGGCGCCGAGCCCGGCCGGCCCCCCGCCCACCACGATCAGGTCGTAGAAGTCCGACTCGGGGGCTGTGCTGAGGCCCACGACGGTGGCCAGCTCCGTCTCGGTCGGCGCCTTGAGCACGACGCCCTCGGGCGTGATGATCACCGGGACGTCGTCCGGACCGGCGTCGGCGGCCTCGAGCAGGCGCTGCCCCTCCGCCTCGTCTGCGCTGTACCAGCGGTAGGGGACGGCGTTGCGGGCGAGCAGGTCCCGCGCCCGGAAGGACGGCGCCGACCAGCGGTGACCGACGAGCTTGACGTCGTCGACCGCCGCGTCGGGGCTGTCCTGCCAGGACTGGATCATCTCGTCGACGACCGGGTAGAGCTTCTCGTCCGGCGGGTCCCACGGCTTGAGCAGGTAGGCGTCGACGTCGACGACGTTGATCGCCTGGATGGCGGCGTCGGTGTCCGCGTAGGCGGTGAGCAGCGCGCGGCGGGCCCGAGGGAACAGGTCCATCGCCTTCTCGAGGAACTCGATGCCGTTCATGTCCGGCATCCGGTAGTCGGCGAGCAGCGCGACCACGGTGTCCCCGCGCAGCTTCAGCTCGCGCAGCGCGTCGAGGGCCTCGGGACCGGACGAGGCCCGCAGCACCCGGTAGTCCTCGCCGTACTTGCGGCGGAGGTCGCGGGCGACGGCACGGGAGACCCCGGGGTCGTCGTCCACGCTGAGGAGGACCGGCTTGCCCATCTGGCGACTCCACCCTGGTCGTGGCCCTCCCCAGGGGCTCGCCGCCGGCATGCGCGGGGCGGGAGGGTCCGCGGACAACGCTAGTCGCGCCGGTGACGCCGGCGCACCCCTCTCAGAGGTCGCGGTCCCGGACCACGTGCACGGCGGCCTCCTCGGCGGACGCGGCGGCGCCGTCGATGCCCTCGTCGCGGGCCCACAGCTCGTCGTCGGTGTCCTCGCTGCCGCCGCCGTCGGCGTCGACCAGCCGGCCGGCCCGCACGTCACCCACCTGGTCGTCGAGCAGCTCGCCGTCGCTGTCGGAGCTGTCCCCCAGCCCGTCGCCGTCGTCGCCGTCGTCCCGGTCGGGCAGCTCCCGGGCGAGCCGGCCGTCCAGGCTCTCGCCGGCCGACTCCTCGGACTCCGTCGTCCCCCAGTCGTCGACCGCCCACGGTCGCTCCGGTGGCGACCACCCCGTGTCGAGGACGTCGCGGACGCCGCGCGGATCCTCGAGGGTGTCCTCCGCCTCGAGGAGGCCGGAGGCTTCCTCGGGGTCGGTGCCGTCCGTACCGTAGATCCCGGGTTCCACGATGTGCGTCCCTTTCAGCTGGGAGGAAACGGATGAGCGGCCAGGCCATCGACCCCTCGGTGCCGCCGTCGGGCACCGGGTGCGTCGAGTGCGAGGCGGACGGTGGGTGGTGGTTCCACCTCCGCCGCTGCGCGCAGTGCGGGCACGTCGGCTGCTGCGACTCCTCGCCCAGCCGGCACGCACGGGGTCACGCCGGGTCCGCCGGTCACCCGGTGGTGCGCAGCTTCGAACCGGGTGAGGACTGGTTCTGGGACTTCTCGACCGAGCAGCAGGTGGCCGGTGCGGCCCTCGCGCCGCCGGAGAACCACCCCGTCGACCAGCCCGTACCCGGACCGCGCGGCCGGGTGCCGGCCGACTGGCAGTCCCGACTGCACTAGTCCCGGCACGCGGCCGAGTCTTCCCGCGCAGGGGCCCGTGGACCAGACCCCCGCGCGCCCTCACTCCGAGGCTGCGCCCGCGGTGTCGCCGCCGGCGTGCTCGTCGCTCGGCGGCCCGATCCACACCGTCTTGGCGTTCATGAACTCGCGCATGCCCACCTCGGTGAGCTCCCGGCCGTAGCCGCTCTGCTTCACGCCGCCGAAGGGCAGCTCCGGGTAGCTCGTGACCATCCCGTTCACGAAGGCCATGCCGGAGGCGACGTCGGCGATGAACTCCGCCCGCTCCTGCTCGTCCTCGCTCCAGAGGTTCGCCCCGAGCCCGTACGGGTGGCTGTTCGCGATCTCGATCGCCTCGCCGAGGGAGTCGACGGTGAACAGCGCGGCCACGGGGCCGAACACCTCCTCGAAGTAGAGGTCCATCTCCGGCGTGATCCCGCTGAGCAGGGTCGGCTCGTAGAACCAGCCGGGCCGGTCGACCCGCTTGCCACCCACGAGGACCGTCGCGCCCTTCGCGACGGCGTCGTCCACGTACTTCTCCACGTCGTCGCGGCCGGACTCGGTGGCCAGCGGCCCGATCTGGGTGTCCTCCGCCATCGGGTCCCCGACGGTGAGGGCCCCGATCTTCTCGGCGAACAGCCGGGTGAACTCCTCGGCGACGTCGCGGTGGACGAAGAACCGCTTGGCCGCGATGCAGCTCTGCCCGTTGTTCTGGTTGCGGGCGGTGACGGCGACCTCGGCCGCCTTCTCCAGGTTCGCCGACGGCATGACGATGAACGGGTCGCTGCCGCCGAGCTCGAGCACCGTCTTCTTGAGCGCGTCACCGGCGATGGCGGCCACCGACTGCCCCGCCGGCGCGCTGCCGGTCAGCGTCGCGGCGGCCACCCGGTCGTCGCGCAGCACCTTCTCGACCGCGGACGAACCGATCAGCAGCGTCTGGAAGACGTCGTCCGGGAAGCCGGCCTTGCGGAACAGCTCCTCCAGGTAGAGCGCCGTCTGCGGCACGTTGCTCGCGTGCTTGAGCAGCCCGACGTTCCCGGCCATCAGCGCCGGTGCGGCGAACCGCATGGCCTGCCAGAGCGGGAAGTTCCACGGCATGATCGCCAGGACGACGCCGATCGGCTGGTGGACGACGTAGGCGTCCTGGGCCTTCACCGCCTCGGCGTCCTTCTTCTCCGGTCGCAGCATCCCCGGCCCGTGCTCGGCGTACCAGCGCAGGGCCTTGGCGCACTTCGCGACCTCGGCCTTCGCCGAGGCCAGCGTCTTGCCCATCTCGGTGGTCATCAGCTCGGCCACCGTGCCGGCGTCGCCGTCGAGGACGTCGGCCGCCGCGTTCAGCCAGCCGGCGCGCTGCTCCGGCGAGGTGCGCCGGTAGGACGCCCACGCGGTGGCCGCGCGGTCGAGCCGCTCCTCCAGCGCCTCGTCCGACAGCGGCTCGTAGGTCTTGAGGGTCTCGCCGGTAGCCGGGTTGATCGTGGCGATGGCCATTGGGTGCATCTCCCGTCGCTGGTGCCCGCTCGCATCCGGCGGGTGCCTGCCCGCCGGGGCGGGCGTGAAACCGGTTCGATACCAGGTCGGTCGAGCATATCGGCGAGGACGCCGCCCGGAAGAGGTCGCCGGCGACGCCGGTGCGCTCCGCCTGCCCTGACCGGTCGTCGTGGCCCACGTCGCCGGTGGCGTTCCGGCCGCGTGCCCGCATCTGGCTTACCGTGGGAGAGCAGGCCCCCGGCGTCGGGTGGCGACAGAGATCGACGGGGTGGCTCGTGAGCGGGTGGACGGTGGACGGAGCGGCGGGCCCGCCTGTGCCCGACCACCTGCACACCAGCCGCTCGTACGTGCACGACGCCCTGCTCTACGACGACCGGGCGCAGCTCGTGGAGCTCGCGGTGCCGTTCCTGCTCGACGGCCTGGCCGCCGGCGACGCCGCCGTCGTCGCGGCGGGCGACGGGACCGCCTCGGCGCTGCGCGACGCGGTGGACGAGGACCCGCGGGTGCACATCCTCGAACGCGGTGACGTCTACCGCGCCCGCACGCCGACGGCCATCACGACGTTCCGCCGGGTCGCCGACGAGCGATCCGAGCAGGGACGTCGCACGGTCCGCGTCGTCGGCGAGGTGGACTTCGGCGCGACCGAGCGCGACTGGCTGGAGTGGTTCCGCTACGAGTCGGTCATCAACAAGGCGCTCGCGGACTGGCCGCTGTGGGGCCTCTGCGTGTTCGACACCCAGGCCCTGCCCGAGCCCGTGCTCGACTCGGCCCTGCGGACACACCCCGCCGTGGTGACGCCCGGCGGCCGGTCGCCCAACGCCGACTTCGTCCCGCCCGCCGACTACCTGCGGCAGCTCCCGGTGCCGCCGGAACCGCTGGAGGCCACTCCCCCGCGGCTCTGGACCCACGACGTCGACGACTTCATCCGGCTGCGCCGTTCCGTGGCAGCCGTGCTGGCGACCGTCGACGCACCCCGCGACGTCGTCGAGGACTTCCTGCTGGCGGTCGACGAGATGACCTCGAACGCGCTGCGCCACGGCAAGCCGCCGGTCGGCCTGCGCCTGTGGGTGGGCGAGGACCGGATCGTCTGCTCGATCGACGACAGGGGGCCGGGCCTGGCCGACCCGTTCGCCGGGTACGGCCCGGCGCACGGCGAGGACCTCTCGCGCGGCGGGATGGGGCTGTGGCTGGCCCGGCAGCTCTGCGACCACGTCGACCTCTCGGCCGACGACGACGGCTCGCGCGTGCGCCTCACCATGCGCCTGGGCTGAGCCGGGCGGTCAGCCGAACAGGTCGCCGAGGAACGACTCCTTCTTCCGCCGCCCGTGGGACGACGACGAGTGGGACGAGGACTTCGCCCCCTGCACCTGGCGCAGCACCTCGCCGACGACGCCGCCGAGACCCGCGCCCGAGGACGCCCCCTGCTGGGGGCCCGAGTGCTCCGAGCGCTGGTACTCGGCGCGCTCGCGGTCGGAGCGCTCGTAGTCGGAGCGCTCGTGGTCGGAGCGCTGCTGCGACGGCTCGTGCGACCGTCCGCCGGTGGCCGCACCGCCGCCGTGCCACGCGTTCTCCGCGTCGATGAGCCGGTCGAGCTCCCCGCGGTCGAGGAAGATCCCCCGGCAGTCGGAGCACTGGTCGACGTGCACGCCGTTGCGCTCGTAGGTCCGCATGGTCCCGTGGCACTTCGGGCAGGTGAGCTCCATGCCCGCGCAACGGGCCTCCGCGCCGGGGAGTTCCCGCCCGTGTGGCGGCAGGGACCATTCCGCCCAGTGGAGTCCGCACGTCGGAGCGCCCGGTGCCGACATGGATACTGGGTCCCCGCAGCCCTGACCGATGGGAGCAGTTGGTGGATCGCACGCGCACGGTCGAGTCCCGGGACGTCGTCCCGCCTGCCGGACCCGGCGTCGGGAGGGGCTGAACCATGGACAAGGTCGTCGCCTCCGCCCGCGAGGCCGTCGCCGACATCGCCGACGGTCACGTGCTCGCCGTCGGCGGGTTCGGGCTCTGTGGTGTCCCCATCGCGCTCATCGACGCGCTGCTCGAGCAGGGCGCCCGCAACCTCACCACGATCTCCAACAACTGCGGCGTGGACGACCAGGCGCTCGGCGTCCTGCTCTACGCCGGCCGCATCACCCGGACGATCAGCTCGTTCGTCGGCGGCAACAAGGAGCTCGCCCGGCTCTACCTCTCCGGTGAGCTGGAGGTCGAGCTCACCCCGCAGGGCACGCTGGCCGAGAAGCTGCGCGCCGGCGGGGTGGGCATCCCGGCGTTCTACACCCCGACCGGCGTCGGGACGATGGTCGCCGAGGGCGGCATCCCGATCCGCTACGACGCCGAGGGCAACGTGGTGAAGACCAGCGAGCCCAAGGAGGTCCGGGTCTTCGACGGCCAGCAGTACGTGCTGGAGACGGCGCTGACCGCCGACTACGCGCTCGTGCGCGCCGCGAAGGGCGACCGGCACGGCAACCTGGTGTTCCACGAGTCGGCGGGCAACTTCAACGCCCCGGCCGGCATGGCCGGGCGGATCACGATCGCCGAGGTCGAGGAGCTCGTCGAGCCCGGCGAGATCGTCCCCGAGGCGGTCCACCTCCCCGGCGTGTTCGTCGACCGGGTCGTGGTCGTCGGCCCCGAGGGCAAGAAGATCGAGAAGCGGACCACCCGGCCGCGCTCCGACCGTTCCGACACCCCGGCCGGCGCCGGCGAGGAGGCCCGACCCGCATGACCCTGACCCGTGAGCAGCTGGCCGCCCGCGTCGCCCTGGAGCTCGAGGACGGCGCCTACGTCAACCTCGGCATCGGCATGCCGACGCTGGTCCCCAACTACGTGCCCGACGACGTCCACGTCGTCCTGCACTCGGAGAACGGCGTCCTCGGCGTCGGCCCCTACCCCTACGAGGGCGAGGAGGACGCCGACCTCATCAACGCCGGCAAGGAGACCGTCACGATCCTGCCGGGCGCGAGCTTCTTCGACTCGGCGATGTCGTTCGGGATGATCCGCGGCAAGCACCTCGACGTCGCCATCCTCGGCGCCATGCAGGTCAACCCCCGCGGCGACCTCGCCAACTGGCTGATCCCCGGGAAGATGGTCAACGGCATGGGCGGCGCGATGGACCTCGTCCACGGCGCCCGCAAGGTGATCATCATGATGGAGCACGTCGCCCGCGACGGGTCGCCGAAGATCGTCGAGGAGTGCACCCTGCCGCTGACCGGCAAGGCGTGCGTCGACCGGATCGTCACCGACCTCGCCGTCATCGACGTCACCGACGACGGCCTCGTCCTGCGCGAGACCGCCCCCGGCGTGACCGCCGACGAGGTCGTGGCCGCCACCGGCGCCCACCTCACCGTCGCCGACGACCTCCGCGAGATGCCACTCCCCGCCACCGTCTGAGAGGCGAGGGGCGACGTCCCCCAGGCGGACGGTTCCGGTGCCGGAATGTCCGCCTGAGGGACGTCGCTCCCCGTCAGCGGGTCAGAAGGGGTAGGCGGGCAGGTCGCCGCGCAGGGTGACCCACTGGGTCTCGGTGAACGCCTCGATGTTGGCCATCGGCCCGCCGTGCCGGGATCCCGTGCCCGACGCCCCGACGCCGCCGAACGGGGCGACCGCCTCGTCGTTGACCGTCTGGTCGTTGATGTGCACCAGCCCGCTCGGGATGCGCTCGGCCAGCTGGAGGCCGGCGTACACGTCCTTGGTCAGGATGCCCAGGCTCAACCCGTAGTCGGTGCCGGCGGCCAGCTCGGCGACCTCGTCGAGGGAGGAGAACGGCGTCACCGGGGCGACCGGGCCGAAGATCTCCTCCTGGTACGCCGGGGCGTCCACCGAGACGTTCCCGAGCACCGTCGGCCGGTAGAACAGGCCCTCGTACGTGCCGCCGGTCCGCACCGTGGCGCCGCCGTCGACCGAGGCGGTGACCAGCCCGTGCACCCGGTCGCGCTGCCCGGCGTCGATCAGTGGGCCCAGCGCCACGTGGTCGCGGAACGGGTCGCCGACCGGCAGCTTCTCGACCTTCTCGCTGAGGACCTGGGTGTACTCCTCGGCGATCGACTCGTGCACCAGGTGCCGGGAGGTGGCCATGCAGATCTGGCCGGAGTGGGCGAACGTGCCCCATGCCCCGACCGAGGCGGCCGCGGTCACGTCGACGTCGCCCAGCACGATCAGCGCCGAGTTCCCACCCAGCTCGAGGTGGGCGCGCTTGAGGTGCTGACCGGCCAGGGCACCGACGGCACGACCGGCCCGGGTGGACCCGGTGAAGGCGATGACCCGGACGGCGGGCTCGATCACCATCGCCTCGCCGACGTCGGCGCCGCCGGGCAGGACCTGGAGGACGCCGGCGGGCAGGCCCGCCTCCTCGAAGACGCGGGCGAACATCGCCCCGCCGCCGGAGATGGCGGTGCGCGGGTCGGGCTTGAGGATGACCGCGTTGCCGAGGGCCAAGGCGGGTGCCACCGCCCGGATCGCCAGGATGGTCGGGACGTTGAACGGAGCGATGACGCCGACGACGCCGGCCGGCACCCGGCGGGCGAACGAGAGCCGCGGCGAGCCGGTGCGCAGCAGCTCGCCGTACGGGTGGCTGGGCAGCGCCGAGGCCTCGTAGCACTCCTGGGCACTGGTGTGGACCTGGAAGTCGCCGAAGGGCTGGATGGCGCCGGACTCCCGGGCGAGCCACCCCTTGATCTCGTCGGCGTTCGCCGAGAGCACGTCGCCGGCCTTGCGCAGCACAGCGGCGCGCTGGTCGAACGGCAGCGCCGCCCACGCCCGCTGCGCCTCCGCCGCCCGCACGGCGGCGGTGTGCACGTCCTCCGGGGTCGCCTTGCCGACCTGACCGAGCACCTCGCCGGTGGCCGGCTCCAGCGCGTCGTACGTGCCGCCGCTGCCGTCGGTCCACGAACCGGTCCAGACCTTGCCCTGCCAGGCGCCGTCGTCGAGCAGTGCCATGTCGTCTCCTTCTGTCCGACCGCGTCGTCGCGGTCATGGTTCCTGGTTGTCGCGCGGCCGTCAGGCCGTGTCCGAGTCGGTCGGGGTCACCGTCCTCCGGCCGGGTGTGGCCGCCGCCGCCCGGTCGAGGGTCCGCGAGATGCCGCGCGCGGCGGCCCGGACGCCCGGGGTCATCGCCCGGACGGCTGCCGGCGAGCTGCCGCGGACGACGACGGACAGCGCGGCGACGACGCTGCCGCGGACCTCGATCGGCGCGGCCACCGACACCGCGTCCGTCGTCACCTGCCGGTCGCTGATCGCCACCCCGGTCCGGCGCACCTCCGCGAGCACCCGCCGCAGCTGGCGCGGGTCGGTCAGGGTGAAGGGCGTGTACCGCTGCAGCGGCCGGGCGAGCACGCGCTCCTGCACGTCGAGCGGCGCGTGCGCCAGCAGGACCAGCCCCACACCGGTGGGCGGCAGCGCGAACCGGCCCCCGACCTGGGTGAGGACGGCGACGGCGTTCCGCGCGGCGAACCGCTCGACGAACACCACCTGGTCGTCGTCCCGCACCGCCAGCTGCACGTTCTCGTGGGTGACCTCGTAGAGGTCCTCCATGAACGGCAGCGCCGCCTCCCGCAGACCCAGGCCCCGCGGCGCCAGCGCGCCGAGCTCCCAGATCCGCAGCCCGATCCGGTAGCGGCCGTCGTCGTCCCGCTCGAGCGCGCCCCAGCAGCACAGCTCCCCCACCAGCCGGTGCGCGGTGGACAGCGGGACGTCGACGGCCCGGGAGAGGTCGGACAGCGTCAGGGCGGGCCGGTCGCGGGTGAACGCCCCGAGCACCGCCAGCACCTTGCCGCCGGCGGTGCGCCGACCGGTCAGAGCTCGAGGACCAGCCTCGGGCACGCCGCCCGGGAGACGCAGATGAACATCGTGTCGTTCACCGCCTGCTCCGCCGGTGTCAGCAGGGAGTCCCGGTGGTCGACCTCCCCGGACAGGACCGTCGTCTCGCACGTTCCGCACGTCCCTTCCGTACACGAGGACAGCACGTCGATGCCGGCCTCCTCGACCACCTGCAGGACAGACTTCTCCGGTGGGACCGTCAGCGACAGTCCACTGAGGGCGAGTTCCACCTCGAACGCGCCGGTGAGCACCGGTTCGCCGACGTCCTTGGGCGCGAACCGCTCGACGTGCAGCGACCCTTCGGGCCACGCGGCGCAACGCTGCTCGACGGCGACCAGAAGCGGCTCGGGACCGCAGCAGTAGACCAGCGTGCCCGGTCGCGGGGTGCCCAGGAGCGACTCGAGGTCGATCAGCCCGACCTCGTCCTGGGGGTGCAGGATGACCCGCTGGCCGGTCGCCTCCTCCAGCGACTGCAGGAAGGCCATCGACCGGCGGCTGCGCCCGCCGTAGTGCAGCTCCCACTCGGCCCCGGCCGCGTCGGCGGCGTCGATCATCGGCAGGATCGGCGTGATGCCGATCCCCCCGGCGACGAACAGGTAGCGCGGGGCGGGCACCAGCGGGAAGTGGTTGCGGGGGCCGCGCACCTGGACGACGGCGCCCTCGACGAGGGCGTCGTGCACGTGCGCGGACCCGCCCCGGCTCTCGGGCTCGCGGAGGACGGCGATCCGCCAGCGCGACCGGTCGGCCGGGTCGCCGCACAGCGAGTACTGGCGGGTGAGCCCGTCCGGCAGCCGGAGGTCGACGTGCGCCCCGGGCGCCCACCCGGGCAGGTCCTCGCCGGCCGGGTCGCACAGGTCGAGGACGACGACGCCCTCGGCGCCCGTGGTGCGAACATCGACCCGCAGCGTCAGGTCCACCTCGTCGGAGGTGCTGTGCACGGTTCTCCTCTGCTAGGCGGGGACGGGGGTCCGGACCCGGATCGTCCGCGGGTCGGTGACGACGTGCGGCGGGGGTGGCGGGAGCACGGCCGGCGGCGCGGGCTCCTCGGGGCCGCCCGCGGGGTGGTCGGGGTGGGCCAGCAGCCACTCCCACATGGCGGTGGGGTCCTCCGCCTCCGCCTCGGCGCCGCAGTGGCACAGCCCCCGCAGCCGGTCGGAGCCCGGCAGCCAGTCGACCCGCAGGACGCGCTCGCCCGCCGGCAGCTGCCGGACTGGGGGGAGGGGCATGCCGTCGCTCACCGGACGGCGCCGGCCGGGGTCCGGGCGGGTGGGACGTCCGAGGCCGTCGCGCCGGCGCCCTCGGCGGCCAGCCGGGCGATCAGCCTCCGCGCGGCGAGCCCGCCGGTGTCGATGTTGATGGACAGTTCCTGGTAGCCGTCGGCCTCGCCGGCGATGACGCTCTCGAGGACGTCGAGCGCCACCACGTCCTGCAGGACGACGGTGCGGTTGTTCTCGTGCAGGAACGCCGACACCTCCTCGTCGTCCAGCGCGAAGTCGCGGGCCACGGCCCAGAAGTCGTGCGTGGAGGTCTCGGTCTCCGGCGTGATGGCGTAGACGACCTCGACGTGGAAGGCGTCGGGGTCGGTGCCGTCGTCGTTCGGCAGCACGCCGACCGGCGCGATCCGGCTGTGCAGCTTGTACAGGCAGGGCGGCGTGAACTCGATGTCCTGCCAGCGCGTGATGCGGCCCTGGATGCCGGTGCTCTTCGAGTAGAACGGCGGGCACTCGGCGTCGGCCATGTGCCGGCTGACGTGGACGACGCCGGCCTCGTCGTCGACCTCGGTGGTGATCGGCGTCTCGGCGACCTCCGGGGTCCCGATGTAGCCGCCGTGCAGGTAGGTCTCGTGCGAGAGGTCCATGAGGTTGTCGACGAGCAGGCTGGCGCGGGCCGCGAGCGGTTCCATCCCCGAGACCGTCGTCCACCCGGGCATGTCCAGCCAGGGGGCCCGCGGGATGCGCGTGGTCTGCGCGCGGTCCGGGTCGCCGATGAAGACCCACACGAAGCTGTCCTGCTCCACGACCGGGTAGGCCTTGAGCCGGGCGGTCCGGGGCACGCGGGTCTGCCCCGGCACCGCGACGCAGACGCCGTCGGCCCCGTAGGTGAACCCGTGGTAGCCGCAGACGACGGTGTCGCCGGCCAGGTGGCTGGGCGACTGCGACAGCGGGAACCGGCGGTGCACGCAGCGGTCGCTCATCGCCGTGACCTCGCCGGCCTCGGTTCGCCAGAACAGGATCGACTCGCCGCAGATCGTCCGGCTGAACAGCTCGCGCCCGACCTCCCGGCCGTAGGCGGCCACGTACCACTGGTTCCGGACGATCGACGTCATGTCCTGCCTCCCTCGGTTCGGCGTCCCGTCGAGCGTGACCGCCGTCACCGCCGCTCCAGAACGCCACTTCCGCCACACGGAAGCCCGGATCACGGCCGACGCCGGCTCCCGAGGGTGACGGGGCGGCCGGCCACCACCCCCGCGGTCCCCAGCGCCGCCGCGACGCCGACGAGCAGCACCAGCGGCGCCGACCAGCCACCGGTGGCGGCGTAGAGGGCACCGACCAGCAGCGGCCCGACGGCGCCGACCGCGTAGCCGACCAGCTGCGACATCGCCGACAGCCGGGTGACGCCGTCCTCGTCGGCCGCCCGCAGCGGCACGAGCGCGAAGGCGAGGGAGATGCCGGCCCCCTGCACGACCCCGCCGACGGCGACCCACACCGGCCAGGCACCCGGCGCGACGAGGAGCCCCAGCGGGACGAGGCCCCAGCCGGCCGCGACCGCGACCGAGAGCCCTCGCTGCTCCCGGACGCGGGTCAGGAGCACGGGCACCAGCAGGGCGCCGGGGATCCCGAGCAGCTGGAAGGCCGAGGCGGCCAGCGACGCCGTCGGCACGCCGAGGCCGGCGTCGTCGATGAGCAGGCTCGGCAGCCAGGCCGTGACGGCGTAGTAGAGGACCGACTGCATCGCGAGGACGACCGTCACCGCCCAGGCCACCGGGGAGCGCCAGACCCGCACCGGATCTCCGGCCACCGTCCGGGCCGGGCGGGTCACGACCCGGCGCCGTCCGGTCGCGACGAACCACACCACGGCCGCGAGCACGGCCAGCAGCGCCCAGACCGCCAGCCCGGCGCGCCAGCCCCAGAGCGCCGCGACAGGAGCGGTCAGGGCCGTGGTCAGGGCGGCGCCCCCGGCGAGCGCGGCGGTGTACATGCCGGTGACCGGGCCGGCCCGCTCGGGGAACTCACCCTTCACGACCGCGGGCAGCAGCACGTTGCCGACCGTCATGGCGGCGCCCACGACGAAGGTGCCCGCGAACAGCACCGGCGATCCGCCGAGCACGCGCAGCACCGAGCCCACGGCGATGGCGACCAGGCCGCCGAGCACGGCCGTCCGCGCGCCCACCCGCCGGCCGAGGCGGGCGGCAGCCGGGGCGAGGGCGGCGAAGCACAGGACCGGCAGCGTCGTGAGCAGGCCGGCCGCGGTGGGTGTGAGGCCGAGCTCCGCCCGGAGCTCGGGGAGGACGGGGGCGACAGCGGCGATCGCACCGCGGAGGTTCAGCCCGGCCAGGAGGATGGCCGCCAGCACCAGACCACCGGCAGGCCGGAGGCCCGTTCGCGTCGGCGAACGGGCCTCCGGGGGCGGATCGCCTGCGGTCACTCCTCGGGCAGCAGCCCGTCGACGTCGGCGTCCTCCTCGAGCAGACCGTCCTCCACCATCAGCTGCCCGAGCTGCTCGAGCTGATCGCGGCGGAGGTCGGTGCCGAACTCCTCGAGCAGCACGTTCTCCGTCGCCTCGGGCGGCAGCTGCGGGAGCACCTGGGCGACCTGTGCCTTCACCGCGTCGGGGTTCTCGTCGGCGAACTCCAGGGTCTCCTCGACCGCGGCGGTGAAGTCCTCGACCAGCTCGGGGTCGGACGCCAGCAGCTGCGGCGACGTGAAGAACAGCTGCGTCGGGTGGCCGGGCACCGATTCCATGCTCGAGTAGGTGGCGACGACGTTGCCGGCGGCCTGGAGGCTGCTCAGGAACGGCTCGGGCACCCAGACCGCGTCGACGTTGCCGCCCGACAGCGCCGCGGGCATGTCGGGGAAGGGCAGCTCGACGAACTCGACGGCGTCCGGGTCGCCGCCGTCCTGGCGGACGGCCTCCCGGATGGTCAGCCCGCCCATCCCGTTGAGGGTGTTGACCGCGACGGTCTTCCCGGCGAGGTCGGCTGCGGACTCGATCCCGGACCCGGCGGCGGCCACCACCCCGTTGATGTCCTGTTCGCCCTCGGAGAGGGCCGACGTCCAGTGCGCGATGACGCGGACGTCGAGCTCCTCGCCGCGCGCCTGCAGCAGGGAGACCGGGTTGCTGGTGGCGAAGTCGATCTGGCCGGCCATCACGGCGGGCAGCAGCGCCGCACCGCCCTGCCCGGTCTCGACCGTCACCTCGATCCCGCGGTCCTCGAAGAATCCCTCCTCGATGCCGGCGTACAGGGCCGCGGTGGGGAGGATCGGGAGCATCCCGACCGTCACCTCGCGGACCTCGCCGCCCTCGCCCGAGGAGGCGGCGTCGGTCGAGCCGTCGTCGTCGTCCCCGCCGCAGGCAGCGAGGGCGAGCAGCGACGCGGTGAGGAGCGGGATCCAGCGGCAGGTCATGGCGTCTCCGATATCAGTGAGACTGTCAACGATTGATGTGCGGCATGATGCACGTCACATGGCTGTCGCGCCAGCCCCTCTTCTGCGATGCGGAAGCGATGAGTCCGTCAGGCGGGCAGGGAACCCCGGTTGCCGAGCGCGAGCCGGCTCAGGAGATCCCGGAGCAGGAACCGCTCCGTGGACGTGAGCCCGCTCAGCTGGTCGGCCACCGCCGCATCCGCGACACCCACCACCTCGGCGCGCAACGCCCGGCCCGCGGCGGTGGCGGAGACCAGCCGCGTCCGCCGGTCGTTCACCGACGGTTCGCGCGTCACCAGCCCGGACGCGGCCAGGTCGTCCACCAGGAGAACCACCTGACTCGGGTCCAGGCCGAGCACCTCGGCGAGATCGCGCTGCGAGACGCCCTCGGTCGCCTCGCAGGCGAGGAGGAGGACGGAGTAGGACCGCACACGCAGGCCGTAGGAGGCGAGCGCGGCATTGGTGGCGCGGACGAAGAGCCCGCTCGCCCGGGACAGCAGGAAGCCGATGTCGTCGGTCAGGCGCCGCTCGTCCGTGGTCAGGTCCATTGATCCTCCATCGTTGACATTCTCCACGATACCGGCCTAGCGTCGTCGACGTCTCGACCGTCCGCTCCGAACGAGGGAGTTCCGTGGATCTGTCCGGCAAGGTAGCCATCGTCACCGGCAGCGGCAGGGGGCTCGGTCTCGCCTACGCCGCGGAGTTGGCCCGCGCGGGGGCGGCGGTCGTGGTCAACGACGTGGACGCGTCCGTCGCCGACGAGGCCGTCCGCTCCATCACCGAGGCCGGCGGCAGCGCGGTCGCCGAGGTCGTCCCGGTGGGGACCAGCGAGGCCGCGCAGGCGCTGGTCGACCGCGCCGTGAGCGAGTTCGGGCGGCTGGACGTCCTGGTCAACAACGCGGGCATCCTGCGGGACTCCACCCTGTGGAAGATGACCGACGAGCAGTTCGACGCCGTCGTCACGACGCACCTGCGCGGCACCTTCACCTGCACCCGCGCCGCGGCCATCAGGCTCCGCGAGCAGGGCGAGGGCGGCCGGATCATCTGCGTGGGCTCCCCCACCGGCCAGGTCGGCAACTTCGGGCAGACCAACTACGCCGCGGCCAAGGCCGGCATCGTCGGCATGGTGCGCACCTGGGCCATGGAGCTCGCCCGCGCCGAGATCACCGTCAACGCCGTCGTCCCCGTCGCCGCCACCGGG
>OCZS010000343.1_pt1 | contig 15161 bp, 15 predicted proteins | sample 1539071 | NCBI WGS metagenome assembly OCZS01 (sample SAMEA3113584, study PRJEB22503) | soil metagenome
CCGACGACGAACCGCGCTCGGTCGCCGACATCGACTCCGCCGAGACGCTCCAGCGCGTGCGCTCGTGGAAGAAGTCGATGAAGGCCGCCGGCAAGGCCAAGACCGAGCCGCCCGCCTGACGCACCGATCCGTTCATGCGTTCGTTTTCGGCGGAATCCGCCACAAACGAACGCCGGAACGAAAGGACCGGGGCGCCGCGCGGGACCGGCTACAGGCGGAGGGTGTGGCGCTGGCGGTCGAGCCAGCCGAGCAGCACCGCGATGGCCCGGGGGTCGTTGCGCAGCTCGTGGCCCGCGCCGTTGATGAACCGCAGCTCGCAGGAACCGTGGGCGTCGGCCAGCACCCGGGCGTCGAACGACGGCACGACCTCGTCGTCGCTGCCGTGGACCACGAGCAGCGGCCGCGGCGCGTACCGCCCGGCGCACGCCACGGCCCGCACCTCACGCAGCTCACGCGACCAGGTGTCGAACGACGGCGGGAACGAGGGATCGCTGATCACGCCCACCTCGCGCCCGTGCTCGAGCAGTTGGCGGGGGTGGCCGGCCCAGTCGTCGAAGTCGCCCGGGGCGCCGACCGCCGCCACGCCCTTGACGCGCGGGTCCTGTGCGCCGGCGCACACGGCTAGGGCCCCGCCCGTGCCGAACCCCGCCAGCCACATGCCGAGGGGCCGGACGTCGTCCTGCAGGTGGTTGACGGCGGCGCCGATGTCGTCGAGCCAGCCGCCCAGCGAGAACTGTCCCTCGGAGTCGCCGCAGCCGCGGAAGGCGAACGTGACCGCCACCCAGCCCATCTCGCTGGCGATGCGGTCGGCGAGGTCGGGCATCGTCACGCCGGTCTCCCTCGCCGACGGGTAGCCGTGGCAGAGCACGACCGCCGGCGGTGGACCACTCGGCCGGCCTGGTGGCCGGGCAACGTGAGCGGCCAACGACAGGCCGTCCGACATGATGCGGTCGGCCATGGTCATGAGCGAGGGAGTCGGGTTCAGGCCGCGGCGCTCTCGGTCTCGTCCACGCCGGCCGCCCGGCGAGCGCGCCGGCACGATCGACAGAGCCGGTAGCCGCGGTTGCGGGCCTCGGCGAGCGTGTCGGGCCCGAAACAGATGAACGCCTCCGCGGCCACCAGGTCGGCGATGGCGTCGTCGTCGGTGGCGTGGTCGATGTCGTGGACGACCTGCGTGCGCTTGTCGCCCACGAACCGGTTGTGCTCGAACCGCCCGAGACGCTCCATGGCGGGACGCTAACACCGGATGGGGAATCGCCTCGAAGTCCCGGCAGACTCGCTACGCCCATGTCCGCCGTCGACGTCGCCCCAGCCGCGCTCGCGCCCCCGGAGGCATCGCTCGTCCGTCGCGGCGCGCGCCTGCTGTGGGTCAGCGTGCGTGCCCATCCGCGCCCGTTCGTGGTGTCGCTCATCGGCTCGGTGCTGTACGGATCGATGGCGGTGGCCGGATCGCTGGTGCTCGGCGAGGTCACCGACCGGGTGATCGTCCCGGGCATCGAGGACGGGGTTTCCGGGGCCACGATCGCGGCCGGCGCCGCCGCCATCCTTGGCGTCGCCGCCCTGCGGTCGACCGGCGTGGTGCTGCGCCGCTACTTCGGGAACATGACGACACGGGGGATGCAGCGCACCTGGTTCCGCCGCATCACCGACACCTACCTGCGGGTGCCGCTCGACTACTTCGGTTCGCACCCGACCGGACAGCTGCTCGCCCATGCCGACGCCGACGTCGAGCGGGCCGTCACCGTGATCCAACCGTTGCCGCTGTCGCTCGGCGTGATCGTGCTCGTTGGCCTGTCGATCGTGAGTCTCGCCTTGATCGACCCGCTGTTCATGGTCGTCGGCCTGGCGCTGTTCCCGACGCTGTCGGTGATCAACCAGGTCTACAGCCGCCGCGTCGAGGCGCCGGCGTCGCTGACCCAGGCGCGATTGGGACATGTGTCGTCGGTGGCCCACGAGTCGTTCGAGGGCGCGTTGGTGGTGAAGACCCTCGGCCTCGAAGACCACGAGGTCGAACGGCTGGCCGGAGCGGCGAGCGAGCTGCGCTCGGCGCGGCTGACGGTCGGCCGGCTCCGGGCGACCTTCGAGCCGGCGCTCGACGCGCTCCCCAGCCTGGGCACGATCGCGCTGCTCGCCGTCGGCGCGTGGCGGGTGTCGGGCGGCGCCATAACCACGGGCCAGCTCGTCCAGGCCATGGCGCTGTTCGGCATCCTCAGCTTCCCGATGCGGGTGCTCGGCTTCCTGCTCGAGGAGCTGCCGCGAGCGGTGGTGGCGGCCGACCGCATCGCCGGGGTTGTGTCCACACCCGGCCGGCCGGCGCCCGCCGGCGGCACACACGGTGCCGTCGACGAGGGAGCGGTTGGGGCGGTGCTCCCGGACGGCCCGTTGGCGATCGAGGTGTCGGGCGTGCGGTTCGCCTACAACGCGCCCTCCCCGGGGCATGCCGCGCCCGAACCCGTGCTCGACGGAGTCGACCTCTCGGTCGCGGCCGGTGAGGTGGTGGCGCTGGTCGGGGCCACCGGGTCGGGCAAGTCGACGCTGTGCCAGCTGCTGGCGCACCTCTACCAACCGACGGCGGGCACCGTGCGACTGGGCGGCGTCGACCTGGCCGCTGCCGCACCCGGCTCACTGCGCGCGGCCGTGGCGCTGGCCTTCCAGGAGGCCTTCGTGTTCGCCGACACCGTGCGCGAGAACCTGACGCTCGGCCGGCCTGTCACCGACGACGACATCCGCTGGGCGCTCGACCGGGCCCGGGCGACACGCTTCGTCGACCACCTGCCGCTCCGGCTCGACCAGCCCCTCGGCGAGCGGGGCGTCACCCTCTCCGGCGGCCAACGCCAGCGGCTGGCGCTCGCTCGTGCCCTACTGCGCCGACCCGGGCTGCTCATGCTCGACGACGCCACCTCCGCTGTCGATCCCACGGTCGAGCGGCAGATCCTCGACGGGCTGCGGCAGTCGCTGCAGGCCACCACGCTGATCGTGGCGCACCGCGTGTCGACGATCGCGTTGGCCGACCGCGTGCTCTTCCTCGACGGGGGCCGCATCGCCGCCTCCGGCACCCACACCCAGCTGCTCGCCTCGGTCCCCGCCTACGCCTCGCTGGCCCGGGCCTACGAGCAGGAGGCACGCTGATGAGCGTGAGGCAGCAGGCGCTGCCGGACGGCACGTCTCCGCCGCCCGATCCGCACGACGCCGCCCTCGAGCTGCTGGCCGAGACGGCCCCACCGGGGACGACAGACGAAGAGCGGCCGCGGGCCCGTCACACTCCCGACGAGGAGCATCTGCTCGAGGCCGGCGCGATCGCCGTGCTGCGGCGCGGCCTCCGCGCCACGCCCGAGCTGCGCCAGGGCGTCGCCTTCACCGCCGTGATGGCGGTCGCCACGGCGGCCGGGAAGCTGGCCGTGCCGATCCTCATCCAGCAGATCCTCGACCGCGGCGTGCTGGGTGACGCCGGCTTTCGCCCCGGGTTCGTCTATCCCGCATGCGCGGTCACGGCCGCCGCCGTCGTGCTGCTCTACCTCGCCAACCGGGCCACCTACCTGCGCCTGGTGCGGGCGTCGGAGAACAGCCTGCTCGGCCTACGGGTGCGGGCCTTCGACCACATCCACCGGCTGTCGATGGCCGAGCACAACGAGCAGCGGCGCGGTGCGTTGGTCGCCCGGGTGACCAGCGACATCGAGACGCTGGCGCAGTTCATGGAGTGGGGAGCCGTCGCCTGGATCGTCGACGGCTTCCTGATCCTCGCCACCTTTGGCGTGATGGCGGCCTACGACTGGCACCTGGGGCTCATCGCGCTGGCGTCGTTCGTGCCGCTGGTCGTGCTGCTGCCGATGTTGCAGCGCCGCCAGCTCGCGGCGCAGGACCGCGTGCGCACCAGCGTCGGCGAGACGATGTCCGAGGTGTCCGAGACGATCACCGGCGCGGCGCTCATCCAGGCCTACGGCCTCGAGGAACGCAGCCGGTCACGCCTGGGCGCCGCGATTGATCGGCAGTACCGCGCCTACGTCGCCGCCGCCCGCTACTTCGCGCTGATGTTCCCGCTGGGCGACCTGTTCGGCTCGGTGGCGCTGGCGGGCGTGGCCGCCGCGGGTGTGGCCTATGGGCCCGGCTGGGGCCTCGGCGTGGGCGAGATCGTCGCCTTCCTCTTCCTCATCGGCCTGTTGCTCAACCCGATCGCCGAGCTGTCGGAGATCGTCGATCAGACGCAGATCGCCATCGCCGGTTGGCGCAAGGTTCTCGGCGTGCTGGCTACGCCGATCGACCTGCCCGAGCCCGACCCCGGCGTGCCCCTGCCGCACGGGCCGCTCGAGGTGGCCGTCTCCGGGATGGGCTTCGCCTACCGCGACAGCGCGCCGGTGCTCCACGACGTCGACGTGCTGTTGCCGGCCGGCGCATCGGTGGCCGTCGTGGGCGAGACCGGGTCGGGCAAGACCACGTTCGCCAAGCTGCTGTGCCGGCTGGCCGACCCCACGCGTGGCGAGGTGCACCTGGGGGGTGTCGACCTGCGGGTGGTGAGCCCGGCCGAGCGACGCCGGGCGGTGCGGCTCGTGCCCCAGGACGGCTTCCTGTTCGACGCCACGTTGGCGGACAACGTGCGGATCGGGCGGGCGGGAGCCACCGACGACGACGTGCGGGCCGCGTTCGTTCAGCTGAGGCTCGGGTGGTGGCTCGACGACCTGCCTCTTGGCCTGGGGACTCCGGTCGGCGAGCGGGGCGGGAACCTGTCGGTGGGCGAGCGCCAGCTCGTGGCGCTCGCTCGGGCGCAGCTCGGCGACCCCGGCCTGCTCGTGCTCGACGAAGCCACCAGCGCCGTCGATCCCGAGACCGACCGGGCGCTCGGCCAGGCCCTCGCCCGCCTGGCCGAGGGGCGCACCATGGTGTCGGTGGCCCACCGCCTGTCCACGGCCGAGGCCGCCGACCTGGTGCTGGTGTTCGACGACGGGCGGGTCGTCGAGCGGGGCAGGCACGCGGAGCTGGTCGCCGCGGGCGGTACCTACGCGGGGCTGTACGAGAGCTGGCTGGGCAACACCCGCTCGGATGGCACGGGGCTCGACGGGAGCCGGTCAGCCGGATGACGCCGCCGGGCCGATGGCGCCGATCTCGGAGAGGTACCCGTGGAGCGAGGCGATCACCCGGAAGACGTCGTCGTCGGTGACCTCGAGCCCGGCCGCCTCGGCCTCGCCCAGCACGACGGCGACCGCCTCGTCGTCGGCCATCACCACGTCGGGCGTGGCGCCCCCCGCGAGCTCGATCTCCCGTCCGGGCGGCGCCAGCACGCCCTTGGCCTGCAGGTGCCCGACCTCCGACTCGATCAGCCGCCGCACCTCGTCGTAGGTGAGGCGCGCCTGCGCCTCGGCGGGCAGGTCGTCGGCGACGTGGGCGACCGCCTCGTCGAGGTCGAAGATCGTGGGCGGCGGCTGGTGGCCGAGGCGGAACGCTTCTCGGCCCACGGTGACCGCGGCGATGGCGAAGACGAAGACGGCGGCGAGCACCGCGAACAACCAGACCACGGCCGAACGCTAACGCTCCGCCTACGGTCCGCCCGCCGGCATCAGATGCCCAGGCGTTGGGCGAGCAGCTCGCGATGGTAGGTGGGATCGCCGAAGAGCAGCTCCGACGACTTGGCCCGCTTGAAGTAGAGGTGGGCGGGGTGTTCCCAGGTGAACCCGATGCCGCCGTGGATCTGGATGTTCTCGGCGGCCGAGTGGAAGTAGGCCTCGGAGCAGTACGCCTTGGCCAGGCAGGCCACCTCGGGCAGCTCGTCGTTGAGCTCGGCGGCGCACCAGGCGGCGTAGTAGGCGGCCGACTTGGCCGACTCGACCTCGAGCAGCATGTCGGCGCACTTGTGCTTGATCGCCTGGAACGAGCCGATCGGCCGGCCGAACTGCACGCGGTCCTTGGCGTACTCGACCGACATCTCCAGCACCCTCTGGGCCCCACCCACCTGCTCGGCGGCGAGCCCCACCGCAGCGAGGTCGAGCACACGGCCGAGCACGTCCCAACCCTTGCCCTGGTCGCCGAGCAGGCGGGCCGTAACGCCGGCGAACTCGAGCTTCGCCTGCTTGCGGGTCTGGTCCATCGTGGCCAGCGCGGTGCGGGTGAGGCCGCTGGCGTCGCCGTCGACGGTGAACAGCGAGACGCCGTCGGCAGTGCGGGCCGCCACGATGATCAGGTTGGCCACGTGCCCGTCGAGCACGAACATCTTGGTGCCGTCGATGGTCCAGCCGTCGCCGCTCTGGGTGGCGGTCGCCTCGATGCCCGTCTCGTCCCACTTGCCGTTGGGCTCGGTGAAGGCCAGCGTGGCGATGGTCTCGCCCGAGGCGATGCCGGGCAGCAGGTCCTTCTTCGCGGCCTCGTCGCCGGAGTGGATCAGGGTGTTCGCCGCCAGCACCACGGTGGCGTAGTACGGCGCGCACAGCAGGGCGCGGCCCATCTCCTCGAGCACGACGGTGAGCTCGACGTAGGTGAAGCCTTGGCCCCCGAACTCCTCGGGGATGGTGAGCGACTGGAGCCCGAGCTCGTTGGCCATTTGCGACCAGACGGCGGGGTCGTAGCCCTCGGTGGTGTCCATGAGCCGCCGGACCTCGGTCTCGGGCGACTTCGACTCGAGGAACTGGCGGGTGATGCGCCGCAGCTCCTCTTGCTCTTCGGAGAAGGCGAAGTTCATGGCGGCGACGCTAGAACCGACCGGCGTCGTGCCGCCACCGGTTGTGTGTACACCCGTGCTACGGTCGTCGCCCGTGGAACGGGTCGGCATTCGCGAGCTGCGCAACAACGTCGCCGCCGTGGTGCGGCGGGCGAACGGGTGGTGGTCACGGTCGACGGCGTGCCCGCGGCGCAGCTGGGCCCGCTCTCGGCGCCCGCCGCGCCCTCGATCGACGACCTCGTTGCCGCCGGGCTCGCCCAGCCGCCGGGGCGACGCGACCGGCCGCCGGCGCCCGAGCCCGAGGTCGCGCCTGTGGACGTTCGGCCCGACGGCGTCCTCGATGAGCTGCGGGGCCGGTGACGCGTGGCGCTGTTCCTCGACACCTCCGCGCTCGTCCGTCGTTACGTGCGCGCGCCCGGGCGCGAGCTGGTGACCGCCGCGATGGCCGACGACGACGTGTGGTGCGCCTCGGCGTTGTGCCGATCGGAGACGCTGCTGGCGCTCCACCGGATGGCGGTCACGCCGAGCCAGCACGAGCAGATGTGGGGCCGGCTGCGAGACGACTGGGACGCCGTCGTGGTCATCCCCGTCGACGACCGGTGCCTCGCCCAGGCCGTCGAGCTCGGCGCGACCTACGGGCTCCGCACGGTCGACGCCGTGCACCTGGCGGCGGCCGATCGGCTGCCCCGGCCGGCGAGCTATGCCACGTTCGATCGGCGGCAGATCCCCGCGGCCGCGGCCCTCGGGTTCGACGTGATCTCGCCCGAGACCGGTTAGCGACGGCGGTCAGCGGGGCGTCCCACGCCGCGAAACCCGGGGCGGCCGGTCCCGGGCTTCTCCCCAAGACCGAGACCGGCTCGCCGCTGCGGACGACGGCAGCCGTGGCGGTCGGCCTGTCGTCCTCCGGGTTGCTCTGCGGTGGGCATGAGCGGGTGAAGTCTCGCCATGTGGACCCCATGGGACAAGCCCCAAGGGGACGTGAAATATGTCACGTCGCTTACAGTCGTGACGCTGTCACAACATGTGGCGGGATCGCGCTATGGGAGGTACAAAAGCCCCGGATGCCGGGGCGCGCTACTCCGGTGGTGCCACCTCGGCCCGGCGCTCGGGCCGCCTGGGACGGCAGACTGGCGGGTATGAGCACGCTCCACCACGTCGAAGATCGCTTCGAGGTCCACAAGGTCGTGGTCGGTCCGATGGACAACAACGTGTTCGTGCTGCGCTGCACCGAGACCGGCGATGCGGTGCTCCTCGACGCCGCCAACGAGCACGAGCGGCTCCTCGACCTCGCCGGGTCGCTCGGCGTGCGCAGCGTGCTCGAGACCCACGGCCATTGGGACCACATCCAGGCAATCCCCGAGATGCGCGACGCCGGCTACGAGGTGCACGTCACCGCCGAGGACGCGGACATGCTGCCGTCGTACGACCAGATCCTCGACGACGACGCGGTGATCGAGGTGGGGCGGCTGCGGTTGCGCACCATCCACACCCCCGGCCACACGCCCGGATCGATGAGCTTCCTGGTCGAGGGCTCGCCCGTGCTCTTCAGCGGCGACACGCTGTTCCCCGGTGGGCCGGGCGCCACCACGTTCCCCGGCGGCGACTTCGGCACCATCATCACCTCCATCGACCGCAAGCTCTTGACGCTGCCGGCCGACACGCTCGTCCTCCCCGGCCACGGCGACGACACCACGATCGGCGCCGAGCGCCCCCATCTCCAAGAGTGGATCGACCGGGGCTGGTGACGCGTGGCCGACGCGCTGCGCTACGACGAGCGGCCCTACGACGACACGCCGATCCACACCGACGATCTGCCGGCCACCCCGGTACGCGACCGCAACATACCGGCCTCGGCGTGGGTGGAGGCGCCGACCGAGCTGCTGCGGCTGGGCGACGACCTGCCCGGCCGGCCGGTCGCCGACTACAAGCGTCGCATCGGCCCGTGGTTGCTCTGGCGCGCCGGTCCGGCCGCGGGCGCCGATGCCCGCTACTGGGTGGCCCGGTCCGACGACCTGGCGGTGAGCTACACGTTCCGGCTCTACCCCGACGGCGACGGTGACGGCGCCGGCCCCAGCGGCGCCCGCCACACCCGCTTCCGCTCGTGGAAGGAAGACCTCCGCGACGCGGAGTGAGTCACCCGGACGCGGTCAGCTGCCGCCGGTGAGGGGGTCGCGGGGGCGGGAGATGAGCTCTATGCCGGGTGGCAGGTCGTCGACCTCGACCTTGTCGCCCTCGACGGTGACCGTCACCCGCCCGCCGAGCAGCGGGATGCGCTCGACCCGGAGCCGCCCGATCGTCGCCGGCAGCACCGGGTCGAGCCACAGCTTGCCCTGCGGGATCCACGGGTCGAGCCGCAACAGCGACCGCAGGAACGACAGCGGCGCCGCCGCCGACCACGCCCGCGTCGCGCACGCATCGGGGAAGCGGACCGGCGTGCTCAGGTCGTCGCGATCGAAACCGCACAGCACGCCCAACCGGCCTCCGGCAGTCTCGGCGGCCTCGACCTGCGCCGTCAGGAGCCGGTGGGCCTCGTCGACGAACCCGTAGCGCACCAGGCCGGCCACGGCCGCGGCGTTGTCGTGCGGCCACACGGCGCCGGTGTGGGCGCCGATCGGGTCGTAGCCCCCCATCGACGCGGCCAGCGTGCGCACTCCCCAGCCGGAGAAGAGGTCGTCGGACAGGAGGTGCTTGGCGACGACGGCGGCCTTGTCCTGGTCGAGGATGCCGGTCCACAGGCAGTGCCCCAGGTTCGACGCCAGCGACCCGACCGGCCGCTTCTCTCCGTCGAGGGCCAGCGCGACGTAACCCACGTCGTCGACCCAGAAGTCACGGTTGAACGCCGCCCGCAGCTCCGCCGCCGCTCGCCGCCAACGGTCGGCACCCTCGTCGTCGCCGGCCTCGGCCGCGAAGTGCGACCGGGCCCGGTACGCGGCGTAGACGTAACCCTGGACCTCGGCCGGCGCAACCGGACCGAAGGCCGGGCGACCGTCCGGGAAGCGGATCGGCTGGGGCGAGTCCTTCCACGCCTGGTGGCGCTCGCCCCTGTCGGTGGCGCGCCGGTACTCGACGTAGCCGTCGCCGTCGCGGTCGCCGAAGGTGGTGATCCAATCGAGCGCCCGATCGGCGTGCGGCAGGAGCCGGTCGACCACCTCGGGGGCCAGCCCCCAGCGGCGCAGCTCGCCGAGCAGCATCACGAACAACGGTGTCGAATCGACCGAGCCGTAGGAGACGGCCGGAGGGCCGGGCCCGGGCGAGAGCGAGCCGAAACCCATCCGCCCGAAGCCGAGGCGGTGCAGGATGCGGCCGGGCTGTTCCTCGGTGCGCTCGTCGAGGTCGGTGCCCTGGAACCTGGCCAGCGTCTCGACGGTGCCGAGGGCGAGCTCCGGGTCGAGGATCAGGCTCATGTAGGCGGCGAACAGGGCATCGCGCCCGTGGACCGCCAGGAACCACGGGGCGCCGGCGGCGACGACGGCCCGCTCCGGGTAGTCGGGGTCGAGGACCCGCAGGCTGCCGAGGTCGCGGGCGCTGCGCCGTAGGGTTGCCAGCAGTCCCTGGTTGTCGGACATCACCTGAGGGACGCCACGCTCCCACCGATCGAGGCGCCAACCCGACTCGCTGCGCTCGACCGGGCCGCCCAACGGGTACGGGGGCGCCATGTCGGCGCCAGCGACGATCGGGGCCACGACCATGCTCACCGTGTGTGCGGCCCGGGCGGGAACGATCGCCTCCCAGCGCAACGTGCCGCCGGAGCGCACGGTCACTCCCTCGCTCGCGCCGACGCGGCACCCTGTCCGCGCCGAGCCGTGACCCCGGGCGAACACCACCTCCGCGGCTTCGCGGCGCGGGGCGCCGAACGCATCGTCGCCAGGGTCGACCACCTCGACCACGGCCTCGATCTCACCGTCTCCTGGCCGCCCGTCGCGGAGCGCGCCGGCCGCGGCCAGGTCGGTGGCGAGCTCGATCTCGACCTCGACGTAGGTCGCCTCGACCCCCACGTTGCGGATCTCGATGTCGTCGCGCATGCCCTCGCCCAGGTAGCGGTGGCGGACGACGATGGGGCCCGAGGCCTCGGGACGGGACCCCGCCGCCCGGCTGACGAACGTGGCGGAGGAGGGGTCGTCGACGTGGTGGTCGACAGATGTCAGCGGCTGACCGTTGACCGTGACCACGCAGCGCGAGAGCAGCCGGCGCCCGCCGACGATCAACCCGTCGGTCACGCCCGCGGCACCCGCCGAGCTCTCGGCCAGGTCGCCCGAGGCCCGAGAGATGCAGAACGACGACCCCTCGACCAGCGTCAGGGGGTCGAAGGGGGCCGTGACCGGGGAACCCATCGGCGGCGACCTTAGCGGCGCGTGGAGAATGGGCAAGGGCTATTTCTCCTATGCGCGTAGGGCTAATAGACTGGTCCCCATGTCACCCCCCCTCTTCCAGATCGAGGACCTGCACGTCCGCATGGCCGGCGCCGACGACGAGATCCTGCGAGGGGTCGACCTCACGGTCGGGGCCGGCGAGGTGCACGCCCTGATGGGGCCCAACGGATCGGGCAAATCGACTCTGGCCAACACGCTGCTCGGCAACCCCGAGTACGAGGTCACCCGGGGGCGCATCCGGTTCCGGGGCGACGACATCACCGGTTGGGACACCGACGTGCGGGGGAAGGCCGGGATGTTCCTCGCCTTCCAGTACCCGCAGACGATTGCCGGCGTGTCGGTCATCAACTTCCTGCGCCAGGCGCTGTCGGCCCGCAAGGGCATCGATCTGTCGGTGCTCGAGCTCCGCCTGGCGATCATGGAGTGGATGCAGCGCCTCGACATGGACCCGTCGTTCGCCGACCGCTACCTCAACGAGGGGTTCTCGGGCGGCGAGAAGAAGCGCAACGAGATCCTGCAGATGGCCATCCTCGAGCCGGAGATGGCCATACTCGACGAGACCGACTCAGGCCTCGACATCGACGCGCTCAAGGTGGTCGCCCGTGGCGTCGACGAGGTGCGGAAGGACCGTCCCGAGCTGGGCATTCTCACGATCACGCATTACCAGCGTTTGCTCGACTACCTGAAGCCGGACCGAGTGCACATCCTCGTCGACGGGCGCATTGCCGACAGCGGGGGGCCGGAGCTGGGCGAGCGCCTGGAACGAGAGGGCTACGAGGCATGGCGCTAGACGAGCCGATCCCCGCCACGAACCCCACGGTGCCGACGCTCGACGTGGGCCGTGTCCGCAAGGACTTCCCCATCCTCGAGCGCGAGGTGCGGGGCCGGCGCCTGGTCTACCTCGACTCGGCCAACACGTCGCAGAAGCCCCGGCCGGTGCTCGACGCCATGGAGCGCTACTACGAGCAGTCCAACGCCAACGTCCACCGGGGCACCTACCTCATCGCCGAGGAGGCCACGGCCGCGCTCGAGGGCGCGCGGGCCAAGGTCGCCGGCTTCATCGGCGCCCGGTCGGCGAGCGAGGTCGTGTTCGGCAAGAACGCCACCGAGGCGCTCAACCTGGTGGCGAAGGCGTGGGGGCGCGCCAACCTGCGGCCGGGCGACCCGGTGGTGATCACCGAGCTCGAGCACCACGCCAACATCGTGCCGTGGCACCAGCTCGTCGCCGAGCTGGGCATCGACCTGCGCTGGATCCCGCTCGGCCCCGACGGCCACCTCGACCTCACCGACCTCGACCGGCTGGTCGACGGGGCGCGGATCGTGTCGTTCGCAGCCATGTCCAACGTGCTCGGCACGCTCAACCCCATCGAGCGCCTGGTCGCCGCCGCCCACGACGCCGGTGCCATCGCGGTGGTCGACGCCAGCCAGTTCGTCCCCCACATGCCCACCGACGTCGCCGACTGGGGCGCCGACTTCGCCGCCTTCACCGGGCACAAGATGTGCGGCCCCACCGGCATCGGCGTGCTGTGGGGCACCGAGGAGATCCTCGATGCCACGCCGCCGTTCCTCACCGGTGGCGAGATGATCCTCAACGTCACCAAGGAGGGCTTCACGCCCAACGAGCTGCCGTGGAAGTTCGAGGCCGGCACGCCGCCCATCGCCGAGGCGGTCGGGCTGGGCGCGGCGGTCGACTACCTGAGCGGGCTGGGCATGGAGACTGTGCGCACGCACGAGGTCGCGCTCACCGGCTACGCACTGCGCAGTCTCACCGACCGGTTCGGTGACGACTTGCACATCCACGGCCCGTCCGAGCCGGCCGAGCGGGGCGGCGTGCTCTCGTTCACCTACCGAGACGTGCATCCCCACGACTTGACCCAGGTGTTCGACCAGCACGGCGTCTGCGTCCGCGCCGGACACCACTGCGCCAAGCCACTGATGCGGGAGCTCGGGGTGACGGCCACCGCCCGGGCCTCTCTGTACGTCTACAACGACGAGAGCGACGTCGATGCGCTGGCCGACGCCATCGGCGCCGCGTCCGACTTCTTCGGGATCTGACCCTCAGCGTCGGCCGATAGGATCGCGAACCGCATGCCGGGCCTCGAAGACCTCTACCGAGAGATCATCCTCGATCACTACCGCAACCCGCGGAACCGGGGTGAGCTCGACGCACCGCCGGCCACCCGGGTCGAGGGCTTCAACCCGCTGTGCGGCGACGAGATCGTGCTCTTTGTCGACATCGAGGGTGACACCGTGCGCGACATCCGCGTCGGTGGGCAGGGCTGCTCGATCAGCCAGTCGTCGGCCTCGATGATGTCGTCGGCCGTCAAGGGCAAGACGCTCGACGAGGTGCGAGCGCTGTCCCGGGCGTTCAAGGGCATGATGTCGATCCACGAGCAGTCGCTCGACGGCGCCCCCGAGGGCGACGGTGCCGACGGCGACGGCGACGGCGGTCCCGGGGGCGACCAGGCCGCCGACGCCGAGGTGAAGCTCGGCGACCTCGAGGCGCTGCGGGGCGTCGTGAAGTTCCCCGTGCGCATCAAGTGCGCCACGCTGTCGTGGAACACCCTGCTGCAAGGCATTGACGACGTGGCCACGACTTCATCGCCCGAGTGAGTCCATCCTGTGAGTCATCGGGCTAAGGCTCGACCAATCCTCGGCGGATGGCGTAGCGCGTGAGCTGCACCCGGTCGCGCATACCGAGCTTCTCGAGTATGTTGGCTCGATGCCGCTCGACGGTCTTGGGGCTGATGACAAGTAACTCCGCGATTTCTTTGGTCGACTCGCCCTCCGCGATGAGCTTGACGATTTCGAGCTCCCGTCGGGTCAGCACGTCGGGCCGGTGCTCGCCACTCGCCGCTCGTACAAGGTACTCCCGGACGAGGGCCGTGACGCCCTTGGGGTAGAGGAACGCTCGGCCCGTCATCACCGCTCGGCAGGCCTCGACGAGGTCATGGTCGGCCGACGACTTGAGCACGTACCCGGACGTGCCCGCCTTGAGCGCCTCGAAGAAATACTCCTCGTTGTCGTACATCGACAGGATCAGGATCCGAAGCTCGGGACGCCGGCGCGAGAGGTGATGGGCGGCCTGTAGACCGGTCAGGCGCGGCATCGCCACGTCGAGAATCGCCAGGTCGACGTCGTCCGCCAGGGCGCGGTGCATCGCGTCGGTCCCATCTCCGGTCTCGGCCACCACTTCCAGATCGGGTTCGGCATCGAGGACGAGACGCAGGCCGCTCCGCACGACCTCGTGGTCGTCGGCTAGCAAGATGCGGGTCTTGGGCGCGCGGGGCATCACCTGTCCTCAGGAACCTCGAGGCGAACCTCGACGCCAGCGCTCGAGGACTCGATTGAAAGCCCGCCCCGCACCAGCAGTGCGCGTTCCCGCATGCCCCGAATTCCTGCTCCCAGCTCGGGGCCGTCGAGACCGTGACCGTCGTCGCGCACCGTGAGGCGCACGCCTCGCCCGCTGCGCTCGACGCGTACCTCCACCGACGTCGCCTCGGAGTGGCGAGCGACGTTGGTGAGGCTCTCCTGGGCGACCCGGAACACCACCAGCTCGGCGACCGGGCTCAGGGACGGCAGGTCGTTCGCCAGCCTGTGCTCGACCCGCAGCCCGGTCCGCTCCCCGAATCCGTGCACCAGCGATGTCAGGGCGGGCACTAGGCCGAGATGGTCGAGCGCCTCGGGGCGGAGCCGTTGCGCGATGGTCCGCACGTCGTGAAGGCTCCTTCGCGTCTCTTCCCGAGCCTCGGACAGCGCACTGCGCAACTCGCCCGGCGCCTGTTGGGCCAGCCGGTCGAGTCGCAGCATCAGCGCGGTCAGCGACTGACCGATCTCGTCGTGGAGCTCCTGGGCGACCCGCCTTCGCTCCTCCTCCTGGGCCTCGACCGCTCGGTGGCTGCTTTCGTGCCGCTCCCGCGCCAGGCGGTCGAGCATGTCGTTGAACACCGACACCAGCCCCCGGACCTCGGGCGGCCCCTCGACGTCGAGCCGCCAGTCCATCCGCTGCAGCTCGATGCCGCGCATGAGGCCCGTGAGCCCCACCAGGGGCGCCAACGACCGCCACACGAGGGCCTGATCCACGGCGAGCATCACCGCCAATCCCGCCACGAGAACGACTACCTCGGTTGAGCCGATGGGAGAGCTGA
>OCZS010000345.1_pt1 | contig 15138 bp, 14 predicted proteins | sample 1539071 | NCBI WGS metagenome assembly OCZS01 (sample SAMEA3113584, study PRJEB22503) | soil metagenome
CAAAAATCCTCATTTATATTTTTTGGTCAGGTACAACCATGATAGGTCAGTAGTGACCAAAATAGGTCATTATTTCCTTGCTAGCCTAACGGCATAGTTGATCATTTCGCCGGGGATATCAATCTTTGAGACGGTGGCAGCGCCTCGGAACTCGACTGTGTTATTTATTTCATGGACGACGAGTCCATGATTCTTGTCTTCCATCATGTCGACGCCCAAGATGCCGCCTCCTACAGCTTTTGCAGCTCTTAGCGCGAGATCTTCGATCTCCTTTGTTATTGGGGCAAGTTCGACGTTACCTCCACGGGCAACGTTTGTTCTCCATTCTGATTGTGAAGAATAGCGGTAGATTGCAGTGACGGCTTGGTCGCCGATTACTATGCACCGGATATCGCGAGGGGGCCTATCAATCATTTCTTGAATATAGTATATGCGCGAAAGTGGACTGTTATCTTCTTCTCTCATTTCAATTATCATATTTGCAGTCTCTAGGTCACGAAGAGGATATATCCCTCTTCCCCATGAGCCCACGATCGGTTTGAGCACAAGTGGGAACCCAGTCTTCTTGATGCTTTCTAGACCAGACTCTGCGCTAAATGCAAACTGCGTTTTTGGAGAGGGGATTTTGTTTTCTGCAAGTTTAATCGATGTGATAAGCTTGTTTCCACAAATCTGGCCCACCTCAAATCTGTTTATTACTTTGAACCCAAGAAATTCAAGGCAAGCAGTAAGGTAGAGACCGCGATAATAGCTTACACTTCTCTGCAGTATTACATCTCCTAGTGGAAAATCCTTGGTTTTGCTATATGTACCGACAGTAATTGTCTTTGCATCCACAATCTTTGACTTGATACCCTTACTCTGCGTTTTTTCATAGAGTGCCTTCTCCTCGAAGCGAACTTTGTCGCATACGATGCTCACCTCTACCATTATTGTCCCCAATCTTCGCCTACTCTTTCAGCGGGCTTCAGCTCCAGTTTATCGTTTGCCTTTGAGGCGACCTCATACTCGCCACCGCAGTCAGGGCAAGTTATTATCTCCCCGACCACTGTATCTTCAGGAACGCTGATTTCAGCTCCGCATTCTTGGCATTCAACTTTTGATTTCATTTTCTACCTCCTTTTTATTTTTTTTATCCATAGTTAGGCCTGCAGTTACGGAATTTGCTATGACTGACTGCAACCCCCAAAGCTCCACGAACCCCTTTGCAAGACTCTGATCAAAGGTTGAACCAGTGGCGTATGTTGCCAAATTGTCCTTATATAGAGAATATTCTGATTGCCTGCCAACCACTCGAACCGATCCCTTTTCCATCTTTAGCCTAACTTTTCCTGAAACACGATTTTGTGTCGCATCTATAAACTTATCCAGGGCTGTGCGCAGCGGATCCTGCCATAGGCCCGAATATGCAAGCCAGCTCCATTGATTGTCAACTATCTGCTTGAAGGCAAGCTCATGCTTTGTAAGTACCATTTTTTCTAGGTCTTTGTGAGCCTCAATTATTGTAACTGCAGCTGGGGCTTCGTACACTTCTCGTGACTTAATTCCAACTACACGATCTTCAATGTGGTCGATAATACCAACGCCATGTCCACCAGCCTTATCGTTGATGTATTGGATGAGGTCAATGAGAGGGATGTGCTTGCCATCCGCCGCTACTGGGATACCTTGATTGAATTCGATTTCTATATAACCAGCCTTGTCATTCTGAAAATTGATAAATTCAAAAGCCTCTTCAGGAGGTTCAAAGTCAGGTTCTTCTATTTTGCCGCCTTCCAAAGCTCTACCCCAGAGGTTGATGTCAATACTGTATTTCTTTGCCTCGGAGCTTATTGGTATGTTCTGCTCTTTTGCAAAAGATATTTCGAGGTCCCGTGTCAGATTGAGGTCGCGTATTGGAGCAATGATTTTAAGGTCTGGGCTAAGCGCACGCATTGTAACATCAAACCTAATTTGATCATTGCCTTTACCTGTGCAGCCATGAGCTATTGCAGTTGCGCCTTCCTTCTTGGCAACTTCGACTGCTTTTGCAGCAATCAGTGGACGGGCAAGTGCAGTTGCAAGGGGATACTTGCCTTGATATAGTCCATTAGCCTTGATACTTGGCACTATATAATCGCGGGCAAACTCTTCGCGGGCATCGATGTAAACATGTTTTATTGCACCTATTGCGCCCGCCTTCCTTTCAATCTCCTTAAAGTCGTCCTGCTGCCCACAGTCAACGGTGACTGTTATCACATCCAGCTTGTGCAATGTCTGAAGATATCTTATACAAACAGAAGTATCTAAGCCGCCCGAGTAAGCCAATACAACTTTGCCATTAGTGCCCAATTACACGCGTCTGCGTTTCGAGCATTACATTTATATTTTTTGGTCAGGAACGACCTAAATTAAGGGGATATTGACCTATACTGGCCAGCAACCAAAAATCAATAACAGAGGCCGTTAGAGAGATGGTTGGCAGCGATCTCTCATTTCAGGACTCGCTCCAGCGTGATTACTGTAACATCAGTGCACTAGCCCGTTTAATTAAGCCGCAAATAGACCATGTGCTTGGCAAAGATACCAGTATAGAAAGCATCATCACCGCGCTAAAGCGATCAAAGTATGATTATAATGTACAGGAAAAGCCCATTGCATCAATATTGGCAGCTAGTACGATAACTGTCAATACAGATGTAGCAAAGGTCTCAGCCAAGAAGAGCAAAAAGACAATTGAAAAGGTTGCCAAAGCAATGATCCAGAGCGTTGGCAAATTTATTAGCATATCAGAAAGCATAATGTCAATTACCCTTGTCTTTGACGATCTTTTGCTTCAAGATGTTAAAGTCATGTTTGCCTATGACGATATCCTTGAAGTCGAAAACGGCCTTGCGGCTATTATTGTACACAGCCCAGAAGATATTATCAAGACTCCAGGATGCGCAATTGCTTTCTATAACCAGCTTGCTAGGAGGCACATAAACATTGAGGACACCGTAAGTTGTTACACTGATACTATAGTACTTGTAAAGATGGAGCAGGTCGGAAAAGCCTTCAATGCTCTTACGGATTTGATATCAAATTCAAGGAAGATGGCCAAGAAAAAGCACCGGTAAAAAGGGTTTTATTTTGCATGACATGGGTTTTACTTTATGTATCGGCGCTATACATTTGATGAGATAAAGCACAAGATAATTGATGTTTTGCAAAGCGCCGGAGGCACAGGATTATCAGGCGTAGAGCTCGCAGATAGGATTGGCATTAACAGGATGACAATTACGAAATATCTCGATGTCATGCATGCGATGGGTCTTCTCAAAAAGAAAAAGACAGGTAATGTAAACATATGGTTTGTACAAATTGGCGTCGGCGATATCGAATTCCCGATCAATTATATTCAAGTTCAGCAAAAACTGATAAGCTCGATTCTGGCTGGTGACGAAGATCATGCTAGAAGAATCTTGCTGAGCGTCATGAACTCTGATGTTGACCAAGTAAGGGTGATGACTGATGTTATAGTGCCGACAGTTAACACTATAGGCGAGTTGTACAGTAGAGGGAGACTTAACAAGACAGAACGGACATTTTTGTTAAATCTGATGATGGAGCTTATTGATTTGATCAAGTTCAATGTACGGCCTGCAGAGCAAAAGGCAAACGCCCATGTCATATGCGTGGCCGGCTCTGAGGATAGAATCCATATGGCTAAAAGCGCGGCTGTGGCATTGTTGGCTCTCGGCTGGGATTCGACTTATATTGGCAACGTTGGGGAACAGATTGACCCTTTCTTTGATATTGACTTTCAGCGTTATTTGTTACGTTTGTGGAGCAACAAGCATGGCCTGATGCTTGTATGTATATTTTCGGCTGGTGAGGGGTCGCTGCGATTCCTATCGTCCACTGCGAAAGGGATGAAGGGCAGGATCAAGAGTGAGCTCCGCATTACAGCACTCACATCACAACAGATGCGGTCAGTCGCAGAAGAGAGTTCAGACTATGTAGCCAAGGATCTGCTAGATCTTATCGAGTGGGCCGAACGAGAATTCAACTACCGCATCAGCGTCTAGACCTGCTGGAGCGGGATGGGGGTTATTGGTGGAGCTTCAGGAACTATTACCTGCATTACGAGACTGATTACTAATCCAATTACTGCAAACACTATGATTGCAAGGATAGCTATGCCAAGTGCTCTAAGCCACCCAGTATGAAACCCCCTTTTAAATACGCCTATCCATGAGATAAAGGCGACAATCAACCCTATTATGACAGGCAGGGTTGGGTCTCCTAATATCGCTGTAAATAAAGCAGCTACGATTAAAAACACTATGGTTGATACCAGGGGACCAAGAGCCGTCACCAGCATGGCACGACTAAAGCTCACCCTTCCCATCGTGAGGATCTTGGCCGCCACCCAGACAGGTATTGAAACAATCATCCACAGCACGAGCAGACCAATTATCACCGCAGCTGCTATTACTGCTATTTCTGTCCAGCCTTGAAGCAAGAATTGCTGAAGCAACGCTGTTACTGTAATGCATTGAGATTTAAGAGCTGCCAATAATATAGATGCCGTACAGATGATGAAATTTCGATAGCTGTGACTCTGTTTTCTAATCTAGATGATATTGAGGAATGGCATAGTAAAAATATCCCGTGCTTTCAGAATGGGAAATTTTTAAATCTAGTCCTCTATGCTAATTTGTGCCTTCAAGTGAATTATTGAGATGCAAGGAATGCGGCCAGTCGTTTGACACAGTTGAGTCACTTAGGGAGCATATGAAGTCAGAAAAAGATGAGATCGAAAACCGCGTGAAGGGATTCTCTGACGGCTAGAGCACTATGCATGCTTCATATTGAAGCAGCCTATAAAAAATATGTTTAGATTATAGTGAAAATTTTTACCCCTTTGGAAATAACTGCAAGCTATGCTGATGTTGACTTGTCGTGTAGTTCTGCTATTCTCTTAACAAAATCAAGTCCATACTTAGTTGCATGTTCATAATTGCCATCAGGAATGTTTGGTTCAAAGCTGATACAGCCATCATAACCAATTTCACTTAGGCTTCTTAGAATTGTAGAAAAATCAATATGAGCAAATCCTGGCATTTTTCTATTGTTATCGGCAAAATGCATGTGCCGCAAAAACTTGTGGGAGCTTTGTATCGCGTCTTTAAACAAGTCTTCTTCAATGTTCATGTGGAAAGTGTCAAGTAGTACGCCTAGCGATTCTACCCGTTGTGCTATTGAAATTGCATCTTTTGCAGTAGTACAATATGGAGTACTGTAACGGTTCAGAGGCTCAAGCACTAGCTGGATGCCATAGTCTGCAGCCTTTCTGGATAGGCGCCTCATTATTGGTACTGCTTTTGCTGCAAAATGCTCCTTTTCATTTGCAGAAATTATCCTGTGCGTCCTATCTACCCCCTGTATGTCATCAGCAAAGAGACAAACGTTCATCTCATGACCTCCTAGAATGTTGCACATCTTAAGGCAATCAATGACATATTGTTCCGACGCTTGTGTTATAACAGGATCACTGCTTAGAAGTCTGCGCTTCCAACCATCGCTACTGATAGAGCCCCACATACCAGTTACGCCACAGACAGATAAGCTGTAGGATTTTAGTGAGTCAAGCACTTTCCTTGCATCAACTTCACTAGGTTCTCCAAACATTTCTATTGCATCATAACCCTGTTTTGCTAGCATAGCCAATGTATCCTCAATCGGCTCTATCTTTCTAAACGAGGCAAGCGTGATAGCGTATTTCATTGCGCATCAACGAGGCATTTCACAATATCCACGCAGCTTGCTGTCCCTGACTCAGATATAATGCCATGCCTTTTGCTCGAAGCATAGAATGCGAGTCCCTCCTCTGTTTGTAGGTCAGGTGGCCTCCCATGTGATCCTTTGACCAAACTGGCGTCAAGTGGTATTGACTTTGTCTTTTGATCAATAAACAACTCTACAGGATCATACCCTGGCTTTCTGTGTATATCCACCTTGCGGGCAAAATCTGGTGCCCTGCTTTCGTCATTCCACCAGTAGTAGCTGAACCACCTGTCTCTTGCGGAAACGGCAATCAGCTCGCCGCTTCGTTCATGATCTATTCCTAGATCTTTCTTGTCGCTACCATCCAAAATCCTGTCTACTCCTGACGTAGTCTCTAACGCCTTCTTTGTTTCTCTTTCATAGCCGCTTTTGATGTATACATGGGCCACCTGATGGTCAACCATTGCAAATGCCTTGCTATATTCAAAATCAAGATACTCCTTTTCCTGAATACTGCGAATAGAAAGCAGACCGGCGTCTCGAAGCACAAGGTTGAGAGGTATTGCACCACTGACATCATTAAATGCATATTCAGATATGATAGTAAACTGTGTCTCGTCTCGTATTCCAAGATCAGTTGCCTTTTGGACAATTCTTCCCACGATTTCATCAGCCTTTTTCAGATCATCTCTAACCTGCACTGCCCCTTTACCAAAGCGTTGTGCTGAATAATCTGCATGAGGAATGTATACAAAAAGGAAATTAGGTCTCTCGCTTTCTAAAGTATATTCAGCAGCATTTGCTATCCATTCGCTTGACTTGGATGATGCAAGCGGTCCCCAGTAGCTTGCTAGGTTGAATTCGCCTAACTTTTCCTTCAATTTTTCGTAATACCCCACTGGCTTTGAATAGCACCACATAATCATCTTGTCATCTAGGTGTATTGGACGCGGAGTCACTACAATGTCTGAATTGACATACATCGTATTTTGCCAAAATAGCACAGCAGTTTTTTTATTATTATTTTTCTTCTTAATGAGGTCCCATGCTCTTTGTGCTTGGACAAGCGAGCTGGATTGCTCCCAAAATGATACATTGTATGTGCTCCTATCGTACAATCCATTTGCTATTATTCCGTGCTCCCTAGGATGTTTACCGGATAGGATGCTGGCCTGAACGGCTGATGTAACCGCAGGGAACGTAGGCTCGAGTTTTGCTGCCTCCCCATTTTCACTAATCTTGGCAATATTTGGCAGTAGGCCAGAGTCTAAGTGCTTTTGTTCCAGGCCGACAACATCAAGTAATATCGAATAGTTCATTTGCTATTTTGCTCTTCGTTGATACTCTCGTATAATTTAAATGAGTTGGTGTCAGATAAAGGAATTCTTGGACAATCGTTAAAACTATTTTTTGATGTATAATTTAAGTATACATGAAAGAGAAGCGCTTCATTATCCCCTCTGAAATATTAGTAACACTGAAACTGGCAAATGCCCCCAATATTATCAAAAAATGGTGACGGAGGTTGAAAAGGTATCTAATACTAGACATTGGACTGCAATTAATAAAGAGGTACAATTCTGAAATCAATTATTGTGCCATCATGTATCTTGAAGTTGTATTATACAGTTCAGAAAAAGCTTCCACAAGAGATAAAATACGTAATCTCATGCATGCGGTTCGATGCGATCAAAGACATGTAGACTAGACATTTCTAAGAACCTAATTCTGGCAGGAATGGTTGCAATGTTATCCTTTTCGGCGCTAACCATGCTGACGGATGAAGTATTTGCAGCTCCAGATAAATTCGGAATAGACCAACTTTATCCTACAGCGGATGACGGGCCTACCTGGTTCCTAAACAACGAAGAGCCTGAAGATGACAACAATTTTTTAATGACATCAGCTGAAGACATAGAGTTAGAAGAAGAGGATTCGGATGTATTTGCACTGGATGCTGAAACAGGCACGCAAAGACACGGAGTAAGGATTCATGCAGATTCTCCAGATGACGAGTGGAAGAATGTGGAAATGACAGGTTACTTTAAGCTTGAAGAAGGAAGCGACGAATTTACCTTAGTAGCAAGACAAGGACCAACCTACAATGATGACGGTGGATGCGGTGCTTATGGTTACTATGGAATGCTTAGTGCTGAAGGTGATGCCTTCTTTAAGAAAAAGTTATTCCATCATGGTGGGTATTCCGACAGAACTGCAGTAGAAGAAAACGTAATAGACGATCTGGATGATAGATGGGTAGGGATCAAGCAGGTAGTGTATGACTTGGACGACGATGATGTCAAATTAGAGCTGTGGGTTGATGATGGAGATGAGGAAAACAATTGGAAGAAAGCTACAGAGTACGTAGACGATGGTGACTGGGAGGTTTCAGGTAGCGACTGCGACAGATCCTCGGACGACATAATAGAGGATGGTACTCGAGGCGGCTTTAGAGTAGATGATTCAGAATTTGAATTCAAAAACTTGTCGATAAGGGAAATAGAAGGAGAGCAAGGAGCAGTAGTAGAAGAGGAAGAAGGAGAGCAAGGAGCAGTAGTAGAAGAGGAAGAAGAGGAAGAAGAGGAAGAAGAGGAAGAATAACGACGTCTTTCCATACTTTTTTATTATAAAGTATATACTCTGATGAAGTCCATTATGGTAAGATTACAATAAGCAACTTTTTTGTGGAAAACACGCGTGTCATGCATAATAACAACAAAATTATCCTTCTGTATACTATCTCTCCCGGTCGCAATGTGTTGGGTATTTTTGTTCTTGCCTCTTTACCTTTATTTGTAACATTATACGCCTCCGATGAAGCTGTGTTTTTTGATGATCTATACACTGACCAGAACTTCCTAACTCTGATGTATGTCTAAATTTAGCTGCCGAATCCTTGCGAGGCAACTCTCTTAAGGGGTATTTGTAAAGCTAATGATGATGATGATGATTTAGATGATAAATGATTATACTTCTTCATATCTAGAATATGCTGGAACCAATAAATGGTGGTTAAGAGAGGTAAAGGGAGCCCGTGTCTTCGATAAGCTCGTATTTGGATTATTAAAGAGTACTTTCTTAGGAACGCGATTTTTTCTAAGACTGATCTTAGGTAGGAAAAAAAGGGACAGAATATTTTTGAAACGAAATATTAATTTCAAAGATTTCCTGTATTCCTCAACCGAGATTCTTGGAGTAGACAAGACTTTACTTTTGGAGATACATGTCCCTAGTCATGATTATCGCATACATTGTCCGCTCAACAAGGAAGACTTTATAGTCATGACCAAACATGAAGAGGAAATAATGGGGCTATTTTGTCCCAAAGAAGGGGAGACAGTTGTAGATATTGGAGCACATATGGGCCGATATACTATAACAAGTTCAAAATCGGTCGGCTCCTCCGGAAAGGTAATAGCTGTTGAAGCCCATCCTTTTAATTTTAGAATATTACAGCATAATATAAGGTTAAACAAACTGCCAAACGTCAATCTGTTGAATTGGGCAGTGTACTCTAAGAAGGCAAGGCTAAAACTATACTTGCCAGATGAAGACCTAGGATATACGATGCATCATAGTCTAATGACAAATTATCTTGCTACAAAATATAGCGAGGAGATCGAACGAAGATATATCGAGGTAGAAGCAGATACGCTAGATAATTTATTGAAAATTAGGGGAATAAATAAAGTGAATTGGATCAAGATTGACGTAGAGGGAGCAGAATACGAGGTACTTAAAGGAGCCAAAGAGATATTGTCTGCAAACCAACATATCTCGATTCTTGTAGAGGTACATGGTAAAGACACTTATGGTCCAACGATAGAACTGCTTAGATCGAATAATTTCAACATAGAATTTGAAAAGACATATGACAACGGCGAAAAACATGTGCTTGCAAAGAAAGTACTAATTGAGGATAATAATAATGGAAGGGAGAGAGAATGATATCAATCCATCATGCATTGTTAAAGGATGCCATTAAGACTTTTTTGTTAGCAAGGCCACCTAATGGTGCCATATGATATCTGAACGTAAGTGAACCCGTTAGGCGTTCAAAGGTGGATAATATTTTTTTATAAATTGTTTTGGAAGTTTCTTTACACGACCTTCAAAACATTCGGATACAATCTCAAGCAGTAGTGGGATCGGTAATAAATTTTTGTGAAGGCGATATCGCAGAAGCTAACGTAGGATCTTTCTGATGCGATCCCTCGAAATCTCAAAATCATCGGCTCAAGTAAGTCGCATTTTAGAAAAATAGCGGTTGACTACTTGCTTTTCAACTGATTGAATTAACGTATTTTTCTCATCTGCTATCTGGAGCTGTTCCATTACATGTATTGCATGCAAATAGTCTGGATTTTCTCTGTAAAGAAGGTAATCTTGGACTATAGGTCCATCAATCTTATGCCATAATATTATTCCATCTACCAATCTTGTTGCTATCGAAAGTGTGGCCATAACAAGCCTATCGGATGGAGGGTCATAACCTTGTCTTGTATAATTGTATGTTATCGTTGGATAAACGATGTATCGACTAGGTTTTCCTTGGAACATTTCTTTAAACTGCAATAGATTTGTTTCAAGCTTGGATACATTGTAATAGCTTGCACTTACGAAAACCAATGTGTCTATGTACTTGCCATATTCGTTGGCTACTACCTGATTTCCTAGACCTTCAAAATACACTACAGGACAGAATTTCACATCGCTTCTCTTTCCTCTTAGAGCGTCAGTAAGATTGGAATCTAACATGAAATCGATGTTTCTCCAAAACTTTGTGTCATTTCTCGTACTGATCCAATTGAAGTCATCTATAGCAAAACCATTGAATGAAGAAGGATGTCTAGTTTTAAGATCATTGAAGTAACTTATCCATCCTTTCCAGTCATAGCTGCTCATAGGACCGCCTTCTGACGGAGGTAAAAGAATGATAACTATTTTCAATTCCGTGTTGTCTGCAGCATCAAGCAGCCTTTCTGTTGATTGTACTTGCTCAGGATCCCAAAAATTATCCATTACAAAATAATATTCATTAAATCCCCGTTCAAGAAAGTCCAAAATGGCTAGTGTTTGATCATTTCCATCCATGTCTTCTAAATGAAGTGTATCTGGAATATATGCTCCCATAATCTTTTCTTGATTGTTTACAAATGGCAAGTCCTGTATTGCAGTAAAAGCAGTGTTCATTCTGTCCTTTGTTTCTAAGCCATAACTTTCATAGGCCATAAGTAGATGGTCAGAAGACATTAGAGGATTTATTGGATGTAAAACAATTAGAGGGAGTATAAGAATTACTAAATGGGCCTCAATGTTCCTCTTGTTCCTTTCTGACCAGTAAGGAAATTCATTCTTCATAGTTGTCAGAGATTTCTAACAGTGCGCTTTTCGAATTAGACGAAGCAGCGTTATCGTTTTCTTTGATTCCTTCGCCACTGACAAATCCCTCCGTTTAGAGTAAACAAATAACTGTCGAACTTATTTGAACATAAAACCATAGGTCGAGAGATACCCACGTGAGTAGCCTTTAAAGTTTTGCACTTGGATATTATGAGTTTCGTCATAATATTTCCTCACACTTATCAAACCTATTCTTCTAATGAAAATGAGAATTAGAACAAGCTTTTCAGTCGCTATTCAACGTACTCATTTGTAACAAATTTTCCATCACATATCGAGCATTTCGCAAAAGACATAGGATACCTCCTGTCACACTTCTGACAATACATATGCGACATTGGATTATGATATGAAGCTATGAAACAAAGAATAACTCTAATTATAAGAATATTTCCGATACGTTAGGCTTTTCTCTTAATGACATTCCTTGAGCAATTGTATGAATTGTGGAATATGTCGTAATAGTCCTCGTTCATAAGTTTTTTTCTAGATGTAGCCATTTGCAGGTTGGGCAGTTTCCATTGTCCGTACATACATATCGACATTCCTTAGTTTGAACCCTTGACTGCCAGGGTTACATTGTATTCAATCTGCATGACTCTAAATAGAAGCATAAGAAAATTTGAATGCATGTGTATCAAGAGTGTTATCACTGTTGAACAAAAGATCTAGCGAGTTTAGAGATGTATACTCATGAATAATGACTGATCGCCATTATTTTTCCTCCTTTGTCCAATCCCTCTTGTATATTTCATCTTTTAATTTCTGTCCGTTGAACATCTTAAAATAGGCCTGCCTTATGCTATTTTGTCTTTCAAGCTCAGCTTGTATCCACAGGTTCTCAAACATTGAATAGTCGGTGAATACTGTTGATTCACTATTAGAATATGTAGCCAAACCAGTCGCTTCTGAAAAATTATCCTTGTTATCATCCTTCTCCTCTACAGTCAAGGAGAAAGATTGATCGATTATGAAAGTGGTGATTTTGCTTCTTAGAGATTCACGGATAAAATTTACGTTGATAAGGTCATGTTTTTTCTTGATCATGTCCTTAGATATATCCCTCATTGTTTCATCATCAATTTTAATCAGAACTCGAACGTTTATTCCTCGACTTCTTGCAGCTCCGAGCAAGTCCATAATTCCATCACTTTCTGCCCTGTAGAAAGAATTGATAGTTGCGAAAAGTGCTTGTATGTCAAATCCAGCTGTTTCTATACGCTCGCTTACAAGTTGCAGTATTGAAGATGGATCTTGCATTGTCTTGATATATTCTGGTTGAATACCATGTTCTACTTCTTTGATCTTGTCTCGTGCTGGTATAGCATGATTCAAGAGATTCTCAAACAAAGCCTGCTGCAATTTGACAAAAGAGAGATTTTTAGAAAGGAATTGTCTATGATACCGAGCCATCTTATGAATTGAATTTTCTATGTCGTAAAAATACAGAGTCCCATCGATAATGCAAAAATCCCCGCCTGATGCATCAGTGTGGTATACGCTGAATTGCCTTGCCAGCTCCTTGGCTAGCTCCATATTTTCTGGATTAATCGTCGTGACAAGTCTCACTATAATCTTCTTTTTCTTGTCCACAGTTTTGAGAAACTCAAATAACGAATTGGAAAGTGTCGATTCTGACTTTGAAAGCTGGCTTAAATAACAATCTATCGTATTTGTAGCATCAAGTAGAAAATTAGTAGAACCTTTTGAACCCTTAGAGGATCTCTTATTGATTACTAATTGGAAATCATCGAAGCCTTCCAACATTAAGTCTCCGTTTATTACCACGATCATAGATATAAAGACAAACTGGAATTATTGTAATGAGAAAGCAAAAATCTAGACGCTAAAAACTCCTGATGGAGAAGGTACTAAATCTTATATATATGTCGCAGAATTATTTTATGAATGCCAGTATTCTTAGATGTTCACAAAGTTCCTTTTAGTGAGGCAAATTTGAAGGAATTATGTGTATCTCCAACTGATGAATTTGGTGTTCGTCATGTCAACCTATTGTACAACAAGGATGCAAAGATTTGTTTTTGCTTGCTAGAGGGCCCAGATATTGACGCAATAGAGAAACATCATGCAAAGGTCAACATAAAGTGCGAATGGATCACAGAGGTTTCACTCGCACAACCATTCCAGAGTTCTGTTTGAGTTTTTACAACTAACCATTCAAAAACCGTGTGTATTACATCGGCTGCAGGATGTATCTATTATCATGCAATTTGACGCTCCTAAATCACTATGGACTGTCTTGGTATATGCAATAGTTCCTTTGCCACTATAGCTGAACATAAAGAGATTGCTCATTATCCTAGCAAGGCTTCTATGACTTTACATTTTTCATTGCTGAACTATTTTTGATTTTTCTTGCTCGGAATGTTAAATCAGGTCCGCCTAACAAATAGTTGCTTTTACTTGGTCCAAAGGATATCTTCTTCTTCTTCTTGAATCTGATAGGAGCCAAACTTACAAAAACCATTGTATTCCACAAATATGTCAACAGAAATAATGGCTGGCTCAAGATACATCCTATGTGCTCATAAATTCAAAGAACAATCCCGTCATTTACAGAAAAGTCTAAACACTTCTCAGAGCAAGTACATATGCCCAAGTTGGACTAAATAACCTTAGACCTTGCCCAATAGGCTTAGTACCATCTTAAGAATTTCGACTGAAGATGCGGGATTATAACCTACATGCAAGCTACGTGCAAGGGGATATTGTGAATCCCAGTAAGGATATTATGATTAGAAATGCATAGACCAAAGCAGCTTTTTGATTCTCAAAAGATAGATTTGCTTGTTTCTATACTAGAAACTAGAGGATTATGAGGTTAGCATTAGAAATATATCCACATAGCAAGAGCCTCAGAGCCCATCCCTTCTTCTATACTGCTTGGTGGTTCTTACTCACATATATTGATAATTATCTTTTGACTGAAGCAATTAAAAAGTTAATTGTCAATATTACTTTAAAATAATATCAATAACCATTATGAGATAGTGTTGATTCCTAAAAATGGACAATAATACAAAACGCTTCATGATTGAAACATTGATGTGGATTGGCATTTACTTTGGGATAGCATTTATCATTTCTAGACTATTGCCATTTCCTTATTCTCTGATAGTCATCATCGTCGCCGTGATAGGCCTTGGATTTTACAGAAGAAGAAGTCAATTTCGAAAAGCCGGCCAAGCTTCCTCTCCGGGTACTTCATACTTTGGCAACATGTTTGGCTCTCAAAAGGGCATAAATTACTATTGCATGAATTGCGGAACAAAACATAATCAGATCTCATGCCCAAATTGTGGATCAAAACTAAAGAAACCAGGATTCTCATGAAAGAGTAGTATCTACTGGGCAGAGCATGTGGAGGTTATTGAAAAAAGGTGTATACATCACCCTATTCTGAAGCTCTTCATCAACAAAGCACCATGATCTCAAAGATCATAGAAATATGAAAAATACCTGTGATGATAGAGCGTATGGGATTCGCATTTCCCGCCCTAAATTTAACGCTTGCCATCCTAGCAGGTGGTCCTTTAAGAGAGCGAACCCGCTATCACCGCATCTGAACCAAGAGAATGGTTCTAAAGGAAGAAGAAATATAGAAGTGATGAAAAAGTTTTGAACCCTTTAGTAGAACCCATGGCAGCCCAAAATATAGACCACACTTTGACTGGCTCAGCAACCAGACTGTTATGGTAGAAAGATCTTATAGAATATTATCACATTCAATTTTAAATGAGAATGTCTGACAGATAAAACTTCATATTGTCATATTGTATTAATTTAGTACATGCAAATCCCAAAAATAATGTACGCAAGTTCGAGATTTGACAAATGGAGATCATTGAGACAATGGTAGAAGTTGGCACTATAATCACGATTGCTATTGCAGTAATTATCGTTGGAGTCATAGGCTTTTTCATATACAAACGAAAATTTAGAGGAGGAGCCTTCAAACGCGGT
>OCZS010000346.1_pt1 | contig 15098 bp, 13 predicted proteins | sample 1539071 | NCBI WGS metagenome assembly OCZS01 (sample SAMEA3113584, study PRJEB22503) | soil metagenome
CGCCGACCGCGTGCTGCTCCAGCTCGATCTGCCTGGCCGTCTTGGTCTCGGGGTTGGGGTTGCCGTGGATGAAGAACGGGTCGGGGTACTCGTGGTTGACCCAGAGCAGCCCCTCCTGGTGGCCGCGCTCCTCGACCAGGGGGAAGTAGGCGATGAAGTCGTTGTTGTAGCCGAAGGTCTCGCCGCCGCCGATGGGGTCGCGGTAGGAGGCGACCACGTCGTAGGTGAAGCCGTCGGGCAGGGAGACGTCGTCGAAGAACTTCCCGGGCTGGCTGGTCCAGCCCGAGGCGAACGGCGACGGCCGGCCGCCCCGGCCCCTGGCCGGGACGCCGCCGGCCTCCTGGGCCGACGCCGGGCCGCCCACGGCCAGGCCGCCGACCAGGGCACCGGTGGCCGCCAGGCCCTTGATGAAGACGCGCCGGCCGACCTCGGCCGGCGCCGTTCCCTCGTGCGCTCGCAGCACCGCATCCTCCTCCGCTGGGACCGGCGGGAAGGGTACGGGGGCGGTCGGACCGTGAGGCGTCCGGAAGGTGAACCATGCCCGGCTTCGCCCGGACGGCTGGGCGACCAGACCTGAAAGAAACGTTGCAGGTTTGCCGGAGGTGTGGTTCCCTGGAACCTGCAACAACTCTTTCAGGTTGGGAGGCGACCGATGGCCAGGGCCGAGCGGCGGATGGAGGTCACCGACGGGGCGGTGCTGGCCGCCCTGGCCCACCCGCTCCGGGTGGCCCTGCTGTACCAGCTCAACGCGCTCGGGTCGCGGACGGCCAGCCAGTGCGCCCAGGCGCTGGGGGAGACGCCGGCCAACTGCAGCTACCACCTGCGGCAGCTGGCCAAGGCGGGGCTGGTGGCCAGGGACGAGGCCGGCAACGGGCGCGAGCGGCCCTGGCGGTCGGTCTACACCGGGCTCAGCCTGCGCCCGCCCGTCGACGACGCCGACCCCGAGGTGGTGACCGCGGCCAGGGCGACCCGGGCCTCGGTGGCCAACATCGAGATCGAGGAGCACGCCCGCCTGGCCCGCCAGTACCTGCGCCTGGAGCCGAGGGCGGCCAAGGCCTGGCGCGACGTCGCCGGGGTCAACAGCTACTCGCTGCGCCTCACCGCCGGCGAGCTGGAGGAGCTCGTCCAGGCCCTGGACGCGGCCATCCGGCCCTACATCGGCCTGACCCGGGCCGACCCGCCCGAGGACGCCCAGCCGGTCCACCTGGACTTCAAGGCGTTCCTGCGCCCGGAGGCGCTGGCGTGAGGGCCGGCTGGGCGCTGCTGCGACGGCGCGACTTCGGGCTGCTGTGGACGGGCGGGCTCATCTCCGAGACCGGTGACTGGTTCCTGCTCGTCGGGCTGCCCGTCTGGGTCTTCCAGCTGACCGGGTCCAGCCTGGTCACCGCGACCGTGTTCCTGGTCGGGCTGCTGCCCAGCCTGGTCGTGGGGCCGCTGGCCGGGGTCCTGGTCGACCGCTGGGACCGCCGCCGGACCCTGGTCGCGGTCAGCCTGGCCCAGGCCGCCTTCCTGCTCCCGCTGCTGGCCGTCGACGGCCGCGACCGGCTGTGGGTCGTCTACCTGGTCATGGCCGTCGAGGCCGTCCTCGCCCAGCTCAACGACCCGGCCCGCAACGCCCTGGTCCCCTCCCTGGTCCCGCGCGACGACCTGGTCGGGGCCAACGCCCTGATCGGCCTCAACGGCAACCTGGCCCGCCTGGTCGGCAGCCCCCTCGGCGGCGTCCTGGTCGAGGTGGCCGGCCTCCCCGGTCTGGTCATCGGCGACGCCGTCTCGTTCCTGCTCGGCGCCACCCTGCTCGCCCTGGTCCGCCCGGGCGCCCCGGCCTCCGGGCTCGCCCCCGCCGCGGCCTCCGGCGGGATGGTGGGGGAGTGGGTGGATGGGCTGCGGGTGATCGCCCGTGACCATGGGCTGCGCTGGGGGCTGGTGGTGAACGGGATGGCCGCGGTCGCCCAGGGGATCTTCACCGTGCTGTTCGTGCTGTTCGTGGCCGAGGAGCTGGGCGGGGACGGGGCCGAGGTGGGGCTGCTCCGGGGGGTGCAGGCGATCGGCGGGCTGCTCGGCGGGGTGCTGGTGGTGGGGCTGGCCAGGCGGCTGGAGCCGGGGCGGCTGCTGGGGACCTGCCTGCTGGTGTTCGCCCTGGTCGACCTGGCCATCTGGAACGGCCCGCTGGTGACCACGGCCACCTGGCTGTACCTGGGGCTGTTCGTGGCCGCCGGGATCCCGGGGGTCGGGATCCTGACCGGGCTGACCGCGCTGGTCCAGGAGCGGACCGGCGAGGCCTACCTGGGCCGGGTGTTCGCCACCTTCTTCGGCAGCTTCAACGGCCTGATGGCCCTGGGCATGCTGGCCGCGGGGCTGCTCGGCGACGCCGTGGGGGTGGTGGCCGTGCTCAACGGCCAGGCGCTGCTGTACCTGCTGGCCGGGCTGGTCGCCCTGGCCACCCTGGGGCGGCGGGCCCGCCCCGACCTTCCCCAGGGGGCCGCGGCGCGGTCGCCCACGCCCTAGCCGCCCAGGCCAGGAGGGCGACCAGCCAGGCCGCGTGCAGCGCCCAGGTCCGCCAGCTCATGGCCAGGTAGTCGGGCAGGGCCAGCCGCCAGGCCCGGTACAGCGGGTTGGTGGTGGCGGCGAAGTCGACCGCCCAGGTGACCCGCCCGGCGGCGCCCTCGGCGACCAGCCACCCGAAGGCCAGCACCCCGCTCAGCGCGGCCACGGCCAGCAGCAGGCGCCGGCGCCGGTCCGGGCCCGTCCACCAGGCGACGGCCAGGGCGGCCAGGGGCAGGACCACCACCACCTGACGGCCCGCGAACCACCAGCCGTGCATGGTCAGGGCGACGAAGGTGGCGACCAGCCAGCCGGCGGCCAGCGGCAGGGCCAGGGCGGCCCAGCCGGCCGGGCGGCGCCTGGCCAGGGCGGCCACCGCCGGGACGGCCAGCAGCCAGGCCGGCTGCCAGGCGGCCAGCCCGAAGCCCCGGTCGACCAGCAGGCCGAGCAGGCGCCGGCCGCGGCCCAGGTAGTCCGGCTCGGTGCCGACCACCGACAGCTCCCCGGCGACGAAGTGGTCGCCGGCGGCGTACGGCGTCCAGCCCCCGTACCACCACCGGTGCAGGACCAGGAACACCACCCCGGCCAGGGCCAGCGACCCGGCCAGGGCCAGGGCCCGCCGGGCCCGCCCTTCCCGGGCCAGCCGCCAGCAGGCGACCAGGGCGATGGCCGCCGCCACCGGGGCGTACTTCACCCCCAGCCAGGGCAGGCCGACCACGGCCACGCCCACCACCAGGGTCGCCCGGACGCCAGGGGCCGCCGCCGTGGTCAGGGCGGCCGCGGCGGCCAGCACGGCCAGGGCCGCCGGGAGCTCGGGGTAGACCTGGCTGCCGTAGACGGCCAGGGGCGGGGAGCAGGCGAGCACCGCCACGGCCAGGGCGGCGGTGCCCAGGGGCACGCCCAGCCGGCGCACGGCCGTCCACACCAGCAGGGCGGCCAGCAGGCCGGCCATGGCCGCCATGGCCAGCTTGCCCCCGACCCAGCCGCCGACCGCCACCGGCCCGGCCAGCAGCAGCGGCAGCAGCGGGTCGTGGGGGCTGAGCCGCCGCCCGTCGGCCAGCGCCTCGGTCTGCTCCGGCAGCGGCAGCTCATGGAACGGCCGCCAGCGCCGCTCGGCCAGCTCGTCGGCGATGTCCAGGTCGCCGTCCTCGGCCAGGCTGATCGCGGTGAGGAGATATTGCGGCTCGTCCGCGGTCGTCCGGGTCCCATGGGTCGCCGGCACGGCGATCCCCGCCGCCGCGGCCAGAAAGGCCAGCACCCCGACCACCAGCATCGCCCACCCGACCCGGACGTCCTCAGCACCCCCGGACGTGGGGCGCGCGGCGTCGTCCACAGCCCGGTGGCCCGGGGGATCAGGTCGGGGCATTGCCGTGGCGGACGACCAGGAACCAGGTGAGGATCCCGGAGAGGGCGAGCAGGGACAGGGCGGCCAGGCTGGCGTCGGCCAGGAAGGCGTCCTCGGTGGCGTTCCAGATCCGGGTGGCCAGGGTCTCGAACCCGGGTGGGGCCAGGAGGAGGGTCGCGGGCAGCTCCTTCATGGTGGAGAGCAGGACCAGGCCGGCCCCGGCGAGCAGGCCCGGGGTGGCCAGGGGGAGCTCGACGGTGCGCAGGCGCCGGAGGCGGCCGGCGCCCAGGGTACGGGCGGCGTCGTCGAGGCGGGAGGGGACGGCGGCCACGGCGACCTGGGCGGCCCGCAGGGCCTGGGAGCCGAAGTGGACGACGTAGGCGAACACCAGCAGGGCCTGGGTCTGGTAGAGGGCGGCCAGCGGCCAGGGCGCCTGGAGGGTCCAGAAGGCGAGGGCCAGGGCGACGACCAGGCCGGGGAGGGCGAACCCGCCGACGATCACGGCGTTGGCCGCGCCGGCCAGGCGGCTGGCGTGGCGCACGGTCAGGTAGGCCACCGGGAGCACGGCGGCCACCGCGACCAGCGCCGCCAGCACGGCCATGGTGGCGGTGTGGACCGCCGGCAGGGCCAGCCCGCCGGCGTCGCTGACCAGCGCCCCGGCCCGGGTCGAGCCGGCCACCAGCCCCCGGCCGGCCCAGAAGGCCAGCACCCCCACCGGCGCCACCAGGGCCAGGCCGACGACCCCGGCGACCAGGGCCACGGCCGGTCCCCGCCAGCGGCCGAGCGGGACCCGCAGCGAGCGGGCCCCGGCGGCCAGCCGGCCCGGGCGGGCGCCCCGGGTGGCCGACCGCTCGGCCGCCACCACCGCCACCGCCAGCACCCCCAGCAGCAGGCTCTGGGCGAGCGCCCCGGTCCGGTCGAACACCCGTGAGGTGTAGATGGAGCTGGTCAGGGTCTCGTAGCGCAGCAGCTGGACGGCCCCGAAGTCGCTGATCGTGTAGAGGAAGACCAGCAGCGTCCCGGCCCACACGGCCCCGGCCGCCTGGGGCGCGACCACCGTCCGGAAGACCGCCGCCGGGCCGCGCCCGAGCAGCCGGGCGCTCTCCTCCAGCGACGCCGGGAGCTGGCCCAGCCGGGCCACCACGGGCAGGTACACGTACGGGTAGGTGAACAGGGTGAGCACGTACAGCGCCCCCCAGAACCCCTCGAAGGCGGGCAGCCGGTCCACCCCCAGGGGCTCGAGCAGCCCCTCCAGCAGCCCCCCGGGCGCGAACGCGGCCAGCAGCGCGAAGGCGGCGATGAAGGACGGCATGACCAGCGGGAGGGGCAGCAGCAGGCGGGCCGCCCGGCGCCCGGGCAGGTCGGTCCGGGCCACCAGCCAGGCCAGGGCGGTCCCGAGCACGGCCGAGGCGGCGGCCACCGAGACCCCGAGGAGCAGGGTGCGGGCCAGCGGCCCCAGGGTGGCGGCCGAGGTCCAGGCGGCCAGGGTGCCGCCCTCGGTCAGCCCCCGGACGGCCAGGTAGGCCAGGGGGGTGGCGAACAGGCAGGCGACCAGGGCCGAGACCGCGGCCAGGGGCGCCGGGGCCGGCCGGCGGCGAGGGCGGGGCCTGGCGGGCCCGCGGCGGCGCTCAGACGCCGTTGAAGCCACTGGTCCGGATCAGCTCCACCGTGCGCTCCAGGCCGCCGCCGAGGGCGTCGACGTCGTAGTCGGGGGAGCGCAGGCTGGCCAGTGGCGGCAGCCCGGAGGCGGCCGGGACCCCGGCGACCAGCGGGTACTCGAAGGTCTGGTCGCTGAAGTAGCGCTGGGACTCCTCGGTGAGCAGGAAGCTCAGGAAGCGGGTGGCCTCATCGGTCTTGTCGGTGCCGACCAGCACGCTGGCCGTCGAGGGGATCACCAGGGCCCCGACGTCGTCGCCGGCGAAACTGTGGTTGCGGCTCGGGGTGCCCGGGCTCTCCTGCTGGAAGCGGTAGTTGTAGTAGTGGTTGACCAGGCCCATCTCGACCTCGCCGCGGCTGACCGCCTCGACGATGGCGTTGTTGTTGGCGTAGGTCCGGGGCTTGTTGGCCACCATCTCCTTGAGCCAGGCCTCGGTCGCCTCCTCGCCCTCGAGCTGGCGCATGGCGGTCACGAAGTCCTGGAAGGAGCCGTTGGAGGGGGCGATGGCGACCTTGCCGGCGAAGCGGTCGTCGGTCAGCTCCAGCACCGAGTTGGGCAGCTCGGCCTGGCTGACCTCCTCGGAGTTGTAGACCAGGACCCGCTGGCGGCCCGAGATACCGACCCAGCGGCCGGCGGCGTTGCGGAAGCGGGCGTCGACCTTGTCGAGCACGGCGGCGTCGAGCTGGCCGAGGCGCCCCTTGCCGGCCAGGAAGCCGGTCGCCCCCGGGCTCTGGGACAGGAAGATGTCGGCCGGGGTCCGCTCGCCCTCCTCGTCCAGCAGCAGGGCCAGCTCGGCCGAGTCGCCGTACTTGACGTCGATGGCGATGCCCGTGTCCTTGTTGAACTTCTCCAGCAGGGGCCCGATCAGGTTCTGGGTGCGCCCGGAGTAGATGGTCAGGGCGTCGCGGTCGCCGCCGCAGCCGGCCGACGCCAGGGCCAGCAGCAGGGCGAGGGCGACGACGGTGGTCTTGCGGGACATCCGGCCTCCATGTTTAGGTTCGCCTAAATCCTAGTCGTCCGCCCGCCGTCGGCCAAGTCCAGGAAGTGAGCCGCCCGACATGGCCATCCGCCTGCCAGCACCGCCCCCGCCGCCCGGCCACGGCCCCGTGGCCGGGCCGGGGCCGGTGGTGGTGTTCCTGCCCGCCCACGACGAGGAGGCCACGGTCGCCGAGGTGGTCGCCCGGGTGCCCGAGCTGGTGCTCGGCCGCCGGGTCGAGTGCCTGGTGGTCGACGACGGCTCCGGCGACCGCACCGCCGAGCTGGCCGCGGCGGCCGGCGCGACCGTGCTCTCGGCGGCGGCCAACCGCGGGCTGGGGGCGGCCGTCCGGACCGGCCTGGCCGCCGCCGTGGAGCGGGGGGCGGCCGCGGTCGCCTTCTGCGACGCCGACCGCGAGTACGACCCGGCCGAGCTGGAGCGGCTGGTCGGTCCCATCCTGGAGGGGCGGGCCGACTACGTGGTCGGCTCCCGGTTCGCGGGCGAGATCCGGCGCATGCTGCCCCAGCGCCGCCTCGGCAACCTGGCCCTCACCGGCCTGCTCCGGTTCGTGGCCAGGGCCCCGATCGGCGACGGCCAGAGCGGCTTCCGGGCCCTGTCGGGGCCGGCCGCGGCCGACGCCGAGATCGTCCACGACTACAACTACGCCCAGGTCCTCACCCTCGACCTGCTGGCCAAGGGCTACCGCTACCTGGAAGTCCCGATCGGCTACCAGTTCCGCACCACCGGCCGCTCGTTCGTCCGGCCCCTGCGCTACCTGCGCCGGGTCGTCCCGGCGGTCTGGCGCGAGCTCGACCGGCATCATCGGTCCCGCGGGAACCAACCGGGCCCCTCGGACGTGGAGCTGGCATCGCGTCCGCTGGCCGTTGGCCTGCCGGAGGGAGCCGAGTGCCGAGCGAGCAGCAGTTCGAGGAGCTCGACGGCGCCGTCCACGGCCGCCTGGTCGGCCAGCTCTACCTGGTCACCGGCAACCGTTGCGCCGAGGACGTCGTCGAACGGGGGCCGCGCGCTCCCAAGACCCCCTGATCCCGACGGTGGTCGGCTCCCAGTTCTGGAGCGCGCGGCCCCCGTTCGGAGGCGCTGACCCGGGCCGCGGCCCGCTGGTCGCGACTGCGCGAGTACGAGGTCCCCGAGGCCTGGGTGCGGCGGGTGGCGGTCAACCTGGCCACCGACGGGTTCCGCCGGACCCGCCGCCGCCTCGCCCTCGCCGTCCGCCTGCGGCCAGGGGCCGACCCCGACCCGCCGACCTTCGACCGGCTCGCCGTCACCCAGGCCCTGCGCGCCCTGCCCCACGACCAACGGGCCGTGGTCGTCCTGCACCACCTGCTCGACCTGCCCGTCGACCGGGTCGCGGCCGAGCTGGGCGTGCCCATCGGGACGGTGAAGTCCCGGCTGGCCAGGGCCAGGCAGGCGCTGGCGGCCAGCCTGGCCTCCCAGCCCGAGCATGGAGGTGTCCGCGGCAATGGATGACCTGGGCACCCGACTGGCCGAGGCGGCCGACCGCGCCGCCCAGCTCGCCCGCACCCCCGGCCCGGCGGCGGCCTGGCGCCGGGCCCGCGCCCGCCGGCGGCGCCGGGCCGGCGGGGCCGCCCTGGCGCTGATGGTCGCGGCGCTGGTGATCGTCATCGGCCGTGGCGGCGGCCTCGGGCTGCCGACCGTCGACCCTCTCAGCCAGGACCGGTGGCGGCAGCTGCCGTGGCGGGGGCTGCAGGCCAGGGAGTGGACGGCGACGGTGCCCAACGAGCAGCCGCACGACCCGGTGGTGGCGGCCGCCCAGGGCGAGCAGGCCGGGGAGCCGTGGCGGCTGGTCGTCTACCGGAGCACCTACCGCCCCGGCGGAGGCCGCGCCCCGGTGGCCGACGTCTGCTACATCCTCGACTGGTTCGCGCTGGACCTGGGGCCGCCGGCCTGGCAGGCGCACGGCACCTGTGCCCCCGAGGCGCAGACGGCCTCGGTGCTGGCCGCCGGCGCGCTCGGCACCGCCCGGGACACGGTCGCCGTGATCGGCCGGGCGCCAGCCGACGCCACCCGGGTGCGCCTGGAGCTGCGGGGGCGGACGGCGGTGGAGGCGGCCACCGTCGCCCCAAGGGACGTCCCCGGCCGCTTCTACGTCGCCTTCGTGCCCCGGACCAGCCACCTGGAGCGGATGGTCGCCCTCGACCGCGACGGCCGTCCGGTCGGCGAGGCCCCCGGGCCGGGCGACCTGACCCAAAACCGGCTCGGCGGCGACCCGCCGACCGGTCCGGTGACGATGGTCGGCCGGGTCGCCACCCGGGACAGCAACGGCTTGGAGCTGGTCGTCTGGGCGGTCCGCGACGGCTACTGCGTGTCGCTGGCCAAGGAGCCGGGCGGCGGGGGCTCCTCGGAGTGCGGCGGCTCCAGGCCAGAGCCGGGAGTCGCGCCCGGCGACAGGATCCTGGAGCCGAAGACGCACTGCTCAGGGCCGGGCGTGGGGCGGGTCGACCTGCGGGTCGCGTACGGCGGCGTGCCCAGGACGGCCCGGACCGTGCGGGTCGAGGCCGGCGGCGAGCGGGTCGAGGTGCCGGCCCGGGACGGGGGCGAGCAGCTCGGCCATGCGTTCTTCCTGGCCGAGCTGCCCTCGACGCGCCCGCCGGGGTCGGTCCGGATCACGGCCCTTGACGCCGACGGCACCACGATCCGGACCTGGCGCCGCAACGGCTGCGGGTGAGGGCGGGCTCAGTCCTCGACCACGTGGCTGGTGAAGGACTCCCGGGCGGCGGACCAGGCGGCGTGGTCGAAGGAGCCGTCCGCGGCCAGGGCGTCGGCCGCGGCCCAGGCCATGGCCAGGGCGTGGTGGCTGTTGTCGTGCACGAACAGGCCGAGGCGGCCGAAGCTGAGCAGGGCCGGCTGGGCGGCCGCCCAGGCGTCGAGGGCCTGGAACGGGGTCGTGTAGCCGACCCGGTAGACCGGGTAGACGTTGGGCAGGCGGCGCACCGCCACCCGCCGGACCGGTCCCGGGTCGGGGAGGCCCCGGTCGCGCAGGGCCGCCCCGACCAGGGCGGCCAGCCGGTCGTTGCCGGCCCGCCAGAGGTCGCTGTCGCGCGAGCAGGGGAGCTCGGCGCAGAGCACCGTCCGGCCCGGCGGGTCGTCGCCGTCGCGGTAGTTGGCCGGCTCCGAGACCCGGGTCACCGGGGTGCCGGGGTCGGGCAGGTAGTGGGCGTCATAGCCGCTGTAGCGGCCGCCGTCCAGGACCAGGTAGACCAGCAGCATGGCCCGGAAGCCGAGCTGGCCGGCCGCGGCCAGCACGGCCGGGGACGGGGCCGGGTCGGTCATCCGGGCCAGGGTGGGCAGGGGGATGGTCGACCAGACCCGCCGGGCCGTCAGCCGCTCGCCGCCGGCCAGGGTGACGGTCGCCCCCTCGGGGCCGAGCTCGACCCGCTCGGCCGCGGTCCGGTAGCGCAGCTCGGCCCCGGCCTCGGCGGCCGCGCCGGCCAGGCGCTCGCAGATGGCCCCGAAGCCGTCCCTCGGGTACCAGAACCAGGGCCGCTGGCCGCCGGCGGCCCGGGCCACCCGGGCCAGCAGCCGCCCCGGGGAGCCGGCCGAGACCCGGCGGCGGGCCTGCTCGCCGGCCAGCTCGCTCGGGTCCAGGCCCCAGAGCTTGCGGGCGTAGGGGAAGTAGAAGCGCTCGCACATGGTCGGCCCCAGCCCGGCCCGGAGGGTCTCGGCGAAGGTGTCGGCCCGGGGCCGCCTGGCCCAGCCGGTGGCCGCGTCCACGGCCGCCCCGGCCGCGAACGACGGCGGCAGCCGGCGAACCAGGTCGGCCGGCCGCAGCGGGAACCGGATCCAGCGTCCCTCCAGCCAGATGCGGCCGTTGCGGGGCCGCCGCTGCAGGTCGGGGCCGAGCAGGTCGCGCAGGTCGCCGAGGATGCGGGGGTCGATCGCCGGGTGCAGCCGGTGGCTGCCGTGGTCGACCCGGATGCCGTCCAGCTCGAAGCTGGCCGCGGCCCCGCCGGGGCCGGGGGCCCGCTCCAGCACCACCACCCGGTGCCCGGCCCGGGCCGTCCGGTAGGCGGCGCCCACCCCGGCCGGCCCGGCACCGAGGATCAGCAGGTCGGCCGGGTCAGCCAGCGCTGGCCCGCGGGTAGCCGACGGTCGGGCCGCCCACGTAGTCGAGGTCGACGGTGTCGCCCGGCCGGAACTCGGGGGCGTCCAGCACCCGCACCCGCAGGGCGGCCCCGCCGGGCAGCCGGGTCAGGTAGATGGCGTCGTGGCCGAAGTACTGGACCGAGTCGATGGTCGCGGCCGCCCCGGCCGAGACCCGCAGCTGCTCGGGCCGGAGGAGCACGTCGACGTCGCCCCGGAGCCCGTTCCGGAGCGGCACCCGCCCGATGGCGGTGTCGGCCAGCCCGGCCGCGGCCACCCCCGGGAGCAGGTTGGCGTCGCCCAGGAAGCCGGCCACGGCCCGCGACGCCGGGGCCCGGTACAGCTCGGCCGGGGCCGCCTGCTGCACGACCCGGCCGGCCAGCATCACCGCCACCTCGTCGCCGACCACGAACGCCTCCTCCTGGTCGTGGGTGACGAACACGGCCGTGACCCCGAGGTCGGCCAGCAGCCGCTGGACCTCGGCCCGGATCTGGATGCGGAGGATGGTGTCCAGGTTGGAGAACGGCTCGTCCAGCAGCAGCACCGACGGGCGGGTGACCAGGGCCCTGGCCAGGGCGACCCGCTGGGCCTGGCCGCCGGACAGGCTGGCCGGCAGGCGGTCGCCGAAGCCGGCCAGGTCGACCAGGGCCAGGGCCTCGGCGACCCTGGCCCCGCGCCGCTCGGACCGCGACAGGCCGTAGCCGACGTTGCCGGCCACGGTCAGGTGGGGGAACAGGGCGCCGTCCTGGAACACCATGCCGATCCGGCGCCGCTCGGGGGCGACGAAGGCCCCGGGGGCGGACAGGTCCCGGCCGTCGAGGCGGACCTGGCCGGCGTCGGGCCGCTCCAGCCCGGCGATGCAGCGCAGCAGGGTCGTCTTGCCGCAGCCGCTGGGGCCGAGCAGGGCCACCACCCGGCCGGCCGGGACCCGCAGCCCGGCCTGGTCGAGGACCAGGGCGTCCCCGAAGGCCTTGCACAGGCCCTCCACGGCCAGCGCGCCGGTCGCTGCGGATTGAGGCATGCCTAAATGCTACCGCCCGCGAGGGGCCGAACCAACCTTGACATGATTTTGTAAAGGTTGCTAGGGTGCCGGGCATGCGCGTAGGGGACGCCGCCCGGCAGGTCGGGACCAGCGCCCGGATGCTGCGGTACGCCGAGCAGCTCGGGCTGGTCGCCCCCGCCCGGACGGCCGGCGGCTACCGCGACTACGGCGAGCGCGACCTGGCCGCCGCCGCCTTCGCCCTCGAGCTCCAGGCCCGCCACCGGGTCACCCCGGCCGCCCTGGCCTTCGGGCTGCGGGCCCTGGAGGACCCCGAGGTGGCCGGGTCGCTGCGCCGCCTCGCCCAGCTCCGAAGGGGCCCTGACCCGGCCACCGCCCTCGACTTCGAGACCGCCAAGGCCAGGCGCCTGCTCCGCCTGGCCTCCTGACCGCAGAGGAGCGCCCCCGTTGGACACCTTGCTCAAGGACCCCGGCCTGGCCCCGGCCGGCCTCCGCAAGATCGACTTCGCGGCCAGCCGCATGCCCGTGCTGTCGGCCGTGGCCGACGAGCTGGCCCGCACCCGGCCCCTGGCCGGGCACCGGATCGCCGCCTGCCTGCACGTCACCACCGAGACGGCCAACCTCTGCCGGGCCCTGGTCGCCGGCGGGGCCGAGCTGGCCCTGTGCGCCTCCAACCCGCTCTCGACCAAGGACGACGTGGCCGCGGCCATCCACGAGGAGACCGGGGCGGCCGTGTTCGCCGTCCACGGGGCCGACCGGGACACCTTCTACCGGCAGGTCGCCGGCGTCCTGGCCAGCCGGCCGACCCTGATCGTGGACGACGGCGCCGACCTCACCGCGACCATCCACAGCGGCCGCCGCGACCTGCTCGCCGGCATCGCCGGCGGCACCGAGGTGACCTCGACCGGGGTCCTGCGGGCCCGCAACATGGCCCGCGAGGGCGCCCTCGCCTACCCGCTGCTGGCCGTCAACGACGCCGCCACCAAGCACCTGTTCGACAACCGCTACGGCACCGGCCAGTCGACCCTGGACGGCATCCTGCGGGCCACCAACGTGCTCCTGGCCGGCAAGGTCCTGGTGGTGGTCGGCTACGGGTGGTGCGGCCGCGGGGTGGCCACCCGGGCCAGGGGCATGGGGGCGCGGGTGGTGGTCTGCGAGGTCGACCCGCTGCGGGCCCTGGAGGCGGTGATGGAGGGCTACCAGGTCCTGCCGGTGGCCGAGGCGGCCCGGGTCGGGGACATCTTCGTGACCGTCACCGGCAACCGCGACGCCCTCACCCTCCCGCACCTCCTGGCCATGCCGGACGGGGCCATCGTGGCCAACGCCGGCCACTTCGACCTGGAGGTGGACGTGGCCGGCCTCCGCCGGGCGGCCACCGGGGCCGCCGAGGTCCGCCCGGGGGCGGTCGCCTACACCCGGCCCGGCGGCGGGCGGGTGATCGTGCTGGCCGAGGGCCGCCTGGTCGGCCAGGCCTGCGCCGAGGCCCACCCGGCCGAGGTCATGGACCTGACCTTCGCCACCCAGGCCCTGGCCGTTGAGCGGCTGGCCAGCGCCGCCGAGCCGCTGCCGGCCGGCGTCCACCCGGTCCCGGCGGCCGTCGAGGAGCGGGTCGCCCGCCACAAGCTGGCCGCCCTCGGGGTGCGCTGCGACGACCTCACCGCCGAGCAGGAGGGCTACCTGCGCGGCTGGCGCCTCGGCACCTGACCAAGCGGCCGTTCAAGCCGCCCGCTCGCCGCTCCGACCTTACCGAAGGAGCCAAGGAGCCAATCGAGCGCGCGGGAGCGGCGGATGCAGACCGAGGGACTGCTGGGCGGGCCCAACCCGACCGGGATGGGACTGCGTGACGGGGGACCCCAGAGCCGGGTCGGGGTCGCCGAGCTGCTGGAGCAGGTGCTGACCCTGGGCGCGTCCGACCTGCACCTGACCGCCGGGGCCAAGCCGACGGTCCGGGTCAACGGCCGCCTCGGCCAGCTGGAGGACTACCCGGTGCTCCAGCCGGCCGAGACCCAGGCGATGATCTACTCGATCCTCACCCAGCGGCAGCGGGAGCGGCTGGAGAGCGAGCAGGAGCTCGACTGCGCCCACGCCCTGCCGGGCAAGGCCCGGTTCCGGCTCAACGTCTACTTCCAGCGCGACTCGGTGGGGGCCGCCTTCCGGCTGATCCCCCAGGAGATCAAGCCACTTGAGGCCCTCGGCATCCCGGCCCAGGTGAGCAGCCTGGCCCGCCTGCCCCGGGGGTTCGTGCTGGTCACCGGCCCGACCGGGTCGGGCAAGTCGACCACCCTGGCCAGCATGGTCGACCTGGCCAACCGGGAGCGCGAGGACCACATCATGACCGTGGAGGACCCGATCGAGTTCCTCCACAGCCACAAGCGCTGCCTGGTCAACCAGCGCGAGGTCGGCGAGGACACCAAGTCGTTCGCCAACGCCCTCAAGCACGTCCTGCGCCAGGACCCCGACATCATCCTGGTCGGCGAGCTGCGCGATCTCGAGACGATCTCGATCGCCCTGACCGCGGCCGAGACCGGCCACCTGGTGTTCGCCACCCTCCACACCCAGGACGCGCCCCAGACGGTCGACCGGATGATCGACGTGTTCCCGACCAACCAGCAGCAGCAGATCCGGGTGCAGCTGGCCGGCGCCCTCCAGGGCGTGGTCTGCCAGCAGCTGGTCCCGACCGCCGACGGGAACGGCCGGGTCGTGGGGGTCGAGATCATGATGGCCACCCCGGCCGTCCGGAACCTCATCCGGGACGGCAAGACCCACCAGATCTACTCGGCCATGCAGGCCGGTGGCCGCCACGGCATGCAGACAATGGACCAGTCCCTGGCCGACCTCGTCCGCCGCGGCTACCTCAGCTACGACAAGGCCCTCGAGCGCTGCCACCACACCGAGGACTTCAACCGCCTCTGCGGGCGGGCGGCCTAGGAGGCCCGGACATGCCAACCACGTACGCCTACAAGGTCCGCGACCGCGACGGCAAGATGGCCGCCGGGTCGATGGAGGCCGAGAGCGAGGAGGCGGTCGTCGGGCGGCTCCGCCAGCTCGGCTACGCCCCCATCTCGATCGAGCCCGAGAAGGGCGCCGGCCTCAAGACCGAGGTCAAGCTGCCCGGCACCGGCCGGGTCAAGCTCAAGGACCTGGCCGTGTTCTCGCGCCAGTTCGCCACCATGATCAACTCGGGCCTGTCGCTGCTGCGGTCCCTGACCATCCTGGGCGAGCAGACCAGCAACCGCCGCCTGGGCGAGGTCATCATCCAGGTCCGGGCCGAGGTCGAGAAGGGCACCTCGCTGTCGGCCGCCATGGCCAAGCACCCCAAGATCTTCAACCGCCTCTACATCTCCATGGTCCGGGCCGGCGAGATCGGCGGCTTCCTCGACCAGGTGCTGGTCAAGGTGGCCGAGACCTTCGAGAAGGAGGTCGAGCTGCGGGGCAAGATCCGCTCGGCCATGACCTA
>OCZS010000347.1_pt1 | contig 15096 bp, 16 predicted proteins | sample 1539071 | NCBI WGS metagenome assembly OCZS01 (sample SAMEA3113584, study PRJEB22503) | soil metagenome
GCAAGATCTGCCAGTTCCTTGCCCCGGCCGGCGGCTAGCTAGCCGGCCAGCGGAGGGCGCGAGGCGCGGGCGAGCGCCGGCCCGGTCCCGAGGGCGGTGAGCAGCTCCCGGGCCCGGGCCAGGTGCTCGTCGCGGCCCCAGCCGCCGGGGGTGGTCTCGGGGGCGCGGAGGTGGCGGCCCAGCTCGAGGTGGGCCATGGCCTCGTCGTAGGGGAGGTCGAGGCGGCGGGCGCTGTCCAGGCTGCGCCGCCAGGCGCGGACGGCCCGGGGGCGGCGGCCGGCCAGCCACAGCTGGAGGCCGCCGGTCCGCAGGGCCCTGGCCGCGGTCACCGGGCAGCCGGCCGTGAACGACCGCAGCCGGTCGCAGGCGCCGGCGGCGACGGCCGGGTCGTGGCCGCGCTCCCGCAGGGCCAGGGCCACCTCGGCCAGCAGGGTGACGGCTTCGCCGAGCCACATCCGCGGCAGCCCGGCCGCGACCGCGTCGCGCAGCCCGTCCCTGACCGCGGTCCCGGCCTCGGCGTCGCGCCCGGCCCGCAGGTGGACCAGGGCCATGCCGGCATGGATCCGGAGCCGCTCGGACGCCGGCACGTCGGCGAACATCGACCGGCTCTCCTCCAGCAGCTCCAGGGCCTGCCTGGTGTCCAGCTCCAGGCGGAGCAGGGCCTCGGCCTGCCCGGCCAGGCCCCAGTGCAGCGACAGCTGGTCGTGGCGGCCACGGGCCGACGCCGCCACCTCGGCGAAGCCATCCGCCATCTGGCGGTAGCGTCCCCGGTAGCCGTCCGCGACCGCCAGCAGGGAGACGCACTCCTCCCGGAACCGCGGCTGGCCCATGCGGGCGAAGCTGCCGGCGGCCCGGCGGAGGCAGGTCTCGGCGGCCGACCAGGCGCCCACCGTGACGTGGTCGACGCCCCTGACCTCGAGCGGGTAGGCCAGCGCGGCCTCGTCGGTGCCGGCCGCGATGGCGTCGTCGGCCAGGCGGGCGTACCAGTCGGCCAGCCGGTGACGGCGGGAGACCCTGGCGCTGAGGGCGGTGACGGCGTAGCCGGCGGCGACGTCGCCGGCGCTGCCCGCGCGCTCGGCCGCGTTGATCGTCCTGACCCCGCTGGCCATCATCGGGAGGAGCTGGCCGCCCATGTAGTAGGTCTCGCCGATCATGGCGTAGGCCTGGGCGACATCGGCCGCGACCAGGCGGGCCTCCTCGTCGGGCGCCGGCCGGGGGCCGAGGGCGCGGCTGCGGGCCTGCCCGGCGGCGCCCCTGGCCACGGCCGCGACCCAGCCGGCGCCGGTCGCCGGCAGGGGCCGGTCGGCCAGGGCCAGCATGGCCCGCAGCTCCTCCTGCCCCTCCTCGGATCGCCCGAGCTGGTACTGGGCCAGCCCGGCCCACAGGTGCCACCTGGCCCGCTGCCGTGGGGTGGCGTCCTCGCGGGCCAGGGCCCGTTGGATCGCCCCCAGCGCCTCCTCGAAGCGGCCGTGCCGGCGGTGGACCAGCCACAGGTCCTCGAGGAGGCCGGCCAGGGCGTCGATCCCGTCCGCCTCGGCCAGCTCCTGCCAGCTCCTGCCAGGCCGCGCGCAGGTTGCCGGTCTCGGGGTCGACCTCGGCCAGGACGGCCGCGTCGAAGGCGTCGGCCAGCCGGTCGTGGCGGGACCGCAGGAACCCGGCGTAGTGGGCGGCGTGGGCCCGCCGGGTGGCGGCCGCGTCCCCGGAGGCCTCCAGCCGCTCGGCGGCGAACTGGCGCAGCAGCTCGTGCAGGCCGTAGCGCCCGCCCTCGGCCCGGTCCACCAGGGACCGCTCGACCAGCGCCGACAGCATGGCCACCTCGGCGCCGGCCACGGCCTCGGCGGCGGCCGGGTCGAAGCCGCCGCGGAACACCGACAGCCGGGCCAGGGCCCGCTGCTGGTCGCCGTCGAGCAGCCGCCAGGACGCCTCGATCACCGCGCGCATGCTGCGGTGGCGGGGCGGGCGGGCGGCCGAGGTGGTCTGGAGCACATCTAGGTCGGAGCCGAGCTTGTCCGCGATCACCTGGCAGGGGAGCGTCCTGGCCAGGTCGGCGGCCAGCTCGATGGCCAGCGGCAGCCCCTCGACCAGCCGGCAGATGGCGGCAACGGCCGGCCCCTCCTCCTCCAGCGAGAAGCCGGCCCTGACCCGCCGGGCCCGCTCGGCGAACAGCTCGACCGCCGGGCCCTCGCCCAGCCCGGGCACGTCGAGGACCCACTCCACCCCGGTCCCGACCCGGCGCCTGGAGGTGGCCAGCAGCTTGAGCCCCGGGGCCCCGGCCAGCAGGTCGGTGAGCAGGGAGGCGGCGCCGGGCAGGTGCTCGAGGTTGTCCAGCACCACCAGCAGGCGCCGCTCGGCCAGCCAGGCCTTGAGCAGGTCGCGGACCGGGCGGCGGGCGGCCAGCGGCACGGCCAGGGCCTCGGCCACGGTCACGGCCAGCAGGTCGGGCACCTGCTCGGGGTTGTCCGGCTCGACCCCGGCCAGGGCGACCACGGCGGCGCCGTCGGCGAACCGGGGGGCCAGCCCCTCGGCCGCGGCCAGGGCGAGCCGGGTCTTGCCGACCCCACCCGGCCCGACCAGCGTCAGCAGCCGGCAGGCCTCCCCCTCGACCAGCGCGACCACCCGGGCCAGGTCGGCCTCCCGCCCGATCAGGTCGGGGGTGTGGACAACCGGGAGCACCTCGTTGCCCACTCGGCTACGCTCCCCCTCCGGGGGGCCAAGCCCCGGCGGGGCGGGTTCAGGCACGCCTGGATCGGGACGGGTGGGGGCGAGGTCGCCGGCGCGGATGCGGTCGGTGAGGCGGATCGTCTCCGGGGAGGGGTCGACTCCCAGCTCCTCGGCCAGCACGTGGCGGCAGGTCTCGAACTGGGCCAGGGCGGCCGCCCGGTCGTCCTTGGCGGCCAGGAACCCCATCAGCAGCCGGTGCGCCTCCTCCGACAGCGGGTCGAGCGACAGCATCCGGCGGGCCGCCTCGACCCCGGCGGCCGGGTCGCCGCGGGCGGCGGCGTCGTCGGCCAGCCGGGCCAGCCCGGTCACGGCCAGCCGGCGCAGGTGCTCGCGCTCGCCCTCGATCCAGGTCTCGAGCTCGGGGGCGCCCCGCACGACCAGGTCGTCGAGGAAGTCGCCCCGGTACAGCCGGACGGCCGCCTTGACCCGCTCCAGGTCGCCGTCCCCGCCGGCCAGGGCGGCCGCGAACTCGCGCCGGTCGAGCCAGAAGCTGGACGGGTCGGCGGCCACGTAGCCGCGCGTCACCTGGAGGTTGTCGTCGACCACCCGGCGCAGCTTGGTCAGGGCCAGGCGCAGGTTGGCCCGGGCGCCCTCCTCGGGCAGGTCGCCCCAGAGCAGCCCGGCAAGGGCCGACCGCGAGTGCCGCTCGCCCGTCGTGGCCAGGTACAGCAGCAGCGCGGTCGCCTTGGCCGAGCCCAGCTCGACCGGCGAGCCGTCGTCGCGGGTGATCCGGGGCTTGCCCAGGACGGCGATCCGGAGCCCTGGCAACCCTCCACCTGCCCTTCCTGTGCGTCAGGCGAAGCCTAGCGTATGGGATCATCGGCCCGACAGAGGGAGGCACGGTGACGGGGGACCAGGGCCGGGCGCACGAGGTCGCCTTCGTGCTCGGCGGCGGCGGGGTGCTCGGCGCCCACGAGGTCGGCATGCTCCAGGCCCTGGCCGAGGCCGGGGTCCGGCCCGACCTGGTCCTCGGCACCTCGGTGGGGGCGCTCAACGGCGTGTTCGTGGCCGCCCACCGCGACCCTGGCGCGGCCGTCCCCGAGCTGGCCGCGGTGTGGCGCGACGGGGTGGCCGCCGAGGCGTTCGGCGGCTCGCTGCTCGGGCGGGTCCGGACCCTGGCCCGCTCCGGCACCCACCTGCATCCCAACGAGCCCCTGCGCCAGCTGCTGGAGGCCCTGCCGGTCAAGCGGATCGAGGAGCTGGCCCTGCCCTTCCAGTGCGTCGCGGCCAGCATCGAGCGGGCCGCGGCCCACTGGTTCAGCGACGGGCCGATCACCGAGGCCGTGCTCGCCTCGGCGGCCGTGCCCGGGCTGCTGCCGCCGGTCCGGGTGGGCGACGAGCACTTCTTCGACGGCGGCCTGGTCCACAGCATCCCCATCGGCCGGGCCCTGGAGCTGGGGGCCAGGACGGTGTACGTGCTCCACGTCGGCCGCATCGAGCGGCCCCTCCAGGTGCCGTCGCGGCCCTGGGAGGTCGGGCTGGTGGCGTTCGAGATCGCCCGCCGGCACCGGTTCGCCGAGGACATGGCCGCGGTCCCGCCGGGGGTGACCGTCCATGTCCTGCCCGCCGGGGCCGAGGCCCCGGCCGGGGTCGACCTGTCCCAGCTCCGCTACCGCGACGCCTCCCGGATCGACGAGCACATCCAGCGGGCCTACGAGGCCTCGGCCGCCTACCTGGCCGGCGTCTCCGAGCGGACGGGATAGCGGCGGTGCTGCCACCGAAGCTGGTCCGGCGGCTGGTGCTGGCGCCGCTGGTCCTGGTGGTCACGATCGCCCTGCTGGTGCTGCTGCCGGGGCTGGTGATCCTGGCCGCGGCCGCCTCGCCGCTGCTGCCCGGCCGCTGGCGGGCCCTGCGGCTGCTCTGGTTCGCGCTGGTCTGGCTGGCCATGGAGTCGGTGGCCCTGTTCGCCTGCCTGGCCCTCTGGGTGGCCAGCGGCTTCGGCGGCCGCCTGAGCTCCGAGCCCTACCTGGAGCGCCACTACGCGCTGATGCGCTGGTGGCTGGCGGTGGTGTTCCGGGTCGCGTCCCGCACCTTCCGGCTGCGCATCGAGATCGAGGAGCCGGAGCTGACCCCCGAGGAGGCCGGCGCCCGCCTGACCCGCCCGGTGATCGTGCTCAGCCGCCACGCCGGCCCCGGCGACTCGTTCCTGCTCGTCCACCACCTGCTCAGCCGCTACCAGCGCAAGCCCCGGATCGTGATGAAGGCCGCCCTCCAGTTCGACCCCAGCCTGGACGTGGTCATCAACCGCCTGCCCAACGCCTTCGTGCCGGCCCGGCGCGGCGCCGGCAACCTGGTCATCAAGGAGATCGAGCGGCTGGCGGCCGGGCTCGGCCCCACCGGGGCCCTGGTGATCTTCCCCGAGGGCGGCAACTTCACCCCGCGGCGCCGGCTCCGGGCCATCCGGCTGCTGGAGGAGCGCCGCCTGGCCGAGGAGGCGGCCAAGGCCAGGGCCATGGAGCACCTGCTCCCGCCCAAGCCGGGCGGCGCCCTGGCCGCGATCGAGGCCGCCCCCACCGCCGACGTGATCTTCGTCGCCCACACCGGCCTGGAGCACGTCGTCACCGTCGGCGACGTCTGGCGGGCCCTGCCCATGGAGCAGGTCCTCAAGGCCCGCTGGTGGCGGGTGCCCGCGGCCGAGGTCCCCACCGACCGCGAGGCCCAGGTCGACTGGCTGTACGCCTGGTGGGCCCAGATCGACCTGTGGATCAGCGACCACCGCCCCACCGCCCTGCCCCGCAAGGACCGCCAGGTCGGCGTGGCCGTCCAGCCGGAGTCCTAGCCGGCCCGGCGGTGGGCGGCGATCCGCTCGAAGGTGGTGCCGAAGACCAGCCCGCGGACGTGGTCGCTCTCCAGGAACGACCGCGGGAAGCCGCGCTGGAACGCCGACGCGGCCTCCAGGCGGGCGAGCTGGCCGGCGCTGAGCTCGAGGTCGAGGCAGCCGAGGTTGTCGGCCAGCTGGGCGGCGCTGCGGGCCCCGACGATCGGGATCACCGGGGTGCCCCAGCCGGGCTCCTGCTGGCGGACCCAGCCGATGGCCACCTGGGCCGGGGGGCGGCCGAGCTCGGCGGCCACGGCCACGACCTCGCCGGCCAGCTGGTTGACCCTGGGGCTGACGTGCTCGGGGCGGGAGCGGGTTGGCCGGCCGTCGGGGGCCAGGTACTTGCCGGTCAGCTCGCCCGACTCGAGCACGCCCCAGGGGGTGACGGCCAGGTCGAGGGCCGCGGCCAGCGGCAGGAGCTCGCGCTCCACCGACCTGTCCGCCAGCGACCAGGGCAGCTGGAGGCCGCAGAAGGCGGCCCAGCCGCGCAGCTCGGCCAGGGTGACGGCCCGGGCGGCCGCCCAGGCCGGGGTGTCGGAGGCGCCCACGTACAGCACCTTGCCCGCCCTGACCAGGTCGTCGAGGGCGCGGACGACCTCCTCGACCGGGGTCATCCCGTCCCACATGTGGACCCAGAGCAGGTCGACGTGGTCGGTGCCGAGCCGCTCCAGGCTGGCCTCCAGGGCCCGGACCAGGTTCTTGCGGTGGTTGCCGCCGGCGTTGGGGTCGTCGGGCCGGGTGCTCAGGCTGTACTTGGTGGCCACCACGAAGTGGTCGCGGTCGGCCGCGACCAGCTCGCCGACGATCCGCTCGCTGGTCCCGTTGGTGTAGTTGTTGGCCGTGTCGACGAAGTTGCCGCCGGCCTCGGCGAAGGCGTCGAACATCTTGCGGCACTCGTCGCGGTCGGCCCCCCAGCCCCAGTCGGTGCCGAAGGTCATGGTGCCCAGGGCGAGCTCGGACACGCGCAGGCCGCTGCGGCCGAACAGGCGGTAGTTCATGGTCGCTCCTCTCCGGGGGCGGTCAGCACCGACGCCAGCAGGGCGGTGGCCTCGGCCACGGCCTCGCGGCGCAGGCCGTAGCGGTAGCGGCGGGCGTTGCCGGCAAGGCGGACCAGCCCGGCCGCCCGCAGCAGGCCCATGTGGTGGTGGACGGTCGAGCGGGACAGCCCGACCGCCCCGGCCAGCTCGTCCAGGTCGCGGGGGCCGCCGGCGAGGGCGGTCAGGATCCGCTGGCGCTGCTCGTCGCCCAGGGCCCGGCCCAGCCGCAGCAGGCCCTCGGCGGTGGCCGCCCGCTGGTCGCCGTCCTGGCCGCGGGCCGGGTGGCAGATGATGCGGGTGTCGCGGTGCTGGCACAGCAGCAGCCAGGGCCGGGCGGCCAGGTGGGGGACGAGCAGCACCCGGGGGCACTCGGGCTCGGGCTCGTAGGCGAACCCGCCGCAGACCAGCTCGATCAGCCGGGCCGGGGCCATGGTGGCGGCCAGCTCGGTGGTGGCCTGGGCGTCGGCGGCCAGCAGCTCGACCAGGCCGGGCTCGCGGGCCGCGAACGACTCCTCGTGCCAGCGGCCCAGCGCCTCCAGCAGGCGCCGCCGGGTCTCCTCCGGGCCGAGCGGCAGCAGCACGGCCAGGGCCTGGCGGGCCGCGCCGCCGTAGTAGCGGGGGTGGTCGAGCAGGCGGGCCTGGGCGGCCCGGTCGCCGGCGGCGGCGGCCTCGATCGCCTCGGGCGGGATCAGGCGGCGCCAGGCGGGCACGTCGGCCCCGAGCAGCTGGCGCCGGACCTCCAGCGGGTCGGCCGCCTCCAGGGAGGCCAGCAGGGCGGCCGCGTCCCGCGGGGCCGGGGCCTCGGTGGCCAGCCCGAGCAGGTGCAGCCAGACCTCCCCGGAGCGGTCCCCGACCCCCTCGAGGGCGCCGCGCGTGCCGGCCGGCGCCCGCTCGGCCGGGAGCGCCGACAGCTCGATCAGCAGCTCGTAGGCGCCGGCGGCCTCGGCCTGGACCGTGAGCGGCGGGTCGTGCAGGGTCACGTCGCGGATGAGCATGGACTTCGACTTTCATCCGATAAACTTCGGATAACTCTACGGGCTCGCTCGGCGGCGCGCAAGCTGCGGTAGCCTCCAACCATGGCACCATCCACCCTGCGGCTCGCCCAGGACCCGGAGGCCGACGCGCTGCTGGCCAGGGACCCGCTGGCCCTGCTGATGGGCATGCTGCTGGACCAGCAGTTCCCGCTCGAGTGGGCCTTCCGGGCCCCGTGGCGGCTGGCCCAGCGGATGGAGCGGACCTCGCTGGACGCGGCCGAGCTGGCCGACTGGGACCCGGACGCGTTCGTCAAGCTGATGGCCGGCCCGCCGGCCCTGCACCGCTACCCGGCGTCGATGGCCGCGCGGGTCCAGGCGCTCTGCCGCATCGTCGTCGACCAGTACGGCGGGGACGCCGCCGCCATCTGGCGGACGGCCGCCACCGGCAAGGAGCTGCTGGCCCGGCTGCGCGCCCTGCCCGGCTTCGGCGAGCAGAAGGCGCGGATCTTCGTCGCCCTGCTCGGCAAGCAGCTCGGGGTCCAGCCCGACGGCTGGCGCGAGGTGGCCGGCCCCTACGGCGAGGACGGGTCGCGCCGGTCGGCGGCCGACGTCACCGACGCCGACACCCTGGCCGAGGTGCGGGCCTTCAAGCAGGCGGCCAAGAAGTCCGCCAAGGGCGGCGGCTAGTGGACGACCTGGCCGTCAAGGTGCTGGCCGTGGTCAGGCGGATCCCCTCGGGCCGGGTGCTGACCTACGGCGACGTGGCCGCCCTGGCCGAGGCCGACGCCACCGCCCGCGACGTCGGCCAGGTCCTGCTCCGCCACGGCGATGCGGACGACATCCCCTGGTGGCGGGTCCTGCGGGCCGACGGCACGCCCCCACCCCACCTGCTCGACCGCCAGCTCGCCCACCTCCGCTCCGAGGGCACCCCCCTCGCCCCCTCCGGCGCCGCCGTCGACCTCCACGCCGCCCGCTGGGCAGCCTCGGGCCTCGGCCAGGACGCCCAGCCGTCACTGTTCGACTAGGGGGTTGTGGACAGCCGTTCGCCTCCGTTCCCGGCCTCGGCTACCCTCCCGGAAGGGGCCCCATCTGCGGCGGGTCGGGTTCGAGCGTGCCGCGGCGGCTGGTCGGGCCGAGCGTGCCCGCGGCGGCTGGTCGGGTTCGAACGTGCCCGCGGCGGCTGGTCGGGGCGAGCGTGTGTGCTCGGCGGCGGCTGGTCGGGTTCGAACGTGCTCAGCGGCGGGTCGGGTTCGAGTGTGGGTGCTCGGCGGCGGCGGGTCGGGTTCGAGCCTGCTCAGAGGTCGTTGCGGTGGATCCGGCCGGCGGCCATGACCAGGCGGAGGTTGCGGGCGGGGTCGGTGAGCAGGCCGAGGTTCTCCAGGGGGTTGCCGTCGACCACCAGCAGGTCGGCGAAGGCGCCGGGGGCGATCACGCCGGCCTCGCCCTCCAGGCCGATCAGGCGGGCGGCCACGGTGGTCGCCGAGCGGAGGATGTCGGCGGCCGGCTGGACCTCGGACCGGATGGTGAGCTCGGTCAGCTGGCGGCGGTGCATGCCGCCGAGCAGGTCGGTGCCGTAGACGATCGGCAGCCCGGCCCGGTGGGCCAGCTCCAGCGCCCCCAGCCCGGCGTCCAGCACCTGGTCCACCTTGGCGTGCTGGGCGGCGGGCATGCCGTGGTCCAGGCCCTCGTCGGCCAGGGCGGCGTAGGTGGCCAGGGTGGGCACGTAGAACGCCCCGGTCCGCTGGAACAGCTCGACCGACGACTCGTCCATCAGGTTGCCGTGCTCGATGCAGCCGACCCCGGCCTCCAGCCCCCGGTTGACCGCGGCCGCGGTGTAGGCGTGCCCGGTGACGTACCGGTTGGCCGCCCGGGCCTCCTCCACCACCGCCCGCAGCTCCTCCATCGAGTACTGGGTCGAGTCGATCCGGTCGGTGGGGGAGGCCACCCCGCCCGAGAGCATCACCTTGACGTGGTGGGCGCCCCGCCGCAGCTGGTCTCTGGCCGCCCGGCGCACCTCGGCCACGCCGTCGGCGATCACGCTGAGGGTCGGGGCGCAGGGGTGCTGGTCGAGCACGGCCCGCCCGGGCCCGCGGGAGTCGCCGTGCCCGCCGGTCTGGGACAGCGCCTTGCCCCCGAAGATCACCCGGGGCCCGGGCAGCAGCCCCTCGGCGACCGCGGCCGCGATCCCGTAGTCGGCCCCGGCCACGTCGCGCACGCAGGTGAACCCCCGGTCCAGCATCCCCCGCAGGATCCCGGCCGCCCGCGCGGTCACGTACGACGGCGCCCACTCCTCCAGCGCCCCCAGGTCGGCGGTGGCCGCGTTCACGTGCACGTGCCCGTCGATCAGCCCCGGCATCACCGTCATGCCCCGGACGTCGAGCACGGCCGCGTCCCCGGCCCTGACCGCCGAGGTCGCCCCGGCCTCCACCACCCGGCCGTCCTCGACCACCACCGCCTGCCCCTCGGCCAGCACCCCGGCCTCCGGGTCGAGCACGGCGGCGTTCTCCAGCACGATCCGCCCGGCGTCCGCCAACCCCTGCCTCCGATCTCGTCCCGGCGATCCCGGGCAGAGGCTACCGCGGGCGGGGCGTCAGACCCCGATGGTCAGGGTGGCGGTGTAGCCGGCGGAGGCGTCGCCGGACATGGTGGCGAGCTGGTGGATGCCGCCGTCGTCGCCGAAGACCATGTCGCCGGCCAGGCTGACCTGGGACAGGTTGGAGACGCTCTGCTCGTAGCCGGAGGTGGCGTAGACGGCCTCGCAGGCCTCCTTGGGCAGGGCGATCTGGGAGGTCTTGACGATCGGGCCCGACGAGGTCGCGTCGGAGAGGGTTTCGTAGACCTCGAGGTGGATGTGGGGCCAGCGACCCGAGTAGCAGGCCGGGAAGATCGACTGGAAGGTGACGGTGCCGTTGGCGTCGGCCTCCTGGGCCCCGCGCAGGTAGTTCTCGTCGGCGGCGGCCTGGCTGTAGAGGGAGTAGTTGCCGTCGCGGTCGCACTGCCACAGGTACACCCCGGCCCCCTTGGCGGCGTCGCCGGTGGCCGCGTCGCGCACGGTCAGCCTGATCTCCAGCGGCACCCCCTCGGCGGCGGTGGCCGAGGAGCCGAAGCTGGAGCGGATGTCGCTGCGGACGATGCCGGAGTCGTCGAGCACGTTGGGGCCGTTGGACCCGTCCCCGGGGTAGGGCCCGGCCGTCTCCTCGGGGACCTCGGTGAGGTCGCCGCCGGCCGCGGACGAGCCGGTCGTGCCCGTCGAGGCCGAGCCGTTCGTGCCCGACCCACCGCACGCGGCCAGCAGCGCGGCCGCGCTCAGCCCACCGAACAGCCCCAGGACCTTGCGCCGGTCGACCAGGGTCTGGAGGTCGTAGACGAGCCCGCGGTCGGACTCCTCGATCTCGTGGCCGTGCTCGTCCACCCACCTCCTGGGGGCATTCGAGGACCGTTCGCGCCTGGTCATGGTCAGCTCCATCAGCGGTAGGGATCATCGTCCCGGCATGATGGCAAGCCGGCCTTGACCGAGCCTGGAGGTTCCCTGGGAGTTCCCTGGAAGGCCACGATGGCCAGGACGGCGGCGAGCACGGTGGGGGCGAGGGCACGCATGCCGGAGAGGAACCGGCCGAGCAGCTCGCCGGAGAGGAACAGCCCGTACAGGCCGAGCAGGAGCCCGGTCCAGCCGAGCAGAGTCGCGCGGCGCCCACCCGGCGAGCGGCGGCCCGACCGCGGCGGCGGCCGCGGCGTCGGCGGCGCTGGGCGGGATCCGCCAGGCCACGTACGCCCACCACAGCCCGAGCAGTACCAGGCCGGGGACGACCACGGCCGCCGCCCCGGCCAGCCGGGCCCGGCGGCGCCCGCCGCCTATAGCCAGCCAGGCCGCCGCCGCGACCGCGAAGGCCAGGTAGGACTCCTTGGTCAGGGCGGCCCCGGCGAACGCCAGCCCGGCCGGGACCGGCCGCCGGTCCAGGACCAGGCTCAGGCCCAGAGCGGCCAGGGCGAGCGCGAGCGGCTCCGCGGTGGCGAAGGCGACGCCGACCACCACCCCCGGCACCAGCGCGAACGACAGGCCCCACCAGGGCGAGGGCCCCACGCGGCCACCAGCCGGCCGGTCGCCGCCGATCCGAGGGCGACAGCCAGCGGCCCCACCGCCAGGAGCCCGACCGGGACGGCGCCGGCCCGCCGGCCAGCAGCCAGCCGTCGACCGGCTGCAACGGCCGGCCGGCCCGGTACCTGGGCATGTCGAAGCTGCTGGCCAGCCTCTGGCCGAGCGCGGGGTCATAGGCCAGCCCCAGGAACCACTGCCCGTCGTAGCCGTTCCCGGGGGTGATCTGGACGTCCAGGTGCCTGGCGGCCAGCTGCTCGTCCAGCCCCCAGCTGGTCCCCACGACGAACGGTGCCGTCGGGTCCCACCCCAGCCGGGCGAACTGGAGCACCAGCAGCAGCCCTCCGACCAGCAGCCCGCCCGCCGCCACCCCCGCCACCGCCCGCCAGCCCGGCTGGCGGGCCGGCGCCGGAGCGGCCACGGGGACGTGCAGCGGTCGCATGACCGCGGATGCTACCCCGCTCCCCTCCGGCCGGCCCGGCTCCGCAGCCTAGGCGGGGGCGCGCCGGCCCGGCATCTGGTTGCGCTGGGTGGCGGCGGCGCCCCAGTGGCCGATGTCGAGCAGGGCGGCGAGGATGACCCAGAACCAGTCCCACCCGATCAGGCCGCGGCCGGGGGTGTAGAGCAGCACGTACATCAGGGTCGCGAAGGGCAGGAAGATGATGCCCAGCAGGGGCAGCAGGAACGTGTCGAAGGCGGCGTCGATCCTGGCCGGCCTCGCCACCCACAGGATGAACAGCGCCAGGCGCGGGAAGAGCCCGGCCATCAGCGCGAAGAGACAACCCATCTCGTGCTCCTTGTCTGTTCCCTGCTGCGAATGGGGTGGTGCGGTCAGTAGCGGCGGCGGGCGACCCGGCGGGAGGTCCGCCGCGCGACCCGGCGGCCGGACGTCGCCCCGACCACGACCGCGGCCGCGACCGGGGCGGCCACGCCCGGGCCTCCCACGTTGCGCCTGGCCGTGCGCCGGGCGACCCTTCGAGACGGTCCGAGCATGGTGGTCCCTCCTTGCTGTGCGGTTCGATGCCGGCTCAGATGGCGTCGCCCTCGGCCGACGCCAGGGCCTCGGCCTCCTCCGCCCCGACCAGCCCGATGGCGATCAGGTCGAGCGGGCTGATGAACTCCGACGCCAGGCGGAACCCGCCGGCGCGGGCGACGGCGTCGCGCAGCCCGATCGCCCAGCGGTGCTCGAGCAGGACCAGCAGGCCGGCGCTGTCGGGAGGGATCTCCTCGAGCACGTCCCAGGCCGTCTCGTCGCTGAGCACCCCGCCGCGCTCGGCGACGGCCTCGGCGCCGCGCTCGGCCCCGATCTCGAAGCCCTCCTCGCCGGCCGCGCCCAGGCCGATCAGCCCGCCCACCAGGGCGCCGAACGCGGCCTGCTCGTCGCCGCTGAGCTGGCTCGCGTGCAGGGCTTCGGCGTTGCCGTCGGCGTCCTTGCGCACGGCCAGGGCGTCGATCACGCGCACGAGGTCGTTGTCGCGGAGCCGGTCCAGCTCCTCCCGGATCTCGCCTTGGAAGTCGGGGTGCTTGAACCCAACGACCAGCAGCTGTACAGGTCCGATCGCCATGATGGCCTCTCTCCCGTGTATCTCAGTAGCGGTCTTGGGCGACGTCGCGGCCGTGGGCGGCCAGCGCCCAGATGACGAAGATGTCCAGGGCGATGACGGTCATCGACCAGAACGGGTAGTAGGGGATGAAGGCGAAGTTGGCCACGGCGCTCACCAGGGCCAGGGTGATGCCGACGACCCGGCCCCAGGTGCGGCCGGCCATGACCGCGAACCCGGCCATCGCGACCACGATCCCGAGCAGCAGGTGGACCCAGCCCCAGGTGGTGGCGTCGAACTGGAACAGGTAGTTGCGGGTGGCGACGTAGAACTCGTTCTCGAACAGCGCCACCAGGCCGGAGAACGCCTGGAAGACCCCGGACATGATCATCATGAGGGCGGCGAACAGGATGAAGCCCACCGCCCAGCCGCTCGCCTCCTTCGCCCGGCCCGCCGATCGGTACTGCGGTGCTGTCTGCTCGGTCACTGCCGATCCCTCCTCGGGGATGCTGCCCGGCCAGCCGTCGATTCGGTGGCCGGAGGTGCTCCGTCGGGGCAACCTTCACAGCCGGGCAGGCGGACCGGCATCACCCGTAACGGATGAGATTCCCGGTGCCGGTCACCCGCCGCGGGTGATGGCGTGGCGGCTGGCCCGGCGCAGGCTTGCCGCATGATGGAACCGCCTGCCGAACCGGTCAGGCCGGGTGCGCCGCGGCCCGAGGCGACCCGCCTGCCGGCGCTGGCCCGGTACTGGTGGCTGACCGCCGTGCGCGGGCTGGTGGCGCTGACCCTGGCCCTGGCCATCGTGGTCGCCGGGCGCGGCACCGACCGCCTGGTGACCTTCCTCGGCCTCTACTGGATGGCCGGCGGGCTGCTCACGCTCCGCTTCGCCCTCGCCGTGCGCCCGCGGCGAGGGGCGCGGCTGGGCCTGGTGGCGGGCCTGGCCGCGGTGGTGGGGGCGCTGCTGGTGCTGCTGCGCCACGGGCTGGCCGGGCTGGTCCAGCCGGAGCTGCTGGTCGAGCTGGTCGGCGTCTCGGCCGTCCTGACCGGGCTGCTGCGGGTGGTCGGCGGGTTCGCCGCCGAGAAGCAGCTCGGGCGGCGATGGACGATCGGCGGCATGGTCCTGGGAACCCTCGAGGCCGCGCTGGGCTTCCTGCTGCTGGCCAGCACCGAGGTCCGGCCGGAGGTGATCGGGCCGGTGGCCGCGGCCTGGGGGGTGGCGAGCGGGAGCCTGCTCCTGGCCGAGGGCGTGCGGCTGCGCCGCTTCGCCCGCACCTCCACCTAGGCGCGCGGGACGGGCGTTCGCTCGCTGCCCGCGTCGAGCGACCGGCCGGCCGTCTCCGGCGCCAGCAGGACACAGGCCAGGGCGACCACCGCCAGGCCGGTGGCGTACCAGGCGGGCGAGAGGGGGGCGCCGGTCCGCCGGACCAGGAAGGTGGCAAGGGCCGGGGCCGTGCCGCCGAAGATCGCGCTGGCCACGCCGTAGGTGAGCGACAGGCCGCTGTAGCGGAGCCGCGTGGGGAACAGCTCGGCCAGGAAGGCCGACGGCACCAGCGTCCCGAGGGCCAGGCCGATCAGCGCGTAGCCGAGCAGGAGCCCGCCGGGCTCCCCGCGCAGGAGAAGCGCGGTCAGTGGGACGGTGAGGACCAGGAGGGCGACGACCCCGGCGACCAGCAGCGGTCGGCGACCCACCCGGTCGGACAGCCGCCCGGCGAGGGGCGCGGCACCGGCGGCGAACAGCAGGCCGACCAGCGCCGCGGCCAGCGCCCTGGCCAGCGGGGCGCGTCCCGTGGTGGCCAGGTGGCTGGGCAGGAAGACGAAGACGATGTTGAAGGTGGCGGTGACCGAGGCCACGAGGCCGAAGCCGGCCACGACCGCGGGCCGCGCGGTCCGCAGGGTGTCGGCCAGCGGG
>OCZS010000348.1_pt1 | contig 15095 bp, 13 predicted proteins | sample 1539071 | NCBI WGS metagenome assembly OCZS01 (sample SAMEA3113584, study PRJEB22503) | soil metagenome
GACGGCTACGCCGTCTCGGGCGACGACCTCGACGCGGCGGTCGCCCGCGCCGGGATGACCGTCCAGCCCGGCGACGCGCTGCTCGTCCGCACGGGCCAGATGCACTTCCTGCGGCAAGGCGACCGGGCGCGGTTCGGCAACCCGTCGCCCGGCCTGTCCACCCGGTCGATCGAGTGGCTGCACGACCACGACGTCGCCGCCGTCGCCACCGACACGCTGACGTTCGAGGTGTGGCCGGGCGAGGACCCGGGCGTGCTGCTGCCCGTCCACATGATCCACCTGGTCGACATGGGCCTGGCGCAGGGCCAGCTCTGGGCGCTCGACGAGCTGGCCGCCGACTGCGCCGGCGACGGCCAGTACGAGTTCCTGCTGTGCGCCACCCCGCTGCCCCTCACGCGGTCGGTCGGCGGACCGGTCGCCCCGACGGCCGTCAAGTAGTCGTCACGTAGTCGACACGATCAGAGGAGCGCCGTGGCCGCCGTCATCCCGGAAGGAACCGTCGCCTGGGGCATCCAGCTGCCGATCCAGTCGCAGTCGACGCTGTACGCCGAGGCCTGGGAGGCCGCAGCCGGCACCGGCGAGCTGGTCGAGATCGCGCAGGCCGCCGATCGCGCCGGCGCCTTCTACGTGGCCGTGTGCGAGCACATCGCGATCCCCAAGCCGCTCGACGAGAAGATGTCGACGAGCTGGTACCACACGACGACCACGCTCGGCTTCCTGGCGGGGGTGACCCGGTCGGTGCGGCTGCTGAGCCACGTGGTCGTGGCCGCCTACCACCACCCGCTCGAGCTGGCCAAGGCCTTCGCCACGCTCGACGCGCTGTCGGGCGGCCGGGCGATCCTGGGCATCGGCGCCGGCCACGTCGAGGGCGAGTTCGCCCTGCTGGGCGTCGACTTCGCCGGCCGGGGCCGGGCGCTGGAGGCGGCGCTCCCCGCCATCCGGGCCGCGCTCGACGACGAGTACCCGGCGCTGCCCGGCGGGGCCGCGGGCCTCGACGGATCCGCCGGCATGCGGCCCCGCCCCGTGCAGCCGTCGCTGCCCGTGTGGGTGGGCGGCTCCTCGCCAGCCGCCGTGCGCCGGGCGGCCCAGCTCGCCGACGGCTGGCTGCCGCAGGGCACGATGCCGGCCGACCTCCCGAAGGAGGTGGCCCGGATACGCCGATTGCGCGCCGACGCCGGCCTCGACCCGGCGTTCGACATCGGCGCCAACGTCTTCCCGGTGTACGTGGGTGACCCCGGCTGGGACGTGGGTCGCTACACCATCACGGGGAAGGCCGACGAGATCGCCGACCGGCTGCGGACCTGGACCAGCGCCGGCGTCAACCAACTCCAGATGCGGTTCCGGTCCCGTGACACCGCGGAGCTGGTGGACCAGCTCGAGCGCTTCGGCCGCGACGTGGTCCCGCTGGTGACCGCAGGCTGACCACTCCGCCCGGCCCGCCGACGCTCTGCGCGAGGGCCGTGCGACACTGGGCGGCGTGGGCGACGAGGTCCGCATCCCGATCGAGTCTCGGATCGAGGTCGAGCGGGGACAGCCCGGCCCCAAGGCCGCCGGCGACAGCGCGCCCCCTGGCCGCGGCTCGTCGGCCCGGGTGGTCCAGGAGCCGAGCCGGTGGACGAGGGCGGCGATCGTGGTGGCGGCCGTGGCCCTGGTCGGCGCCGGCATCGCGCTGGTCACGCGGGGCGATGGGGGGACAGGCGACGCCACCGACGACGCCGACCGGCCCCACGACACCGATCAGGCCGACGGCGCCAGCGACCGCGGTGCCGAGGAGCTTCCCGCCGAGCCCCGCGCCGAGCCAGCCACCGCCACTCCGGGCGGCAGCCCCCAGGCGACCACGGCCCGGGCTGCGTTCGCGGAGGCCGTTCTCCGGCTCGAGCGGGCCGGGTCGTTCACCTACCAGGGGCGGGTCCACGCCGCCGCCGCCTCCCCCTTCCGGCCGGGCACCTGGATCTCGCCGGACGTGACCGTCCAGGGCGAGGTCATGCTGGCCCACGTGTTGACCCACGAAGTGGCGGTCGGCCCGGGCGGTGCGGCGGTCGAGACCGTGACGTCAGGCCCGACGGTGTGGAGCCGCACGGCGCCAGCGTCCGGCCGCCTGCCCTTTGCCCAGTGGGCGGTGGAGCCGTCGGGATCCCCCCAGCTGCCCCTCGGCATGGCGGCGGTGGTCGGCCGCCTCGGCCGGGCCCACGACCCGCGGGGCGAGGCCCCGGACGAGGCCGCGCGCCGGGTGATCCGGGGGACGTTCCCCATGGGCGACGACGGCCCGTTCGGCGAGCTGCTGTCGGGCGCCGACCTGCTGCTCACGCTCCACTACTCCGGCGACATCGCCCGCGTCGTGATCACCTCGGCCCCCGTCGCTCCCGAGCTGGTGATGGAGATCGACATCACGGGGCTCGGTGCGGCGAAGCGCATCGCGGTGCCCGACGACGGTGACGCGGCCATACGCCGCACCGTGCCCCTCGGCGCCCTCGCCGACGCCGGCGTGTCGCCGGTGGAGCTGGCTGCGCTACCGGAGGGCTGGACGCTCGTCGGAGCCTGGGTCGCCGCCGGCGCGGCGGGGCCCGAGGAGTGCCCGGTGCTGAACCTGCTGTACCGCGACCCGGCCCGGGTGTTCGACGGCTACATGGCGTTGGGCGTCATGACCGGGATGTGCTCGCAGGGCAGAGGGCCGCCGATCGGCCGCGACGTGCCCTTCACGGCCGGGTCGCTCGTCGGCACGGCCGTCGTGTCCAGGTCCAACACCGCCGGCCGCCTGTCCGACGACGGTGATCTCGCCGTCGAGTTCGCCACCGACCTGTCGGTCGAGGACTCCAGCACGGTGCTGGCGTCGCTCGTGCCCTTCGACGTCAGCACCGATCCGGCACCCCTCGAGGGCATCTCGTCGCCGTGACCAGGAAGGTCGTCGCTCGATAAGAAAACGGGGACCACTTGCCGGGAGCGTTGGTAGCCTGCTCGCACCAGAGAAGGGAGGTGGTCCACACATGAACGACGGTAGTCATGGGACCCTGGAGGTGGCTGGCCGCTAGCGGCCCGTCGGACCACTCGGTGGAAACCAACCAGTCCACCGCCGATCCGGCTGCTGGGGAGTAGTCCCACCCGGCACACAACCGGCTGGATCGAGTCTTTCCGATGAAGTTCGGCACGAAGGGAGGTCCCTGCGGGCCTCCCTTCGCCGCGTCGGCTGGCACCACTACGATGCCCGGCCGTGGGGGAGCGCATCCGCTGGGGCATTGCCGCCACCGGGCACATCGCCGAGCGGTTCGCGACCGGGCTGGCACAGCTCGACGACGCCGACATCGTCGCCGTGGCGTCACGCTCGGCCGAACGCGCCGGCGAGTTCGGCGCCCGCCACGACATCGCCCGCCGGCACGGCTCCTACCAGGCGCTCGCCGCCGATCCCGACGTCGACGTCGTCTACGTCGCCACGCCCCACGCCCGCCACGAGGCCGACACCCTGCTGTTCCTCGGCGCCGGCAAGCCGGTGCTGTGCGAGAAGCCGTTCGCGATCAGCCGGCCCCAGGCCGAACGCATGGCCGCCGCCGCCCGGTCGAGCGGCGTCTTCTGCATGGAGGCGATGTGGAGCCGGTTCCTGCCGGCGTACCGGCGGCTCGCCGACCTGCTCGCCGACGACGTCATCGGCGAACCGCTCGTGGTCGAGGCCGACTTCGGGTTCCGCGTGCCCGTCGACCCCGCGCACCGGTTGTTCGACCGATCGCTCGGCGGCGGCGCGCTGCTCGATCTGGGCATCTACCCCGTCCAGCTGGCCTCGCTGGTGCTCGGTACCCCCGACCGGGTGTCGGCGCTGGCTCGCCTGGGCGAGACGGGTGTCGACGAGCAGGTCGCAACGGTGCTCGGGCACGCGAGCGGCGCGCTGGCGGTGGTCAAGGCGGCGATCCGTGTGGGGCTCTCCTGCACGGCCCGCGTCTCCGGGTCGCACGGGTGGATCGAGCTACCGGCGTTCATGCACTGCCCCGACCACCTAATGGTCGGCGGCCGGGAGGGTCGCCATCGCCACGACTGCGCCTTCGACGGCGAAGGGCTCCGCTACCAGGCGGTTGAGGTTCACGACTGCCTGCGCGCCGGGCGCACCGAGAGCGCGGTCATGCCGCTCGACGAGACCTGTGCGATCGCCGGCACGCTCGACGCCGTCAGGGCGCAGATCGGCCTCGCCTACCCCGGCGAGTGACCGGCGAGCGAGAGGCGAGTGAGCGGCGAGGAGTCGCCGCCGAGGCCGCCGGGGAGACCGGCGACGCGATGACGAGCCGGGCCACGCCGGTGCCGGCCGTCGTCGAACGGCCCGAGCAGCTCACCGCCGCCTGGTTCGACGCCGTGCTGGGCACGGCCGGCACGCCCGCGTCGGTCGAGCGCGTCACGGCGGCGCCCGTCGGCACCGGGCAGATGGCGCAGACCCTCCGGGTGCGGCTGGGCCGGGCGGCCGGCAATGGCAGCACGACGGTGATCGTCAAGCTCGCCCGGCCCGAGGTGGCGACGGGACCGTTGGCTCGGTCGGCCTACGCCAAGGAGATCGCCTTCTACGCCGAGCTGGCGGCCCGCCTTCCGGTCCGCACGCCGCGCTGCCACCACGCAGCCATCGCCGACGACGCCGCGTCGTTCACGCTCGTGCTCGACGACCTGGCCGGCGCCGTGCCGGGCGACCAGATCGCCGGCTGCCCGGTCGCCCACGCCGAGGCCGCGGTCGTCAACCTCGCCGCCCTCCACGGGCCGACGTGGTGCGACGCCGATCTGGCCGGCCGCCCGTGGCTGGCCGGCGATCCGTCGCTCACGCCCGAGATGCTGGCGCCCGTGTTGGACCTGGCCGCCGACCAGTTCGCCGAGCGGTTCACCGGCGACCTCGAGGACCACGAGCGGGCGGTTCTCGATGCCGCGCGCCAGGTGCTCGCTCCCTGGATCTTGGCCGGGTCGGACACGTTCTCCGTGATCCACGGCGACTACCGGCTCGACAACCTGCTGTTCCCGGTCGACGACCCGGGGGGCGTGGCCGTCGTGGACTGGCAGACAGTGTCGATCGCCGCGGCCGGACGTGACCTGGCGTTCTTCCTGGGCACCGGCATGGCCGTCGAGGACCGGCGGCGCCACGAGCGCGACATCGTGGCGACCTACCACGAGGCCCTCGCCGGCCACGGCGTGGCGCGCTACACGTTCGACCAGTGCTTCGGCGACTACCGCCGGGGCATGTTGCACGGCCCGCTCATCATCCTGCTCGGTCGTCTCACCGCCACCGCCACCGAACGCGGCGACGAGATGTTCCTGGCGATGTGGCGGCGCGCTGCGGCGGCCATCACCGACCTGGGCACGTTGGACCTCGTGCGGCGCTAGCCGGCTCGGGCGATGACGAGGGCCACGTCGTCGGTGCGGCCGTCGTCGCCCGGGTTGACGGCGAGCAGGTGGTCCGCGAGCGCGCCGGGCTCGTGCGACGGGGCGTCGGCGACCTGGGTGGCGAGGCGGGAAACGGCCACCTCGATGTCGATGCCGCGGCGTTCGATCAGCCCATCGGTGTAGGCGATGAGGGTGGCGCCCGGCGGGAAGGGCACCTCGCCCACGCCTCGCTCGTCGGTCTCCACGCCCAGCACCCCGTGTCGCCCGCCGGCGAGCCGCTCGACCGTGCCGTGGGGATGGCGCAGCAGCGGCGGCGGATGCCCGGCGGCCGCGTACCGCACCGTGCCGGCGGCGCTGTCGATGACGGCCACCCACATGGTCGCGTAGCTGCCGAAATGCTGGCGCAGGGCGGCGGACGTGCGCACCACGATCTCCGGCAGCGCCGTGTCGCTGGTGGCCAGGGTGTGCACGACGGTGCGCAGCTGCACCATCTCGGCCACCGCATTGAGCCCGTGGCCGGCCACGTCGCCCACCACCAGGCACAAGCGGTCGCCGCCGAGCGCGATGCCGTCGTACCAGTCGCCGCCCATGCCCACGGCGTCGGCGGCGGGAAGGTAGCGGGCGGCGACCGCCAGCCCGGGGACATCGGGGAGCGGGGCGAGGACACGCTGCTGCAGGTCGCGGGTGATCTGGTGCTCGGCGTCGAACAGGCGGGCGCGCTCGGCCGTCTGCTCGCACAGGTCGGCCACGGTGTCGATGCGCCCCCGCAGGGTCTCGTCGAAGTCGGGCGGCGTCGACCACAGCACCGTCAGCGCACCGAGGGGCGTGCCGTCGGCGGTGGACAGCGGCGCGCAAGCGCCGGCGTGCAGCCCCAGGGCCTCCAGGTCGGCGGCGACACCGGTGTTGGGCACGGCGTCGAGCGAGGTGAACGTGACGATCTCGCGCAGGCGCAAGGCGACCAGCCCGGGGAAGTCGCTGTCGAGAGGCAGGTCGGCGTAGGGCGCGAGCACGTCGAGGTGCGGGCCGGCCAGTGCCAGCGTGCGGAAGCGGTCGCCTGTGACCAGGCCGACGATGGCGAAATCGGCGTCGAGCGCAGGAGCGGCGTGCTCGGCGATGGCGGCGCCGACCTCGTCGAAGCTTCGAGCGACCGACAGGTGGCGGGCCAGCGTGGCCAACGCCAGTGTGCGCGTCGCCTCGCGCTGGGCGGCCTCGGCCAAGGGGTCGGCGTGTTCCCGGCGCAGCCACACGCGCCGCGCCTGCACGGTCAGACGCATGGTGGCGTGGCTCACTCGCGGCTGAGGACGTCGTCGACGCCCGCCAGGTCGAGCAGCCGGGACACCGCGGGTGGCATGTCGCGCAGCACCATCACTGCTCCCTGATCGGTGACCAGCCGGCTGATGTCGAGCAGGGTGCCCAACCCGCTGGAGTCGCAGAACGTCACGCCCGCCAGCTCGACCACGAGCCGCTCCAGGGCGGGGACGTCGCCGACGGCCTTGGTGGTCTGCTCGACCACGCCGGGGCGGGACACGAGGTCGAGCTCGCCGGACAGCCGCACCACGAGCTCCTCCGGGCCTGTGACCTTGGTCGCGATGTCGAAGGCTGCCAATCCGACCCTCTCCGCTGCCGTGTCTGCGTCGTCGGGCTCGAGCCTCGATTGAGCCGACGGTGCCCCCTCGGCCGAGACGAGCGGCACGTTGGACCCCAGGCTCGGCGGCCCGCCTCAGCGTCACCGCGCCGCATTCTGTCAGGGCTCGACGCCCGATGCTCGCCGTGTGGACCTCGATCGCCGTTAGCCGAGGAGCTCGCGCTCGATCGGGCTGCGCGCCCGCGAGCGGGGCGTGATCCGCGCCGAGCCCAGCCACGCACTCGTCCGGTCGGCCTCGGCCTCCATCGCGGCGGCGGCTTCCCGGCCGACGTCGACGAGCAGCCGGCGGGCGATCTCGCCGTCGGGCCGCTGCGCCCAGCATCCGACCACGCGTCCGTCGCACCAGATGGTGGCGGCGATGTTGCCGGAGCGGTCGTACAGCCCTTTGTCGTCGCCGCCGTAGAAGCCCCGGTCGGTCCAGCCCATGGCCGTGGAGTCGAGCGCCGGCAGCAGCGCCACCCAGGGCTCGGTCGCCGAGACGGGTTCGAGGTCGTCGGGCAACACGTAGCCGGTTGCACCGTCGAGGTTGACCTCGACCGCGCCGACCGCAGCCATCGCGGCCCGAGTCGTGGTCTTGGTCCAGCCGGTCCACCACCTGAGATCGTCGAGCGTGCCGGGCCCGAATGCTGCCAGCCACTGCCGGGCCAGCTCGGCCTGCGCCGTCGGGGTCTCGAGGGCCGTCTCGCCCCCGGGCAGCCAGGCCGCGATGGGCGCCCAGCGGTACTGGCTCGACGTCCACGAGCCGCGCGGCCGGCCACGCACGATGCGTTCGTCGGCCGCGAGCAGTGTGAGGACCCAGGTGGTCATCGACGTGGTGCCGCCCCACGATTTGCCCTCGCCGTACTGGAGCTGCGCCCTCAGCTCGGGCACGTCGGCCGACAACTCGGTGGCGAAGGCCTCGCCCCGCCGCTCGAGCGCGGCGACGGTCGCCTCGCCCACACGGTCGAGCCAGGCCACGCCGTCGTCGGCGATCCCGCCCTCCTCGATGAAGGCCGCGTAGCGGCGGCGCTGCGTCGCCGCGATCGCTCGGGTGCAGGCGGCGTGGACGACCGGCACCAGGGAGATCGGCACGACGAACATCGTGCGGCGCATGCCGAGGATGCGGACGAGCGACCGGTCGTCGTAGAGCGCCTGCTCGACCGCCCCGACGGTGGGGTCGTGCATGCGGGCGGCGACGGCGAGGAACACGGTCGCCGGATCGGTGGCGTGGAGGGCCACGAGCGACCGGGCCACGTCGGCCACGTCGGTGGCGCGGGCCGAGCCGGCCAGCCGGTGGCGGACGCCGAGCCGGGTGCGCCGTTCGGCGGCGGTGATGGATCTGCGCGCCTTCACGGCGGCTTACTCTGTCACACGCGGTACGTACGCTCGTTCGATCCGAAGACGTCCGCCCGGCACGGCGGAGCATGAGAGAGGCTCGTGTGATGGGGAAGCGCAAGCGGCACGCACGGCGCGACGCGCGAGAGACAGGTGGGACTGCGCGGCCAGGCGCCCGGTTCGGCGTCCACGCGGTCGACGAGATGATCGACCGGGCCGTGGCGGCGTGCCTGCTGGTCGCCCACGTCGGCCCTGCCGGTGAGCTGGTGGGCGCGCTCGCCCGCGGTCCGGCCCACCCCGAAGGCCTCGCGATCGTCGACCGGGCGTTGGGGCGGGCGCTGGTCGACGCCGTCGGCCGCGCGTGGGGGCAGGGGTGGCAGCCGGCCGACGTGCATCGGGTGGTCCAACGCACCCACGGGCGAGCGCACGGCCGGTTGAGCGCGGCCGCCATGGGATGCGAGGCCCTGCGCTACGCCGACGGCACGGTGCCGGCGCGCTGGCGGCTCCAGCTCGATGCCGTCGGTGCCGAGGCGCCGCCGCACGGCGACGACCGCTGGGCCGTGCCGATCGCGGCCGAGCCGGAGCGCCTGTTCGACCGCGGCGACAGCGGCGGCGTCCCCAGCATCGACGACCGTGCCGAACGCGTGCGGGTGGCGGTCGAGACCCTCTCGGTGCTCAGGCGCCTGCCGCCGTTGCCCAGGCTGGCGCCCGGCCCGGGCGAGGCGCCGCTGTCGCCCGGCCGGGGTAGACGCGTCGGCGCGGCCGCCCCGACGGCAGGCGGTGCCGGCGCAAGCGCCGGTGCCGATCCGCGCATCCTGCACCGAGTGGCAGCGCTCCTGGCCAAGGCAGAGTCGACCACGTTCCCCGACGAGGCCGAGGCACTCACCGCCAAGGCGCAGGAGTTGGTCACGCGGCACGCCATCGACATGGCGGCGGTCGACGCCGAGCGCGGGCGCGGGCCCGAGGTCGCAGGCCGGCGCATCGGTATCGACGATCCCTACGCCCGGGCCCGGGTGACATTGCTCAGCGAGGTGGCCATGGCCAATCGCTGCCGGGCGGTGTGGTCACAGGCGTTCGGCTTCGCCACGGTGTTCGGCGACGAGGGCGACCTCGACGCCGTCGAGATGCTGTTCACGTCGCTGCTCGTGCAGGCCACGCGGGCGATGGTCGCCGACGGTCCGTCGGGCCGCCGCCCTGGTCCGGCGGAGGGGTCGGCCACGCGGTCGTTCCGGCAATCGTTCCTGGTGGCCTATGCGCGCCGCATCGGCGACCGGTTGCGTCAGGCGTCCGAGGCCGCCGTCGCCGAGGCCGACGCTGCGGCCGGTCGTGGCGACGGTGCCGGTGCGATGCTACCCGTGCTGGCCCAGCGGGCCGATGCGGCGGAGGCCGCCGCCTCGGCCGCCTTTCCCAAGGTCAAGACGTTCTCGACCACGGCGCGCGATCCCCGCGGCTGGGCCGCGGGTCAACAGGCTGCCGACCGTGCCGACCTCGGCCTTCGGGGCTCGCTCGGCGACCGCGAGCGGCGGGCACAGTCCCCGGGATCGCTCGGGGCGGCGTGACGGGGCGCGCCAGCTCAGGCTGCGCCGGTCGCCACGCGCTTCGCCCAGGGGTAGTCGGGCTTCCCGCTCGGCGACCGTTCCACCAGCCCGACCACGTGCAGCTCGCGGGGCACCTTGTAGCCGGCGATCTTGGTGCGGCAGTGGGCCTGCACCGATTCGAGCGTCGGCTCCATTCCCGTGCGGGGCTGCACTACGGCGGCGACCCGCTGCCCCCACCTGTCGTCGGGCACCCCGACCACGAGCGCGTCGTAGACGGCAGGGTGTGACTTCACTGCAGCCTCGACCTCCTCGGGGAAGACTTTCTCGCCGCCCGAGTTGATCGACTGCGAGCCCCGGCCCAGCAGCGTCACCGACCCGTCGGCCTCGACCCTCGCCAGGTCGCCGGGTATCACGTAGCGGGTGCCGTCGACCTCCACGAACGTCTCGGCGGTCTTCACCGGGTCGCCCAGGTACCCGAGGGGGATGTGGCCGCTGCGGGCCACCCGCCCGATCACGCCCGATCCCGGCTCGACCGGTCGTAGGTCGTCGCCCAGCACGGCCGTGCCAGACACCGGGGTGACCGTCGGCCCGCCCTGCATCGCGGTCTTGCCCTTCTCCACCACCACGATGCCGTTGGCGCCGCCCTCCGACGAGCCGATGGCGTCGGTCATCACCAGGTCGGGGAACCGCTCCAGGAACTGGTCCTTCACCGACGGCGAGAACACCGCCGCGGTCGACGACAGCGACAGCAGCGACGAGAGGTCGCGCTCCTTGCTCGGCGAGTCGTCGAGCGCCTCGATCAGCGGGCGGCCCATGGCGTCGCCGGTGATCATCAGCGAGTTGGCGCCTTCGGCCTCGACCAGGCGCCACACCTCGTGCGGGTCGAACTGGGGCATGAGCACCACCTTGTGGCCCACGAAGCTCTGGCCCATCACCGCCCACTGGGTTGCGCCGTGCATCAGCGGTGCGATGGGCAGGAACGTGAGCTGGAAGCCCAGGGCCATGCCCCGCTCGACCAGCTCCTCGGGTGCCTGCGCCTTGGTGCCGGTGAGCAGGTCGATGCCGCCCCCGAGCGCGAAGACCACGTCGTCGTGCCGCCACACCACGCCCTTGGGCATGCCGGTGGTGCCGCCCGTGTAGAGGATGTACCGGTCGGCGCCCGAGCGGGGTCCGAAGTCGCGCTCGGGCGACTGGGCCGCCAAGGCGTCGTCGTAGTCGCCGCCGATGACGAGGCGGTGCCGCAGCTCGGGGAGGTGGTCGGCCACGCCGTCGACCTGGTCGGCGAACGTGGCGTCGTGCACCAGCGCCGTGAGGTGGGCGTTGCCGAACAGGTAGGCGAGCTCGTCTTCGACATAGCGGTAGTTGATGTTGATCCACACCGCCCGCAGCTTGAACACGGCCCACAGTGTCTCGATCCACTCCACCGAGTTGACGCCGTAGATGCCGACGTGGTCGCCCGGGCCGACGCCCTGTGCGGCGAGGTGGTGGGCCAGGCGGTTGGCCCGGGCGTCCATCTCGGCATAGGTACGGCGCCTGCCGTCGGCCACCAGGTACTCGCGCTCACCGAAATGGTCGACGGCGTTCTCGAACAGATCGGCCAGGCTGAACTCCACGTCGCCCCCTCGGCTTGCGGCCGGCTGCTGATCCGGGTCAGTAGAACACGTTACAGTTCGTCGGCAGGCCGCCGTCACCCGCGCCAGGTGTGGTGGCGGACGAAGTCGTACACGCCGGCGAAGTCGGTGCGGGCCTGGGCCGGGAGCTCGGCGACCGCGCCGAGCAGCCGGGCGCCCCACATGATCTCGGCATTGTGCTCGACCACCAGCGCCGAGTGGAGCGCGTCGTCCACCGACTTGCCGATCGTGACCAGCCCGTGGTTGGCCATCAGCGCCGCCGACCTGTCGGCCAGCGCCGCTGCGACCGCGGCCGCCAGCGGGTCGCTACCCGACTGGTGGTACTCGCACACGGGCACGTCGCCGCCGATGTAGATCACGAACTCGTCGATCGCCGCCGGGATCGGCTGCCGGGCCACGGCGAACATCGAGGCGTGCTTGGCATGGCAGTGCACCACCGCCCCGGCCTCGGGGTGGGCGGCGAGGGCCGCCAGATGAACGCCCTTCTCCGACGTCGGCGAGCGCTCGCCCGCGACGACGTGGCCGTCCAGGTCGACGACCACGAGGTCATCGAGGGTCATGGCCTCGTAGCCGAGCGACGACGGGGTCACCACGACGGTGCCGTCGTCGACCCGTCCGGACACGTTGCCGGCCGTTCCCTCGACGATGCCGCGGGCGTGCATCGCCTTGGCCGCGGCGAGCACGGCGTCCTTGATCTCGGCGAGGGGCCGCCCGTTGGGCTTGGCGTCGTCGTCGAAGTCGCCGTTCGGCTTGGTGTCGCGGCTCACCCGAGCACCTCCGGGTTGGCGCAGTGGCGGGGGCGCGCGCCCCGGAGCACGCGAGCGATGTCGTCGGCGATCATGGTCGTGTGGTTCACCTCGGTGTCGTAGGTGGCGCCGCCGATGTGGGGCGTGAGCACCACCTGGTCGAGCGCGGCCAACGGGTGGCCCGCAGGTAGCCGCTCGCCGTCGAAGTGGTCGAGCCCGGCGCCGCCCAGATGGCCGGACCCCACCGCGTCGGTGAGCGCCTCGAGGTCGTGGAGCCCGGCGCGGGCGGTGTTGAGGTAGATCGCCCCGGGTTGCATGGCGGCGAACTGGTCGGTGCCCATCATCCCCAGCGTTTCGGGCGTGGACGCGGCGTGCATCGACACGACGTCGGCATCGGCCAGCAGCTTGTGGAGCGAGTCGTGGGTGGCGGCCGCGGAGAACGGATCGAACGAGATCACCCGCATGCCCAGGCCCTCGAGCCGCCAGCTGACCGCCCGGCCGACGGCGCCGAGGCCGACGACAGCGGCGGTGCGGCCGGCGATCTGCCAGGCGCGGAACCGCTGGTAGGGAATGGTGCCGTCGCGGAACACGGCGTCTGCCCGCACATCGCGGTCGGCCGGCAGCACGCGGCGGGTGACCGTGAGCAGCAGGGCGACCGTGAGCTCGGCCACTCCGTCCGCGTTGCGCCCCGGCGTGTGGAGCACGGGAATGCCCCGGGCCGTGGCCGTGGCGACGTCGACGTTGGTCGGGTCTCCCCGGGTCGAGCCGATCACCACCAGCGGCCGGTCGAGGACGGCGCCACGCACGAAGTCGGCCTCGCACACGAGCACCGTGGCGCCCAGTTCGTCGACGCGGGCGGCGAGCGCGTCGCCGTCCCAGATCCGGAGCGGGCGCTGGTCGATCCAGGGGTCCAGGGCCACGTCGCAACAGTCCCGCAGCGCGTCGAGGCCCGGACCGCGGCAGGCGGCGGTGACCAACGCGACCGGACGGTCGTCGCCGCCGGCGTCCCCAACCGAACCTGACATCAGCGTCACAGTAGAGGAGCTCGCGCCGCGGGTACGGGCCAGGGTCCACGGCCGAGGCCGATCCCTACATCGCCGGCCGGGTGTCCCGGACCCCGCCCAGGTTGGACGTCGTCCGGGATTGACGCGACCGTTCCGCTCGTGAGCGTTGTGAAGACGAACGAGATCCAGCGCATCGTGATCGCCCGCGGCCTGCTTTGCCGCTGGGCCGAGGGTCAGGGCGGCGACCAGCCGTGACCGAGCCGACGTTCATCGTGCAGCCGATCGGCTACGTCGAGTCGCCGTTGATCGACGCCGCCACCGCGCCCAGGCAGGGCGACGAGGGGGCGCCGGAGGCCTGGCTGGTATTCGAGCCCGACGTAAGCGAGGGGCTACGCGACCTTCGGGCCGGGGACGACGTGCTCGTGCTGACCTGGCTGGACCGCGCCCGCCGGGATGTCCTCGCGGTCCACCCCCGCGACGATCCGGCAAACCCGGAGCAAGGCGTGTTCAGCACGCGGTCGGCCGACCGCCCGAACCCGATCGGCCTACACCGCGTGACGATCGTCGAGGTCGATGGTCTCCGGTTCCGAGTCGAGCGCCTCGAGGCCCTGGATGGCACGCCCATCCTGGACGTGAAGCCGGTGCTCGGCCGAGTTGGTGATCGATGACCACCAGCCGCGACCGGCCTCGCGCGCTGGGCCGCCAGGGTGAGGCCACGCGGGCCAGGCTGCTCGCGGCGGCGCTTGACTTGGAGCGCGCTCGAACCCGTACGGTCGTCTACGAGACGCCTGTCCGGAGCCCGTCCGCCCCCGATCCGTAGGAGCCCGCCGTGCAGCTTGGTATCCACGTCCCCACCTTCAAGGTTCCCGACGGCACGCCGGGCATCGCCCCCGAACTGGTCCGGGTCGGCGAGGCGGCCGAGGCCGCAGGCGCCACCTGGCTGTCGGTCATGGACCACTACTTCCAGATGGACGGCATGGCCCCCGCGGAGGACCCCATGCTCGAGGGGTACACGACCCTCGGCTTCCTCGCCGCGCACACGTCGACGGTCAGGCTCGGCCTGCTGGTCACCGGGGTCACGTATCGCCACCCGGGACTTCTCGCCAAGGCCGTCTCGACCCTGGACGTGCTGTCGGGCGGCCGCGCCGATCTCGGGATCGGCGCCGCCTGGTACGAGCGCGAGCACCGCGGCCTCGGCGTGCCGTTCCCGCCCACGGCCGAGCGGTTCGAGCGGTTGGAGGAGGCGCTGCAGATCTGCCTCCAGATGTGGGACCCCGACAACAACGGGCCCTACGAGGGGCGCCACTACCAGCTGGCCGAGACGCTGTGCTCGCCGCCGCCGCTCAGCCGGCCCCACCCGCCGATCGTCATCGGCGGCAGCGGCGAGCGAAAGACGTTGCGCCTGGTCGCCCAGTACGCCGACGCGTGCAACCTGTTCGCCTCGTCGACCGACGAGATCGGCCACAAGCTCGACGTGCTGCGGGCCCACTGCGACGACGTCGGCCGCGACTACGACGCGATCGCCAAGACCACCCTGTACCCGGGGAGCCTGCTCCTCAGCGGCGACGTCGACGGATTCGTCACCGAGATGGCCGACTACGCCAAGCTCGGCATCGAGACCGTCATGGTCATGCCCCTGACCGAGCACATCGCCGACTGGATCGAGCAGTCCTGCGCCCCGGCGGTGCGGCGCCTCGCCGACCTCTGACCCGAAGAAGGTGACCCGCTCAGCGACACGGCGATCCTCAGCCGTGAGCTGGGTGTCACCGCGGTCGTCGGCCTCACCGACCTATGGTTCGGCGCCCGACGGCGCAACCTTCGAAGTGGACCCGGTGGCGGGCACCGTCAGGGTGGCCGACCGGGCCAACAATCGCCCA